>JACCDP011169778.1_pt1 | contig 37235 bp, 28 predicted proteins | sample 7445841 | NCBI WGS metagenome assembly JACCDP01 (sample SAMN15323441, study PRJNA562643) | freshwater metagenome | isolation source: river surface water | place: USA:Blue River Watershed | collected 2017-08-17 | reverse complement strand
GATCTTTGCCGAACCGACGCCCGTGATTCGGCTCAACTCGGGGATGAGGTTGACGTACCCGTAGTTGAAGAGGAACTGCATGTCCGCGTTCTTGTCCGTGGAATACAAGTTCACATACATCAACATGTTCGGACTGAGATTGTTCACGATCACGCCTTCGCGCTGAACCAGCGGCGGCAGACGGCTCATGACCTGATTCACACGGTTCATGACATTCACCGTGGCCTGGTTGGGATCAGTGCCCATGTTGAACACGACCTGAATCGTTGCCTCCCCCGCGCTGGTCGCGTCGGAGGTCATGTACTTCATGTTCGGGACACCGTTGATGGATCGCTCCAGCGGGATGAGGCAGGACTCCTCAAGAACCTTGGCGCTCGCGCCCGGGTAGTCGAGGGTCACCATTACCACCACCGGAGCTACGTCCGGGAACTGGGAGATCGGCATGGTTGCGATCGACAACCCTCCCAGGAACAGAATGAGCAGAGAGATGACGATGGCCAGCGCGGGCCGACGAAGAATGTGGGTAAACATGGTGGGATACCTAGGTGGCTATTCCGCACGGAGCTTCAAATTCTTGAAGGCCACTGCTGGCTCGAGGAATTCAAACTCAGCCTTCTCTCCAGATTTTGCCTGTCGTATCCCCTCAACCACGATCCGGTCCTTGTCGGTCACTCCGCTGCTCACCAGAAACAAATCCTCGATCTCCTCGCTGATTTGGATTCGTTGCTGCGTCACCACGTCATCCTTTCCGATCACCAAGACATAATGGTGGTCGAGCACCTCGAAGGTGGCTTTCTGAGGCACCAGAACTGCGTCCTTCACCAGCTTCCGCATTCGGATGGTGCCGGTCTCTCCATGGCGGAGCAATCTGTTGGGATTCGGGAAATCTGCGCGGAACGGGATGGTTCCGGTCTCGCTATTGAACTCCGCCTCGATCGCATTGATACGGCCGGGATGCGGGAAGACCTTCCGGTTGGCCATGACCAACTCAACGATCTTGCGATCCTCCGGCTGGGCCTCCGATGCGTACTCCAGGTAATCGGATTCGGGCACATTGAAGTAGACCCAAACCTCACTGTTGTCGGAGAGCGTGGTGAGCAAATCGCCCTCGTCCACCAGACTTCCGTTCCGCATATGAAGTCGATCGACAAGACCCGGGAACGGAGCCCGGATATCAGTGAATCCGAGATGCGCCTGAGCCAAATTCACGTGGGCTTTTTCCTTTTCCAATCGGGCCCAGGCGATCGCCAATTCGGTCTCCGAGACGATCTTGGTGTCGGATAATCGTTTGGTGTTTTCGTACTCAACCTTCGCAACCTGAGCCTCCGCCTCCGCCCGCTTCAGTTCCGCTTGGTACACCAAGGGGAGGATCTTGAACATGGGGTCTCCCTGCTTGACCGACTGTCCTTCAGTAACCGCCACGCTTTCTAGGTAACCCCGTTCCAAGGCCCGGATTTCGATATTTCGGGACGACCGGATCTGACAAACAAAGTCGCGGGATACAACCGTGTCCTTCCGCATGGGACGCGAAACGACCAGTTTCGCCTTTTCCTCCTTCTCATGATCGTGGGCCTCATGAGGTTTATGGCATCCGCCCAGCAAAAAGGCGATCGCAACGCCTCCGCTCAAAAACGTATTCCATCGGCCGGTTCCTCGCATTTTCATCCTGCCAAGACTCTGGCAAGGTCAACCTCTGCTCCGGTATCCCCTCCTCAGGGAGTATTGGCGCCCGTGCATGGGGGCTACCCTGAGGGGGCTCGTTCATCTGCCGTTTCAAGGGACATCCTGAATACGGACGGCGGGAAGCAACGCCCCTGATCGAATCATCACCACCGTGTCGCCAGCGTCTAAGCGGAACGATTGGGAGGAAAGTGATGGCGTCGCGGATTATTGCGCAAGACGAGGCGGGCGCGAGGCGCGGGCCAATGGAAGACCCGTAACGAGTGAGCAACGAAGCACTTGCGGAAGAAGACGCAGCCAGCACGACCGATCCAATTGAATCGTTCCCTATAGCCACAACCACCGGGATCGGCCACGCCCGATCACCATACAGGCAACTGATCCAGGGCTCATCTACCGGACAAGATCGACGGAACATTCGAGAGAGAGGATGCCAGTCCACGAGATGCAGTGAATGCAGTATAGAACCGAGGTATTCTGCGGCCCGTCGGAGAGTGCGGCCTGCCGGGCGCACCAATGAAAAGCCCGGCCGAAGCCGGGCTTTTAGGGAACAGGTATCTTGGTGAACGATGGAATCAACCGCCGATCAGCCTACCTGGATTGTGGATCAACCATTGTTGCCAATGGCTTCGACCGGGCAGCCTTCCATGGCTTCCTTGCAGGCCGATTCCTCTTCCGGGCTCGTCGGCTGCTTCATGACATAGGAGTAGCCGCCATCATCCCAGCGGGTGAAATTCTTGGGAGCGGTTTCGCGGCACAGGTCGCAGTCGATGCATTGGTTGTCGACAAAGTACTTGCCCGTGACGTTTTCGGAATACCGATTTGCAATGTCAGCCATAAGTAAAAAGTGGACCGATTTATCGACCGCGCAAGGCTCGGGTGCAAGCCACTTTTCCTGATTTTATTGGGTTTTCATTGGATACGCATGATCCAAACCCACCGCGGCCATCGCAGCGCTCGTCGCTTTTGGATCAACGGCACACCGCTAGCGGGACGCATGACGCACCAAGGTTTCGACCAAGCCGTCGATGGTGTGAACCCTGGCCTCGGCCGTCGGCTTGAGACCCAGAGATTGCAGAGCCTTGCTGGTCTCCGGTCCGATGCTGACGGTTCGGATTTTTGAATCCTTCCGAAGCGCCGACGGCAGGTCGAAGCGTTCATGGAAATGCTGAACCGCGGAACCGCTGGCGAAGGTGATCCAGTCGGCACCCTCTTCCATGAATCGCGCCGCGGCACCGTTCAAATCGGCCGTCTCGGCCAAAGTTCGATAACTGGCCACTTCGTCCACGATGCCGCCTCGGTCCTCGATCATCCGAGCCAACTCCGAGGCCTCCCCTTCTGGTCGGATGACCAGGAATCGGAGATTCTCGATCGACTCCACCTTCGCGATGGCGTCGGCGATTTTGGCAGCCACAAATTGCTCCGGCATGGCGTCGACCTGCAGGTGCAACTCGGCCAGCTTGGCGGACGTCGCTGGCCCAACGGCGGCGATGCGCAAATTGCCGAGGCTTCGGATGTCCGGGTAAGCCTTGAAAAAGGTTTCGAAAAAAGTGCTGACACCGTGCGGGCTCGTGAACACCAGCCAGTTGTATTCGGTGATGCCCACGATGCATTCGACCAACGGTTGCAACGCCTGTGGCGGTTCCATGCGCAAGGTGGGAATTTCCATCACATCGGCCCCGAGATCGCGAAGCCGGCGGCCCAGTTCGGAAGCCTGACTCCGTGTGCGGGTCACCACAATGCGACGCCCGTGCAAAGGTCGGTTTTCGAACCAATTCAAGCGGCTGCGCTCCCGGACGACGCCTCCGATCACGATGATGGCCGGACTCGACACCCCCGCCTTCTCTGCGGCATCCGCCAAAGTGGTCAACGTGGCATCCACCGAACGCTGGCGGCCCGTGGTGCCCCATTGGACCATCGCCGCAGGGGTTTCAGGGTTTTTGCCGGCACCGACGAGCAGTCGGGAGATTTCGCGGAGACGCTCCACCCCCATCAGGATCACCAGTGTCCCCGATGCCTTCGCCAAGTCGCCGTAATCGATTGCGGCCTCGGACTTGGTCGGATCTTCATGCCCGGTCACCACGGTGAATCCGGAACAATGATCACGGTGGGTCAGCGGGATGCCCGCATAGTTCAAAGCGGCCGTCACCGATGACACGCCCGGCACCACTTCGAAGGGCACTCCGGCCTCCGCCAATTCAACGGCTTCCTCACCGCCTCGACCAAACAGGTACGGGTCGCCCCCTTTGAGGCGAACCACGGTTTGGCCGGCCTTGGATTTCTCCACCAACAGCTGATTGAGGTCTTCCTGCGGAATGGCGTGGGCGGCTGCGCGTTTGCCTCCGTATATCCTCTCTGCAGTGGAGGGCGCCAATGCCAGCAGTCCCGGTTGGACCAAAGCGTCATACACCACCACGTCCGCACGGGCCAAAACCTCTGCTCCACGTCGGGTCAAGAGACCTTCATCACCCGGGCCCGCTCCCACCAAATAGACCATCCCCTTGGACTTCATGAGCCTGGGAGCATAATCCCGATTTGTCCGTCGACCAAGGCAGGAACGGCGGGAACGGCAGGAACAGTTTTCCAAAGGATCCAGGGGAGTCGTTCCCGACACGGCACAAGGTATCCCGAGGCCGCCTCAGCGATTCCACCTGACTTGCTGCGGACCTGAGTCAAAATCACACCATGAAATCCATCCGTTCAGCGGGATTGCTCATACGGGTCGCACTGGGAGTCGTCGCCTTCGGGAAACTATCCATGTTTGCAGGAACGGTAGACACCGCTGAAGTCCATCGCCACATCGAGCGGGAGTTGCCGTCATTGGAAACCTTCTACCAGGAATTGCACCGAACTCCGGAACTGTCCTTCCAGGAGGTCGAGACTTCGCGTCGGGTCGGGACTGAACTGGAACGGGCCGGAGTGTCGGTCACCCGTCAGGTGGGCGGCCATGGGGTGGTGGGAGTTCTCACGAATGGAACTGGACCGGTGATCCTTCTGAGAGCCGATCTCGACGGCTTGCCGATTCGCGAGCAGACGGGTCTCCCCTACTCCAGCACCCACCAGATGACCAATGACCTGGGCGAGCGGGTACCCACCATGCACGCCTGCGGTCACGACATCCACATGGGTAGTTTGGTGGGCAGTGCCCGGGTACTTTCCGGGATGCGGTCCGCCTGGAAAGGGACGGTGATCTTTTTGGGGCAGCCGGCAGAAGAACGCGGAGGCGGTGCTCGAGCTGTCCTCAAGGACCGTCTCTTTGAACGTTTCCCCAAGCCCACCGCCTGCATTGCCTTGCACTGCAATGCGTCCCTGCTGACGGGAAGCCTCGGCTTCGTCGAGGGTTTCACCTTCGCCAACGTGGACTCGGTGGACATCACCGTCCGGGGTGTTGGCGGCCACGGCGCCTATCCGCATCTCACCAAGGATCCCATTGTACTCGCCTCCCAAATCGTGATGGCACTTCAAACCGTGGTCAGCCGGGAAACCCGACCTGGCGACCCGGCGGTCGTCACCGTGGGTTCGATTCATGGCGGATCGAAACACAACATCATCCCGGACTCGGTCCACCTCCAACTCACCTTGCGCAGCTACACCGAAGAGGTTCGTCAAAACACGCTGTCGTCGATTCGGCGGATCTGCAAAGGGCTCGCCGAGAGCGCAGGCCTCCCGCCGGAGCTCCAGCCAAAGGTTACGGTGGCCAATGAATTCACACCGGCCCTGTACAACGATCCCAAGCTGACCCAACAACTGGCCAGCACGGCTCGGCGTTGGTTGGGTGAGCCCCGTGTTCAAACTCTGCAACCAGTCATGGGGGGCGAAGATTTCAGCGAGTTTGGCAGGACTTCCGACAAAATACCCATTTGCCAGTTCTGGTTGGGGGTCGTTTCACCAGAGGCCAATGCTGCCGCCCTGCGTTCTGGCAAACCCTTGCCCTCTTTGCATTCCCCATACTTTCAACCGCAACCGTTGCCCACGTTGCGAACCGGAGTAACGGCTCTGGTGGCCACGGTCTTGGAATTGGCCCCGCCGGCACCGTGACCGTTTGTTAGAAATCGAGAGCCAGACTGTCCGCGGCCACCGCCAAATCCAGACAGCGCTGGGCCCGTTCCAAGGCTGTGCTGGAACCTGCGACTTCACCTGGGTCCGACAAATTCACCAAGCTCTCGATCAACGGCTTGGCATGCACTCGACGGAAACGCCGGAAAACCCGAGCCTCGGGAGCGTCTGAGGAACACAGGTATCGGAAGTCGTCCTCAATCCGGCAGGCTTCTTCGATTTCCTCGGAAGCAAACCGCCCGCGGGAATAGGCCAAGATCAAGATGCTCGCCAACATCCGAGAAGCGAAGATCGAACCACCGTTCTCGGCCTGAAAAGACAGTGACGGCCAAACCGTCGACCCGACCGCTTCGAAGACACGGGTCAGCCGCTCCCGTTGGGGAAAGCCGCCATCCGCTCCGCACCGGCCCGAATCGAAACCCGAGTTCATTGGCGCAATCTGAACCTGCCATGTGTCAATTCGGTGACGCTCCGGCGACAATGGAGTCAGGAATTGAGGCTGATCTTTGGACTGCGTCGCGAAGACTGCATCGACGACAGATCCTATTCATATCAACGAATCGTGATACGTTGATTTATATATTGGAAGGGCACCGGGTGAGGGATACCCTACGGCCATGTCGAATCGGTCAGACGCTCGGAAAACATGGACGCGAGGTCAGGGATTTGTGGACCTGCTCGAACAGCGTATCGCCATCATTGATGGTGCGATGGGCACGGTGATTCAGCGCTACAAACTCGGTGAGGCACAGTTCCGGGGCGAACGGTTCCGTGATTGGAATGGCAAGGATCTCAAGGGCAACAACGAACTGCTTCAAATCACCCAACCCCAAGTCATCGAAGAGATCCATCGACATTATTTGGAGGCCGGCGCCGACCTGATCGAGACCAACACCTTCTCGGCGACCACGATCGGTCAGCACGATTTCTTTTTCCGGCACGCCGAAGGCCGCAAGGACCAGAACTTCTTCAATGAAGTAATCCAGGATCCATTCCTGCGGGAATTGGCGCGGGAAATGAATTTGTCCTCGGCCCGGCTGGCACGACAGGCAGCCAACGCGGTTGGCGCAGCAACAGGCGTCCCCCGCTACGTCGCTGGTGCGATCGGGCCCATGCCGGTCACGACGTCCATCTCTCCTGATGTCAATGACGCCGGGTTCCGCTCGGTCAACTTCGAGCAGTTGGTGACGGCCTACACCGAGCAGATCGAGGCGCTGATCGAAGGGGGCGTCGATGTGCTGCTGGTGGAAACCATCTTCGACACGCTCAACGCCAAGGCCGCCCTCTTCGCCATCCAGCAAGTTCAGGACCGCCTTCAGGTGCGCCTGCCCCTGATGATTTCAGGCACGATCACCGACCTCTCCGGGCGGACACTCACCGGTCAAACCGTGGAGGCCTTCTGGAACTCCGTACGGCATGCCGAACCCATCACCATCGGGTTCAACTGCGCGCTCGGTCCGAAGGAAATGCGGGCGTACGTCCAGGAACTGCACCGCATCGCGGACACCAAGATTTGCGTTTATCCGAATGCGGGTTTACCCGATCCGCTCTCTCCAACGGGATTTCCGGAGACCCCGGAGACACTGGCGCCTCAAATCCGCCCGTGGGCCGAAGAGGGTTGGCTCAACGTGGTCGGCGGTTGCTGCGGCACCACGCCGCCGCATATCCAAGCCATCGCCCAGGCTGTCAAAGGCTTGCCGCCACGCAAGACGCCGACCTTGGAGCCGCTCCTGCGCCTCAGCGGCATGGAGGCCTACAACCAGACCCGCGAAACCAACTTCATCAACATCGGAGAACGCGCCAATGTCACGGGCTCTCCGAAGTTCTCCAAACTGATCTTGGCCGGCGATTACGATGCTGCACTGGAGATTTGCAAACAGCAGGTCGAGGCAGGAGCGCAAATTATCGATATCAACATGGACGAGGGAATGCTCGACGGCGCTGCGGCGATGTCGAAATTCCTGAATTTGATCGCCGCAGAGCCCGACATCGCGCGCGTCCCGATCATGGTCGACTCCTCGAAGTGGTCGGTTCTGGAAACCGGACTGCGCTGCCTTCAAGGCAAGGGGATTGTGAACTCCATATCGCTGAAGGAGGGCGAGGAGCGGTTTCTGGAGCAGGCCAGACTCATCCGCAGCTATGGCGCGGCCGTGGTGGTCATGGCCTTCGACGAACAGGGCCAGGCTGATTCCTACGAACGCCGCATCGAGATTTGCCAGCGCAGCTACGAACTGCTCACCCATAAAGCCGAGTTCCCGCCGCAGGACATCATCTTTGATCCGAACATCCTGACGGTCGCGACCGGCATCGAAATCCACAACAACTACGCGGTGGATTTCATCGAGGCCACCCGATGGATCAAAACCCACCTGCCGCTGGCCAAGGTGAGCGGCGGCGTCTCCAACATCAGCTTCAGCTTCCGCGGCAACAACCATGTGCGCGAAGCGATGCACAGCGCCTTCCTTTTCCACGCCATCCGGGCTGGCCTCGACATGGGCATCGTCAATGCTGGCATGCTGGAGGTTTACGAAGAGATTGAGCCTGAGTTGAAGGATCTGGTGGAGGACGTGCTGCTGAATCGACGGCCCGACGCCACGGAGCGGCTGGTGACCTACGGCGAGGCTCTGCGGCGCAAGTCCGGCCCCGGAGGCGTTGCCGAAGCCAAGGCTGATGAGGCGTGGCGCGCGGAACCCGTTGAGAAGCGCTTGGCGCATGCCTTGGTCAAAGGAATCGACGCCTTTGTGGATCAGGACACCGAAGAGGCCCGCCAGAAATTGGGACGCCCCCTGTCGGTCATCGAAGGACCGCTGATGGATGGCATGAACCACGTCGGCGACTTGTTCGGTGCCGGGAAGATGTTCCTCCCGCAAGTCGTAAAATCGGCCAGGGTCATGAAGAAAGCCGTGGCCTACCTGACCCCGTTCATGGAAGCCGAGAAAGCGGCTGCGGTGGCCGCCGGCGGTGAGGTTCGCACTCAGGGCAAAGTGCTCATGGCCACCGTCAAGGGCGATGTCCACGACATCGGCAAGAACATCGTGGGAGTCGTTTTGGGCTGCAACAACTACGAGGTCATCGACATGGGCGTCATGGTGTCGTGCGACAAGATCCTCAAGGCAGCGCAAGACCATCAGGTCGATGTCATCGGCCTCAGCGGCCTCATCACGCCGTCCCTCGACGAGATGGCCCACGTGGCCCGCGAAATGGAGCGCCTGGGCATGCGCCAGCCCCTGCTCATCGGCGGAGCCACCACCAGCAAAGCGCACACCGCCGTGAAGCTCGCGCCCGGATATTCACAACCCGTCATCCACGTCTTGGACGCCAGCCGTGCGGTGCCCGTAGTGAGCAACCTGATCAACCCGGACCTCAAGCCGGCATATGTCGCGCAAGTCCGCGACGAATACCAACGGCTCCGCGACAGTCACGAGGCGGCCAATACTCCCCTCCTTTCGCTGGAACAGGCCCGGTCCAAAGGAGCCCGCCTGGATTTCACCCATCTTCCGCAACCCGAGTTCACCGGCATTCGAGTATTGGAAGATGTCCCCTTGGAAACCTTGCGACCTTTCATCGATTGGTCGCCGTTTTTCCACACTTGGGAACTGCGCGGACGCTATCCGGCGATCCTTGACCACGATAAATACGGGGAAGAGGCCCGCAAATTGTTCGCCGATGCGCAGGCCTTGTTGGATGACCTCATTGCCCGCAAGCGCATCCGGGCTTGTGGCGTTTACGGCCTCTTCCCTGCCAATCGCGATGGCGACTCGGTGCAAATCTTTGCGGACGGTTCCCGTTCCAACGTCAGCACCACCTTCCACATGTTGCGGCAGCAAATTGTCAAAGAGGACGGGACGCCGCAGTGGTCGTTGGCCGACTTTGTCGCCCCGAAAGGATGCGAAGACCATGTCGGAGCTTTCGCCGTTACCACGGGCATCGGTCTCGATGAGGTGGTCGCCGCCTACAAAGCCGCACACGACGACTACAACGCCATCATGGCCGAAGCACTCGCGGACCGTTTGGCCGAGGCATTCGCTGAATACCTCCACAAGAAAGTCCGCTTGGAATGGGGTTATGGTGCCCAGGAACAACTCACCGCTGAAGACCTCATCGAGGAACGCTATCGGGGCATCCGGCCCGCTGGCGGGTATCCCGCAAGCCCGGATCACACGGAAAAGCGCACCTTGTGGTCACTCCTGGATGTCGAAGCCCGCACGGGCATCCGTTTGACAGAGAGTTGTGCCATGTGGCCTGGCAGCAGTGTCAGCGGTCTCTACTTTGCCCACCCTCAATCCAAGTACTTTGCCGTCGGCAAACTCGGACGCGATCAGGTGACCGATCTGGCCACGCGGAAAGGGCTTCCGACGTCCGAAATGGAACGCTGGCTCGGACCTTGGCTGGGATATGAACCGGCCCGTGAAGGTTGACCCAACGTTTCCCGGGTTGCGCCTGCAAACATAGCTGCCAAGTTTCCCAACCGATTTTTTTATGTCGAAGCCTACGATTACTGCCTATCTCAAACCCTGGTGCGGATGGAGTGCCGGTGTCCGCGCCGTCTTCAAGAAGTACGACCTCGCCTTCGAAGAGAGGGACATCATCAACCGTCCGGAATTCTTCGATGAAATGGTCCAGAAAACCGGTCAAACGAAGCAGCCGACGGTCGAGATCAACGGCAAGGTGCTCGCCGACGTATCAGGTGAAGAGGTTGAAGCCTGGTTGCTCCAGAACGGCGTTGTGAATCAGAACAACCGGACTCCGGAGGTTCCCATCAACCAACCGTGCGCCCACGAAATGCCGGGCGCATCGGCACAGTCCGCTCCGCAGCCGGCTCCCCTGGCCTTCAAGCGTTGAGGTGTTTCCAACCTCGGTTTTCCTATATCGATCTTTCAACTGCCATGCAGAGCGCACACCCCCGTTTCTCAACCGTGATCGGGGTGTGCCTTCGGCGGCAAATCTCAACGCTGTCTGCAGCGGTTTGGGTTGCCCTTTTTGCAGCGCTGCTAAGTGGGACCCCGGTTCAAGCGGAGCCGACCTTCGATGAAACCATCGACTTCATCCGCCGCACGGTCGAAGAGCACGGGCAATTCCGGAACATTGCCGGGGGCGGCCGCATCCGAGTGAAATTGGCCCAGGTGCTCGGTCGGCGCTTGCGCTTCAGGACCATCGCCTCCGACGGCATTCCCGGCAGCCTCGACCGAAGCGAATCCACCGAATTCTCGCTCGCTGATCTGGATCCCGACGCCACTCACGTCCGCCTTTGGTTTGCCGGTGAACGGCAAGCCTTCGCCGTCTGGATGACCGATGCGGGGCGCATCAACGGCGTCCGCCGCTGGCAAGACGCCAACGAAGAAATGCCCGCCCGATCGGTGTCCTCTGGTTGGATTGCCGTCGACGATGAAATCCAAGCCCAGGCGTTGGCCAAGGCATTCAACCACGCCATCCGACTGGCAGGCGGAGCCTCCCGCAGCGGCACCGCCGATCAGTTTTTCGGAGCAGCCCCGTCCCGCCGTAGCTACCCCGCCACCCCGGTGACCGGATCCGTCTACCACGTGGTTTCACTCGATGATGCGGTGGCTCTTATGCGCGCCCGCCTCGAGCGCGAACCCGGTTCCTTCTCAAACGTCAACCCGACGGCTCCGGAGGTGGCCGGCCTCCCGCAAATCCCCCTCCCCGGATCTCCCCTCCAAGTCACATTGCCCGGAGATGGTCGTGATTTCGAAACCAACGTCATCGACATCGTTCGCTTCACGTGGCCAAAGGATTCCAGCAGCCAATCCCTCTCCGCGCTTCTGAGCGAATCCGAATCCTACGTGGCCGCTGGCGTTTCCCCCCGCGACCCCACCGTTTTGCGATGCCAATTGCTCCAGCTTCCACTGACCGCTGGCCAATTACCCCCGTTGGGAACCCAAGTCGGCGCCAATACCCCGATCCGTCTGTGGATGTCCATCGGTGAACCTTGGCCCGCCGGATCCGATGGTTTCTTCTGGCTGGCCCGCAAGCAGAACGGTTCGAGAAACTGGCCCGTGCGGTTGGCTACGGCCAAGAAGATCAAGGAATTCGGACCCGACGCCGTCAAGATTGCCGCCACAGGACTGGGCCTCAAACCTTCAGAGGCCCTCACCCGTGTCCTCGAAGAAAACGCCAAGGCCGAGAAAGCCGCCCGCAAAGCCGACAAATAGGCCACCGGCCGGTCACGTCCGATGGGTGAAGTTGCTTGGCGGGTTCAGCGGGCGGGTTTGGCCAATTCAATCATTGCGATCCGCGGCTAAAATCCGTTTCGAAGTTGGCGAAGCGGTGTTTTCAAACGATCCGAGCTGATTCAACCACTCGAAAGATCGCACCATCCCCGAAAAGATCGATCAGACACCAAAGACCTGTCGGACAAACTCCCGACTGCGACGGTGGTTCTCCACCCCGGTTCGGGTGATCTTGGTCCCTCCTTCGAGAGCCAGTTCCACAGAAAAACGTTGCGGCAAATTTCGGGACCGGGCGAAAGCGGCGATTTCCGTGTAATCGATATCCCCCGTATCGAGGTCCTCCCACCAGACCTTCCCTCGGCTTTGTCGAAGGTGCCAAGAAACCACCCGATCCCCGTATTGACGCAGCGCGTCCATCGGCACGATCCCGCCGCGGTACATCCAGTGCGTGTCAATGCAGAAGTCCACCTCACCCACACGGGTCTTCTCGAAATTGTGGTGATATTCCCGCCCCTGACGACCGAGTTCTGGCGTGTGGTGATGCACTCCCAATCGCAGCTTCAACGCCTTCAATTCCGAACCCAACCGAGCCAAGGCCCGAGCCTGTCGAGACAACTCAGCATCCGTCTTCTCGCGCCCGATGGGATCCACATTGCACACGATCACCTCGAACCCCGATTGCGCCGCCACCTTCGCACCCGCAACCAAGCGTTCCACCACCCGATCCGCCCCATCATCGTGAAGAGCACCACCCGTATACAAACTCACCGGCCGAAGCCCCTTGGCCCGGAGTTTGGCCGCAAACTCGGCATTCTTCTCAGGCCGGGCCGAGTCCAAGTTCCCCTCCGCATAGTCATACCCCGCATCGCGCAAAGCCGAAAACACCTCATCCAAGTGCGCATTAAAATCTTTCCCCTCCCGCTGATAGTACTGCCCCCACCCGTACAGTTGACTCCCCACCAACCCCTTCTTCTCAGCCTCCGCCGCCTCCAGCACGCCCCCCACCCAAGCCCCAAAAGACGCTCCAGCCGCTGCCTTCAAAAACCCTCTGCGTGACCACATGCTCATCCAATGACTCAAATCCGAATCCGCCCCCCTTCCAAGTTTCAAAACCACGATTGGAAAAATGAAACCCAACCAACTCCCGACCGAAGAATCTTCCAAATTAACTAAAGCACTCACTATCGAGCTCCCCCTCTTTTCGAAGCAGCGACATTCCATGGTACCCAGCCGCAGCGGGATCGGGCCAGAGCGAGCATAGGAAGCGATCAAACCCCCTCCAGCGCGCAGCGCGAAAGCCCCATCCTCTTCCGAGCTTCCCTGCGAGCGCAGGACCGATCCCGCGGAGCCCCAGCCCAAACCCACGCACAAGCCCACAAAACTCTCCAAACCCAAGATCAACCCCCGAAGTCAAAGCACCCCAAGGCGAAGCCTGCGACACTCCATGGCACCCAGCCGCAGCGGGATCGGGCCGGAGCGAGCATAGGAAGCGATCAAACCTCCTCCAGCGCGCAGCGCGAAAGCCCCATCCTACCCCGAGCTTCCCTGCGAGCGCAGGACCGATCCCGCGGAGCCCCAGCCCAGAAGCACACCGAAAAAATTCCCATCAGATGCCTGAACCTGATCATCCAAGAATAACAAAGAGTGGCCCCTTTTGTGTAATTATGCGGGACTGACCCCGCCGCAGGACAATTCCGTGATCTGAAGTTGCCATAAAGCAGGTCGCTGACATTTGATCGTACGAAGTCCATGGCTGAATCGCTCACCGCTCGCGTTTCCCGCATCGTCCAGGCCACGCCGGTCCACGACATCCACACCCACCTCTACGATCCAGCCCAGGGAGAGATGCTCCTGTGGGGAATCGACGAACTGCTGGTCTACCACTACCTCGTCAGCGAAGCCTCCCGCCAAATGGAGATGCCTCTGGAAAAATTCTGGAGCGCCACCAAACAAGAACAAGCCGACCACGTCTGGAATGCCTTGTTCATCGAACACTCCCCCGTCTCCGAAGCCTGCCGTGGCATCCTCACAACACTGCATCTGCTCGGCATCGAGCCCCGCAAGAACGACCTCAAAAGTCTGCGCAGCTGGTACGCCTCCCAGAAGCCCCAGGACTTCATCAACCGCGTCATGGACAAGGCCAACCTCGCCTCCATCTGCATGACGAATTCCCCGTTTGATCCCATGGAAATCCCCACATGGGACCGCGGATTCGCCCGAGATCCCCGCTTCGTGGCAGCCCTGCGGATCGACCCCCTGCTCGTCGCCTGGCCAGAAACCTCCGTTTGGCTTCGAGAACAGGGTTATGACGTCACCCGCGAACTCAACACCCAGACCCTCGGCGAAGTCCGCCGTTTCCTCGCCGACTGGACCGCCCGCATCGACAGCCGCTATTGCATGGTGTCACTGCCCCCTTCCTTCACCTGGCCCGCGGATACCGAAATAGCACGACTTATCGAAGGCGCCGTGCTGCCGCATTGCCGAGAACAGGGGCAAGCCTTCGCCCTGATGATGGGAGTCAAACGAGCCGTCAATCCTCGTCTGCGCATGGCCGGCGACGGCGTCGGATTGGCCGACCTGAATGCCCTGCAAGCCCTATGCGCCGCCCATCCGGAAAACCGCTTCCTCGTCACCTGCCTCGCGCGTGAGAACCAGCATGAGCTCGTGGTCCTGGCCCGGAAGTTTTCCAACCTCCATCCATTTGGCTGTTGGTGGTTCACCAACACCCCCCAACTCATCCGCGAAATCACAACGATGCGCCTCGAATTGCTCGGCACCTCCTTCACACCGCAGCACTCCGATGCCCGCGTCCTCGATCAGGTGCTCTACAAGTGGCACCATTCCCGCAGCATCATCGCGGACTCATTGTCTGAGAAATACGTCGCAGCAGCCGAAGCCGGATGGGAGGTCACCGATACGGAAATCCAACGGGATGTTTCGGAACTCCTCGGCGGCGGATTTCAGCGATTCCTCTCTGGCGCTCGCCACTGATCGGAAAGGCAGTAGAGTCGCTGCGTGCGCTTCCCCCTGCTCTTCCTCTGCCTCCTGGGACTGGCCTCGGCTCAAGCCGCTTCGCCGGAATTGAAGCCAACGACCGCCAAGTCGGGCGGCAAGTCCAGCGCACGCAACCCAAAGCCTTCCACCGAAAACCCCGCCAGGACCACCGCCCAACTGGTGGCCCAGACACGCAGCGCCATCGTCCGCATCGATGGGCGTGGCCGCGACGGGCTTCAGGAAGGAGTGGGAACCGGCTTCATCATCGATCCCGAAGGACTCATCGCCACCAGTTTGCATGTCATCGGCGAAGGGCGGGTGATCCAAGTGCGCCTCGCCGATGGGAGTACCCCCGAAGTCATCGGAATCCACGCCTGGGATCGCCCTCATGATTTGGTCATCTTGCGCATCAAGTCCTCCGGACTCTCCGCATTGCCCCTGGGAGACAGCGACGCCCTGCCCCAAGGAGCCCCCGTGATTGCCCTCGGACACCCCCTCGGACTCGACCACAGCGTGGTGGAGGGCGTGTTGTCCGCGCGCCGGGATCTCGACGGACATCCCATGCTGCAATTGGCCATGCCCATTGAACCGGGTAACAGCGGCGGCCCCCTCCTCGATCGATCCGGACGTGTCCACGGCATCGTCAACGCCAAGAGCCTCCTCACTCAGAATCTCGGTTTCGCCACTCCCGCCAATCACCTCAAAGCCCTGTTAAGGCAACCCAACCCGATGGCCATGGCCCGATGGTTGCGTCAGGGAGCCCTGAACACGAATCAGTGGGAAGCCTTCCTGGGCTCTCACTGGCGGCAGAAAGGCAATCGCATCCTGGCCGATGGCGCGGGCTCCGGATTTGGGGGGCGTTCCTACTTGCTGAAACGCGACCTGCTCCCGACCGGTGGCGAGTTGCAGGTGAAGGTGCGCTTGGACAATGAATCGGGCGCGGCGGGATTGATTTTCGCGGGTGACGAGTCCGGACGGCACTACGGATTCTATCCCACCGGCGGCGAGTTGCGGCTCACCGCGTTCGAAGGTCCCGACGTCTTCTCATGGCGCATCCTCGGCACTGTCCCATCAACGGCTTATCGCAGCGGTGACTGGAACACCTTGCGGGTGCGGCGATTGGTCGACGGGATTTGGGAATGCTCGGTGAATGATGAAGTCGTTTTCCGGAGCAAGGATACCGCCTTGCAAGGCTCCCGAGTCGGATTGGCAAAATTCCGCAACACAGCCGCAGAATTTCGTGACTTCCGTGTGGGGGCGACGGCATCCGTTCCTCCCGAACTGCCTCCTGATGTCGTGGCCAGCTTCACTGCGGGCCGCGAACCCCGCGAGGCCTTGAAATCTCACCGGGTGGCAGCCGATCGTTTCTTGCAGGAGCGCGCCCAACGCCTCGAGAGCGAAGCCACCCGCCTGCGCAAACTGGCCAAGGACTTGCACCGTGAGGCGGCACGGGAAGCGCTGGTGGCGGAGTTGTCCCGACCCGAGAACGAAATCGGCCTCGCCCGAGCGGCACTGCTCCTGGCATGGCATGACCATCCGGAACTCGATGTTTCCGAAGCGGAATGCCAATTGGCAGATCTGGGTACCGAGGCTCGATCGCACGTGACCCAGGCGGGTTCCGCAGCCGACCGCATCACGGCCCTGAGACAGTTCTTGTTTGAAGATCAGGGTTTTCATGGGAGCCGGGGCGACTACCGGAATCCTGCCAACAGCCACCTGCAATCCGTGCTCGAAGACCGCGAAGGCATTCCCATCACCTTGAGCATCGTGTTCCTGGAGGTGGCCAAATCGGCCGGGATTGACCACATGCACGGACTGCCCCTGCCGGGTCATTTCTTGGTGCGCCATGCACCTCCCGGAGAAGCCGCCCGACTTTACGATCCCTTCAACGGCGGCATCCCCATCACCTTCACCGATGCCGATGAACTTGGCAGCCAAAGTGCCGGTGTCCCGGTGCGCAGTGAATTTCTCGAAGCCGCCAGCCCTCGATCCATTCTCATCCGGATGATCAACAACCTCCGCGCCTTCACCATGGAGCGCTCCGGGGTGGAGTCGGCACTGCCCTATTCGGACCTGTTGGTGGCCATCGCGCCGGACGCTCGCAATGCCGCCGCCGAACGAGTGGATCGCGCCCGACTCAAGTCCCAGATCGGAGATCGCGAGGGGGCGGCCGCCGATTTGCGAGCGGTGCTGGAAACCGTTCCGGCCGGTCCCCAGGAGACCCGCATCCGCGAGGCCCTCAAGGCCCTGGAATCTCGGCCCTGACGACCGAGTGGGCAGCCATCAGCGCCCAACCGCATCGCCATCAAATCCCAACAATTGGGTCTTCATCCGCAGGACTGAAACCCGGACCCGCCTTATCGCTGGGGCGGCGCCTTGGCGAGCTTCCGCTGAAGCGAACGCCGGTGAATGCCCAACTTGCGCGCAGCCGCAGAGATGTTCCCTCCGCAGTCGCTCAACACCCGCTGGATGTAGGACCACTCCAACCGATGCAACGACTGGATGGAGCCCATTTCTACATCTGCATTGGAGCGCACCCCTTTCAAGGTTTCGACCGCATCGCCTGACGGATCGGCACTCACTACCCAGGTCTCGTTGGTTTGAAGCGAACAGATCGCCATCGTTTCATCCCCACGAACTCCAGTGCCGTTGGACTCACCTTCAGTCCATCGTCGAAGCCGGAGGCCGTGAGATTCCAACAGCACCCGAATTCGCTCAGCCAGAGAAGGCTCGCCCTCAATCAACAACGTGATTCGGCATGACTCGACCGTTTCCGCTGCGTTCGTCGGCTGATGGGTGTTCGTAGCCATGGGCAGTGCTGTTGGCTCAACCCTCGTTGGCGGACCGAACCCGTGGTCGAGTGACAAAGAACAGCACCACCCCCGACAAGCTCAGCACAAAGATTCCGGCCGTCCCCACAACCAAGATCCCATCGCGCAGCATCTTGTTCGGAATGAAGGCCAATTTGTGCAAGTTGCTGAAAATATTGGCTTCCCATTGCCGACCCTCATCGGTGAAGCGGGTGACACTTTCGGTCATGGTGCTCACGTAAACTCGGCGCCCGGCCGCATCACCCGTCTCCATCCGGTACACCGGGAGGATGCGGAAAATCGGCAAGTACTCGGAGTCGAAGGCCGTCAGGAAGGCCGTTTTTCGAACCGTCACGCCCCCGAAGAACCGCGTGGCGATCTCGGCGGCAAACACCTCATCGCGCTCTGGAGCCGGTTTGCCTGTGGCGCCGCTGACATAAGCGGGGGCCTTGGCCTCCCGCGTCCAAACCACATAGGTCGGCTCTCCCGCAATCATCCTCAGGTTGACCGCCCGAATCCCATTCGTCGCCGCGGACACTGCCTGAACGGCCTGTGCCAACGGGATCCGCACCGAATCCAACGGTATCTCCGGACCGCTCGGAATCGCCTTGGGAGGCGGATCCTGGGTCCAGGTCATAACCTGATGGATCACGCCACTGGAGGAGGCCAGCAGCGCGCTGAGACTAAACGTCAGTCCGATCCAGCGATGGAGTTGCCGAAGGGTTTTGGGATTCATGAGATCTTAGGGTGCGGCAGTCGATTAGAAGCGAATTTCCACGCCACCGAAGAAGGAACGTCCGTCGCCCGGGTTGTAGGCGGCACTGGCGGGAGTGGCCCGATTCAAGACCCCGGTGGTGGCGATGTAGGCCTTGTCGGTGAGGTTGCGGGCATCCAGGAACCACGAGAATCCTCGCTGGGTCTGATATCCAACCCGGACACCCAAGATCGCATACCCGGGCGCATTGGCCGCGTCGGTGTTTACCAGATCAATGGCATAGGACTCAGGCGCCCACTCGACATTCGGTCCGAAGTAAAAGCCGCACGGGTGCTGGTACTTCAACTCGCCCCGCAGGTAGTGCCGAGGAATACCCGGCAAGCGGTTGTCGCCATAGGTTGCATCCCCGTCGAAGCGGAAATCGTTGAACAGGTAATTGCCCTGAAGGCGGATGCCGTCGTTCGGAACCTCGGCGCCCGTCGCCAGAAGGCCATCCACCACGCGCCATCCCCCACCCAACTCCACGCCCCGGTGGATGGTCCGTCCGGCATTCAAGGTCTGGGTGATGGGTGGGTTGAAATTGCCCACCTGCAAGCTGAGCAACTCGTCTTGCAACCAGGCTTGGTAGAGCGACGCGTCCCAATCGAAACGCCCCGCCTTGCCGCGGGTGCCGATCTCCAGAGTCGTGCCTGTCTGAGCATTCAGTTGCACCAACCCGTTGGTGGCTCCGGGAGTAACCGGTCGGCTGAGTTCTCCGAAGGTCGGAGGTTCGAAGTTCCGACTGACGTCGCCGAAAACTTGCACGCCTTGGGCCGCTTCCCAAATTGCCCCCACCTTGGGGTTGAAGCCGAGGTAGTCTTGGGTGTCGGTCTGGTCGCGGTCCGACAGGAATCGGTCGGCAAACTCCCGACGGGCGTAGGTGACTGAAGTGCCTGCCACGAGGCTCCATCGGTCGTTGAGCTTCAGCGAGTCCTCAAAGTAGGTGTCCAAGTTGGCCGAGGTCTGAGTGCTCTCCGCCGTCTTGGCTCCGCGGCGGGGGCGTCCCGCGAAAGTCCCATTCACAAAGCGATTGTCCTCCACCCAGCCATAAACCGGCGCGAATCCGGCAGTGAGGCGATTGTCGTATCCGGCCACCTCACTGGAATGAACCACGCGGGCATCGAGACCCAGGTCGTTCGAGTTCTGATCGATCACTTGAAAAATCGGATGATCCAAATCCTTGTAGCTCCAAAATCCGGAGACCTGAGCTTGAGTTTGATCCGAGGCCCAAGCCAGGCGATCGCTCAATCGATACAGCGAATAGTCGCGCTTCTGGTCACCGGCGAAGCTGCCCAACCGAGGATTGTTCAAGGCGTTGCTCAGCGACAGGGATCCCGGCAACTGCGAATCGGTGCGCACGGCGGTGAACCACAGTCGATTCTCCAGCTGATCCGAAATGCGATAACCCACATTGGCCATCACGCGATCGGCCTCTTGCGCGGCGTGCTGACGGTAACCGTCCTGGATGAAGTGCGTGAGGCTGGCGTAGTAGTCCGCCGGACCCGACGAAAACCCACTGCTGACCTGCCCGCGCAAATAACCGAAGGAGCCCAATTCGAGGCGGGATTGAAACGGACTGGCGTCCCGGCCCGTCGGGCTCACGAAATTCACTGCCCCTCCCAGCGTGGTACCGCCGTAGCGCAAGGCATTGGCGCCGCGCCACACCTCGATGTACCGGGTTGCCAAGGGCTCGATGGACTGCATGTCGACGCCGCCGTCGGCCAAATTCAGCGGGACACCATCCTGAAGGATCTTCAGGCCGCGACCATGGAAGGTGCGTTGAAGGCCGGAACCGCGAATGGAAATGCGCGCCTCCTCAGAGCCAAACCGCGACTGAACGTAGACCCCCGTCGTGAAGTCCAGAGCATCACGCAAGGTGGAGGCGCGGCCTTGGCGCACCGTCGCGCCATCGACAAGGGTTGTCCCACCCGGGACTCGGGCCAACTCCGCCGTGGCAGCGCTCACCGAAGGCACGGTGAGAGTGGGTTCAGACACACCCTCCACCACGACTTTGGGCAGGGCTTTGGACTCCGCGGCCTGGAGGACCGAAGCGCCCAAGAGTGCGGTCACACAGGACGAAACTGAAACAGCAGAAAACGAAGGATTCATGACAGACAAACAGACAATGATTGAGACGGAAGACTCCGGACGGTGATTCCCGGAAACGGAGCGCACCTGGCCGGAAACAGGCGCGAACCAACCCATCGGGGGGGAGATTCCTGCGATCCTTGAGGACGAATCCATTGGGCCTGGAGCGACAGGGCCCCTTGGTTTCAAGGCCGGATGCGCAGGCAAATGGGGGAGGTCCGGGACGCAGCCCGGATCCCTCAGGATCGACCGGAATTTACGCGAACCGGGGAGGCTGCCACGGCGGCGAACCCGAGCGACGGGCCGCACGTTGATCCCGGGCAGGAAGGCGCTCGGCTGGGGCTGTTTCGGGCACCGGCAACTCGAACGCACGATCCGACGGCACCATGTCGGTCTTGGCGAAGGAGAGAACGATCGTGGTCTGCTGCTGCTGTGTGTCGCGGCCCTTGCGGACCACCTTGCACAGTGCACACGGATGGTGCCCGTCGAAGGTGGTTTCGATGGCCTGCACCCAGCCCATCTCGGCACTCCGATCCAAGAGCATGACCGTCCAAGCAACGGACTGGAGCAAGGTCCACTGGAACCCGAGGGATATCCCCACGAGTCCAATCACCAGCCATTGGCCCCACCGTTTTCTCACAGCCCCATCAAGGGAGCATGCCCGTTGGAGGCGCGTCAATCCTCAGGGTTCGTTGGGCCCTCAGAGGGTCTGCGGTTTTTTGCCGCAGCCGCCTGCCAGAACCCTACGCAGCGGTCTGTGACCGACAAGCAACGCCGTCAGCGGGCCCTTCCCTCCCAAACCCTCCGGGCGGCGGGTCTTTCCGGGTTGGACTGCGTTGGTTCGGGCGGAACAGACCGCAGGAGGTCTGCCCCGCCGCTCACCGCCTTGCCCAACCCAGAATTCCCCAGCCGCAGAACCCCTCCCCATTTTCAGACAGGCTCTTAGCGCAACACCCAGGTTGCTGCAGCGGCCGCATCCGGGGCGTCCAGACGCTGAAGTTCAGACTCACCCAAGGTGATCAACCCGTCCACATCCCCGTACTTGGCACCGCCCGGGAGGAAATCCGGGGCATGCAAATCCAGGACCCGACCGAAGCGAAATGCACCCAAATGCAGTGCCACGCGATCCAATGCTTTGCCGGACTGCGCCCGGGCAGCGGCCGCGATCGGAGCCGTCGAATCCAGGGCGACCAATGAAACCTGACTGGAGGGCTTCTCATGACCGCGGATGTACTGCACCGCCGTCAGGACATCATGGACACGGTGAACGAAGACGGCCGGATTGTAGCCAAAGGTATACGCAGCAGACTCTCGGGGATTTTTGACCCGGGGCGTGCGCATGAGGGGCTGCCCATCGACCGACGACTCCCCTTGATGCAGCAAATCCAAGCCCACCACCGTTGATCCACTCTCCACCAACTTCTGGACCGCGGGAATCAGTGAACCATCTTCGGCATACAAACCGGATTTTCCTTCAGACGTCAGCCACACCACGGTCTTGTTGTTCCACTGCTTGGGATGACAGAAGACCACCGGTATTTCTTCGTGACGCGACCCGTTGCGCAGCAGGCCGGTCATCTGGATCCAGCTCCCTCGATCCAGCTTGTCCTTGAGCACCCAGGCAACCGAACCCGACGGAGCCGGGTCGCGGGCGTCCAAGACCACGTCCCAGCCAGCCTTCAGCACCTGGCGGTACTGATCTGGCGAGCCACTGGCCAGGTTCTCCAGCTGCTGATCCGAATCCGCACCCCAGAGCTTCAGAAGAGTCCGCTCAAACTCCGGATCTGCCGCCTTGGGGGCGGGATGTTCGGCGTCCCAGACACTGAGTTCCGCACGAGTAGAAACCGTGTAATCGCGTTCCAGCACCGGCTCTTGCTGACCCAAATGAAAATGCCGGTTGATCCAATTGTAAAAGGCGGTGCGTGAAACCGCGTTATAGTTGTGAGGGAAGTGCTCCCCGCGCTGAAGCATCACCTGGTTGGGGGCACCCAGCATCGAATAAAGTCGTTTGAGTTCCGGGAAACCCTTGGTGGACATCTCCTTGGTCCAGTCATCGGCAGTGGTCATTCCCTGAGGCTTGGGCGCGAACAAACCGGCGAACTCCACATTGCCTGTCCCCACGCGCAACAAACTGGCGTTTTCGCAGGTGCAGCCGCCTTGCATGGCCGTGCTCACCATGACCGCCGGAAAGGAAAGCGAAATGCGCGGATCAATGGCGGCGAGCAGCATCGTTTGGGTGCCCCCGCCGCTCGCTCCGGTGATGGCCACGCGCTCGGGATCCACTTCCGGCAGTTCGAGCAGGAAATCGAGCGACCGCACCGCATTCCATGTCTGCAGACCCATGATGCTCTGGAGATGCGTCTCCGCCTGCGGGCTGAACAGCCCCCAGTTCTCGGTGGTGTTCATCTCGGGCCGTTGCTTGGCGAAGCTGTGGACCAATTGGCGGGAAAGCTGTTGGGAATCCGAGTCACCCAGCATGTCCCACTGCCACACGACACAACCCATGCGGGCCAGCTGGACACACATGGATTGGAAGCGGCTCTTGCCTCCCTCGACAAAGCGCTCCTGACCGGTGGCGATTTCATTGCGCAATTCGGAGTCGGTGGCCTGGGAGAGCCGCGCATCCGCCCAATGCCCGTGGGCAAACAGCACACCCGGCGCCTTGGCACCCGCCGCCTTCTTGGGACGGTACAAGTTGCCCGTCACAAAGAAACCCGGAGCGCTCTCGAAATGAACCTTTTCCACCGTGTAATCCCCGCGATCGATGCGCCCATAAATCTGGGCCTTGAGATCCGTCTTGGTAGGCATGGGCCACAATCCTTGCGAGACGAGGATGCGCTGACGCACTTGAGAGGCGCGGTGGTCCCAAGCCTCCTTGGACTCGGGCGGTTGGAATGGAAAATATCCATCCAAATCCTTCGGAGCCTGAAGCCGTAGGTCGTCAGGGCGTTGGCCGGAGGACAACGCGCGGGGCCCGGCAGACCAAACTGTGCTGTTGAGAGACAGGGCAACCGCAGTGAGCAGGACGAGGCGCATTGGGGACATGCCTGCAAGACTACCGTTCCAACCGCCGCAGACAATCCCGGGAATACTTCCGAGAAATCCCCTGCGGCATGCCTTCAGCGGAACCGCCTACAAACAACTCCACCGCGACCGAAGCGGACGTCTCAAAGCTTGGCGAATACAGCCTCGGCGGTCCGAACTGTGGTCTCGATGTCGGCCGAGGAGTGTGCGGTTGAAATGAACCCAGCCTCAAATTGAGACGGCGCCAGATAGACACCGCGATCGAGCATGCCGTGGAAAAACCGGGCAAAACGGGCACGGTCGCTGTGCATCGCGTCCGCGAGGTTCCACACCGGTTGGTTGGTGAAATAGCCGCAGAACATCGAACCAATGCGTTGGAACTGCACCGGGATCTGGGCGGCCTTCGCGACGGCCACCATTCCCTGCTCCAACTCGCCGCCCAGATTCTCCAGCCGGCTCCACGCATCCGAGCTCTGGAGGGCTTCCAGGGCGGCCAAACCAGCGGCCATGGCCAAGGGGTTTCCACTGAGTGTGCCCGCCTGATAAACCGGACCGAGTGGAGCCAAATGGTCCATGATGTCGGCTCGGCCTCCGAAGGCTCCAACCGGAAGACCGCCACCGATGATCTTGCCAAAACAGCTGAGATCGGGGGTGAGCCCGAAAACCCCTTGGGCCCCGGACGGGCCCAGCCGGAACCCGGTCATCACCTCATCGGCAATGAGCACTGTCCCGTGGTCTCGAGTCAGTTGTCGGAGAAGTTCCAGATATCCGGGTTTGGGCAAATACAGCCCGGCATTGGCAGGTACCAGCTCCAGAATCACCGCCGCAATATCCCGCCCCTGATCCTGGAACACTGCCCGCAGAGCCTCCGGATCGTTGAATGGAAGCACCACCGTCTGTTGGGCCACCGCCGCCGGCACTCCGGCACTGTCGGGATTGCCCAGCGTGAGGGCACCGGAACCCGCCTTCACCAAAAGACCGTCTGAATGTCCATGATAGCAGCCGTCGAATTTGATGATGCGATCCCGCCCGGTGAAACCACGCGCCAATCGAATGGCCGACATGGTCGCTTCGGTGCCGCTGTTGCAAAACCGAACCTTGTCCACCGACGGCACCATCGCCTTCACCCGCTGGGCCAGGGTCACCTCTTGTGCGTTGGGAATACCAAAACTCGTCCCCCGCTCTGCGGCACTCTGGATGGCCCTGACAATCGCCGGAGCGGCATGACCTAGAATGGCGGGTCCCCAAGTCCCGACATAGTCGACATAAGTGTTGCCATCGACATCGTTCACGCGCGCACCGGCCGCAGAGGCCGCGAAGAAGGGAGTTCCCCCCACTGCACGGAATGCCCGCACCGGGGAGTTCACACCGCCGGGCGTGTGTTTGAGGGACTCAGCGAACAGTGCTTCGGAACGCGATCGAACGCTCATGTGTGCGGAGACTGTGCCTTGGAGATGCGCGGCTGCAAAGGATGCGGCCAACGGGGTCCCTCGGAGGTTTTCATCTTCCGCCAACCAACGCCGTCGATATCTTCAAGATCGAACGCCGCGCCCACGATTCGTCACGGCCATCCGAGAAATGCATCCCTCCCTCCAGTTCCACCATTGCCCGCGGTGCGGAAAGCCCATCGAAACACCCGCGGCCAAAACGCCCATGGCCTGCGCGAGCTGCGGTTTCCGACTTTATTTCAATCCCGCCGTGGCCGTGGCGGTCTTCATCGAGCGCGAGGATGGGCGAATCCTGCTCATCCGTCGGGCCAAGGATCCTGGAGCAGGACTGCTGGCGCCCCCGGGCGGGTTCATCGACATCGGGGAGCGCGCCGAATCAGCAGTGCATAGAGAAGTTCAAGAAGAGGTAGGCCTGCGTATCACCGCGCTTGAATTCCTGTGTTCGCACCCCAATGAATATGCCTTCGGTGGCGTGACCTATTCCGTCTTGGACCTTTTCTTCACGGCTCAAGCCCTCGAAACAGAAACCTCCTGTGATCCGGAAGAGGTTCACGATCTGGAGTGGCACGAACCGAGCCATCTGCAAGGCGGGCATCTGGCTTTCCCGTCGATGCGAGCAGCCTGGCAGGAGTGGCTGAGACGGCACGACATCCCGGGTGAGAACCCACCTCGTAATCCGTGACGACCCTGACGGTCGGTTGCGAAAACGGGATGTCGAAGGGTGGTGCAGGCTCGTAGGGCAAATCCTGCGTTTGCGAGAGCGAGGCATGAGGATAGGTTGGCCCAGTGATTCGCAACGTGATCTTCGATTGGTCCGGGACGCTGGTGGATGACTTGCCAGCAGTTTGGCGGGCCTCGAACCATGCGCTGGAACAGGCCGGAGTGCCGGTCATGTCACTGGAGCAGTTCCGCCGCGATTTCCGCCTTCCGGCCCGGGACTTTTACGTCGAGCGGGTTCCAAAAGAAGCGCTTCCCGAATTGGAACGCTGGTTTTTGGACGGCTTCCGACAGGTGCAAGACTCGGTCACCCCATTGCCCCATGCGAGGGAGTTTCTAGAATTCTGCCGCCGGCACGGATTGCGAACGTTCCTCCTCAGCGCGGTTCATCCCGCTCTCTTCACCCAGCAAGAGCAGGCTTCGGGCTTCGGTCCCTTCTTCGACAAAACCTATCTGGGCGCGCACGACAAGAAAGACCTCATCGGCCAGATCCTGCTAGAGAACGATCTGGACCCGGCACAAACGGTCTTCATTGGCGACATGCAGCACGACATCGAAACAGCCCATCATGGTGGCGTGAAATCCGTGGGGGTGCTGACCGGCTACGACAACCTCGAAAAACTCCGAGCTTCGAAACCGAACCTGATCGTCGAACACCTCGCCGAACTGCGCCGGCATTTGGAAACGCATCAATGGCGCTTGGAATCGGGTCCAGCACAACGATCCACCTTTCCCATTCCGACCGTCGGGGCCCTGATCCGCGATGACGCCGGCCGCATGCTTTTGTTCAAGACCGCCAAATGGTCCGGCCTATGGGGAATCCCCGGCGGCAAGATCGAGTGGGGTGAACCCTCCGAACATGCGTTACGCCGAGAAATCCTCGAGGAAACCGGCCTGGAGGTCGACTCCGTCGAATTCGTGATGGTCCAGGATTCCATCGCTTCCAAAGAGTTCTACCGGGAGGCCCATTTCATCCTGCTCAACTACACCTGTCGGGCGCTGCCGGGACAAACGGTGGTGCTGAACGAGGAAGCCCAAGACTTCGTTTGGGTGGATGGAGAACAAGCCTTCGAACTGGCCCTGAACACTCCAACCCGACGACTGCTCGAAGCCGTTGTCCCCCGCTGAAAACCACCTTTCTCTTCATGGACACCATCACCCTCCGAGACCTCGAGGTCTCCTACCACATCGGCGTGCCGGACGAGGAACGGGCGCACCCGCAGCGCCTCCTCATCAGCGTGGAGATGGAAACCGACATCACTCAGGCAGCAGCCGGCGATGACCTGAGTCACACCATCAATTACTACGCTGTCAGCCAGCGGTTGTTGGGGCTGGGTCACGGTCGCTCATGGAAACTGCTCGAAACCTTGGCGAACGACATCGCCGCTTTGGTCTTGCGTGAATTCGGGGCCCGCCGAGCACATGTGGAGGTGAAGAAATTCATCATCCCCGAGGCCCGTCATGTGTCCGTCCGCATCAGCCGCCCGCGCTGACTTCATCGGATGACCCCTGAAAAGCGACTTGTCAGGGGCCATTGAACCGTCAATTTCCCGCCCTCAGCCGGCCCCAAGCCACACCCGGTCAGGGCCAGCGTATGGACACGGTATCGCATGGAAGAACACATCGAGGTTGAGGGCAAAGTGATCGCAGTTCTGGCCGGAACGATGTTCCGCGTTGAACTCGACAACAAACACATGGTCTTGGCGACCATCTCCGGCAAGATGCGAAAGCGCTTTGTCCGACTGACTCCCGGTGATCGGGTGAAGATGGAGATGTCCCCGTACGATCTCAACAAGGCCCGGGTCATCTGGCGGATCGGTTGACCTTCGGTGCCCGCAACCCTTGCAAGCTGACGGCGCTGAGAATCCGACAGCGCGGGGGAGAGTCCCGATTCAATCCGTCCCGATTCAATCCGTCCCGATTCAATCCGTCCCGATTCAATCCGTCCCGATTCAATCCGTCCCGATTCAATCCGCGCCGTTGCGCAGCACTGCGCAGGGATGCGCCGCCGGACCTTCATCCCTCAGTCCGCACCCAAGGCCGCCCGGCAACTCCATCGAAGATGGCGTCAGTCGGTGCGGCCTCGGTGCCAATGGTTACTTGGCCTCTTCAGGAGCTGCGTCGGCCGCGGCGTCATCTTCCTGAGATTCGCTGATCACCGGCGCGATGGCCTGCAACTTGTCCTTGTCGGCCAAATTGATGAGCTTGACGCCCATGGTGTTGCGACCCGCCTCGCGGATGCCCTTCACCGGAATGCGAACCATCTGTCCACCGGAAGTGATGAGCATGAGCTCGTCGGAATCGCGGACGGTCAAGGCACCCACCACGTTGCCGGTCTTGTCACCCGTTTTCATGGTGATGATGCCCTTGCCTCCACGGCTCTGCTGACGGTACTCCTCGAAATCCGTGCGTTTGCCGATGCCGTTTTCTCCGGCCACCAGCAGTGTCGATTCGGGATCAACCAGGGCCAATGCCACCACGGCATCCCCCTTCTCGAGCTCAATCCCCTTCACGCCACCGGCATTGCGCCCCATCGACCGCACCTGGTCTTCCTGGAATCGGATGCTCATGCCCTGCTGGGTGATGAGGACGATCTCATTGTTGCCGTTGGTGAGGCGCACTTCCACAAGATCGTCTCCCTTCTCGAGGTTGATGGCGATGATGCCTCCCTTGCGGACATTCTGGAAATCGCACAACTCCGTGCGCTTGACGGTCCCCAAGCGGGTCACAAAGAAGAGCTCATTGGCCTGCTTCCAGGTCAGGTCCTCCTTGTTGGCGCCGTACTTGGAGGTTACCCGAACCAGTGTCTGGATCTTCTCCTCGGCCCTGAGTTCCAGCAGGTTGGCGATGCTGCGCCCCTTGGCCGCGCGTCCCATGTCGGGAATTTCGTGGACCCGCTCCACGTATACACGGCCCAGGTTCGTGAAGAACATGAGATAATCGTGGGTGCTGCAGGTGAACAAGTGTTCGATGAAGTCGCTGTCCTCGGCCTTGTCGGTCTCGCGCGTGCTCATGCCGATGACTCCCTTTCCGCCGCGCTTCTGGGCCCGGTAGCTGGAGACATTGGTGCGCTTGATGAGCCCGTTGTGGGTCAAGGTCACGATCACTCCCTCGTTGGCAATCAGGTCCTCAATGGCCATTTCACCCTCGTCCGGAATGATCTCGGACATGCGCGGGCTGGCGTGCTTTTCCTTCAGTTCCCGCAGCTCTTTCTTGATGATGGAAAGCACGCGGGACTCCTTGGCGAGGATGTCCAAGAGGTCCTTGATCCGCTCGATGAGCTCGGCGTACTCGGCCTTGACCTTGTCGATCTCAAGACCGGTCAGCTGGTACAGGCGGAGTTCCAGGATGGCATCGACCTGACGCTCGGTCAGCGCGTAGCGGCCTGAAGCGTTCAGTCGTTCTTCGCTGCGGATGAGGATGCTCCAACGCTCCACCTGGGCGCGGGTCCATTCGAAGGCCAGCAACTTGATGCGGGCTTCGTCGCGGGTCTTGGAACTGCGGATGATCCGGATGAACTCGTCGAGATTGTTGAGGGCGCAGATGTAGCCCTCCAGCAACTCGGCCCGCTCCTCCGCCTTGCGCAATTCGAAGCGAGTCCGGCGCAGCACCACCTCGCGGCGATGCTCGATGTAGCACTGGATGATTTCCTTGAGGTTCAGCGTCTTGGGCTTGCCGTGGTCGATGGCCAGGGCATTCACACTGAACGAGGTCTCGAGCTGGGTGTGCTTGAAGAGATTGTTGATGACCACGCGCGGACTGGCATCGCGCTTGAGCTCGATCACCAGACGGCAGTTCTCGTCGGATTCGTTCCGCATCGCCGAGATCTCGGTGATGATCTTTTCCTGGACGAGCCCGGCGATTTGCTCTTCGAGCCCGGCCCGATTCACGTTGTACGGAATCTCGGTGATGACCAACTGCTCGCGGTTGCCTTTGATCTCCTCGACACCGATGCGGCCCCGCAGCTTGATGCTGCCTCGGCCGGTCTTGAAGTAGTTGTGGATGCCCTCGATGCCACAGATGAAGCCGCCGGTCGGGAAGTCCGGACCCTTGATGAACTTGGTCAGCTCCGGGATGGTGATCGAGGGATTGTCGATCTGGGCGCAAATGCCGTCGATGACCTCACCCAGATTGTGGGGAGCCATGTTGGTGGCCATGCCGACCGCGATGCCCGTGCCGCCATTGACGAGCAGGTTGGGGAACGCCGCAGGAAGAACCGACGGCTCCATGAGGCGCTCGTCGTAGTTGGGAACGAAATCGACCGTGTCCCGGTCCATGTCCGTCATCAAGGCCGCGCCCAGATGGGTCAGACGCGCTTCGGTGTAACGCATGGCCGCCGGGGGATCATTTTCCACCGACCCGAAGTTCCCCTTGCCGTCCACCAACTTCTCCCGCATGGCCCACGGCTGTGCCATGTGGACCAGTGTCGGATAAATAACCGCTTCGCCGTGAGGGTGGTAATCACCCGAGGTCTGGCCGCAGATCTTGGCGCACTTCATGTGCTTGCGGCCCGGGAACAGCGACAATCCTTCCATCGCGAAAAGGATGCGCCGTTGGGAGGGCTTCAATCCGTCGCGCACATCAGGCAGGGCGCGCGAAATGATGACGGACATCGAGTAGTCGAGGAACGACGCCTTGATCTCGTCGGCAACATTGATCGAGTGGATCTTCTCGTTGCCCGTGTACGCGCCACCACTGGCTTGTGGTGCTTTGGGTTGGATCTCGTCAGGCATGGGACAGAAATGGGAGGATGGATCGGGTTCGGAGTGGATGGTGCAGCTTCAGCTCAGACATCCAGATTGCGGACGTTGAGCGCGTTGTCCTCGATGAATTGGCGTCGCGGTTCCACCACGTCGCCCATGAGGCGGGTGAACATCTCCTCGGCCTCGACCGCATCGGATAGTTCAATCCGCAAAAGCTTGCGCTTCGGCGGGTTCATGGTGGTCTCGAAAAGCTCCTTGGCGTCCATTTCGCCCAATCCCTTGAATCGGTAGATCTGGATACCCTTCTTGCCCACCTCCTTCACTTCATTGAGGATCTGCGGAATCGAGAAGATCGGAGTCACATGGGCCCGTTCACCCTCACCTTCGATCAACTCGAAGAGCGGTTTGTCTTGGGCGGCGTAATGATCGATCGCCAACCCCTTCTTGGTCAGCTTCGCCAACAGTTCACCGATTGCCCGAGACTCGAGATGCAAATGGACATAGGAAGCCCGGCGGCTCTGACCCTTGGCCTTCTCCAGACGCTCCTTGGCCTCGATGTCGCCGAACAGGTCAGGATTGGCCGTCTTGAAGGCCTCCTGTTCCTCGTTGGTCATGAAATAGTGGACGGTTTCCACATTGCCCTCACGCACCTTCACGAGATGCTGGGGTAAGGACCCGTCCGGAGCACGGTGGGCCACGTAGTCGGCGAAATCGCCACCCTGCCTGCGGATGAAGGTGGCATGCTTGTCCAGGGTTTCGAGCAGCCCGAGGATTTCCTCCAACTGCTTGGCAGGCACTTCCTTGCCGTCGGCCAGATTCTTCAAACGGACCTCTTCGGTGCCGTTCTGGAGCAGGATCCGGTTCAACTGGACATCGTCGTCGACGTAGTCCGTCCGTTTCTTGCGGGTGATGGAATAGAGCGGTGGCTGGGCGATGTACACGTAGCCGTCCCGGATGAGCTGGGTCATCTGGCGGTAGAAGAAGGTCAGGAGCAACGTGCGGATGTGGGATCCGTCGACATCCGCGTCGGTCATGATGATGACCTTGTGGTACCGGAGATTCTCGATCTTGAAGGCCCCCTCGCCTTCTCCGGCACCAATTCCGGTTCCGATGGCGGTGATCATCGTCCGGATTTCATTGTTTTGAAGCACCTTGTCGAGTCGGGCCTTCTCGACGTTGATGAGCTTGCCGCGGATCGGAAGGATGGCCTGGAATTTCCGGTCGCGCCCCTGCTTGGCGGAGCCACCTGCCGAGTCGCCCTCGACGATGTAGAGCTCGGTGTTGGCCGGATCTCGGTCGGAACAGTCGGCCAGCTTGCCGGGGAGTCCGCCGCCGGTGAGGGCCGTCTTGCGGACCGCCTCACGTGCCTTGCGGGCCGCCTCGCGGGCACGAGCCGCATTGAGCGCCTTCTCGACGATCTTCTTGGCCACCACCGGATTGTCGTCGAAGTAGTTCATCAACCCCTCGTAGGACGATGAACCCACGATGCTCTCCACCTCCGGCGAGATGAGCTTCACCTTGGTTTGGGATTCGAACTTCGGGTCGCTGTGCTTGATCGAAATCGCCGCGGTCAAACCTTCGCGCACGTCGTCGCCGGTGATTTGCGGGTCCTTATCCTTCAGGAGGCTGTTCGACTTGGCGTACTGGTTGACCGAGCGGGTCAGAGCCGTGCGGAAACCCGAGAGATGCGTGCCGCCGTCCGGATTGTGGATGGTGTTGGTGTAGCACAGCACCTGGTCGTTGTAGCTGTCGTTGTATTGCAGGACGACGTGGATGTGGATCTCCACCTCTTTCTCGGTCGTGGTGGTCTTGCTCTCCTTGAGGATGGTGATCGGCTTCGGATGCAAGGTGATCCGGCTCTTGTTCAACTGCCGAACGAACTCTTCCAAACCTTCCTTGTAGAGGAAGGTTTCCAGCTTCGGATCGGGCAGGCGCTCGTCCAGGAAGGTGATTTCCAACCCCGAGTTGATGCAGGCCAACTCCCGGAGGCGCTGGGTGATCCGATCGGATTTGAACTCGACGGTGTCCCGGAAAATCTCCGGATCCGGCTTGAAAGTGATGAGGGTTCCGCGGCCTTTCGCCTTGCCGATGACCTCGAGCTTCTTGGTCACTTTTCCACGCTCAAACTCCATGTGGTGGATCTTGCCTTCACGACTCACCTCCACCTCGAACCATTCGGAAACAGCGTTCACGCACTTGGCACCAACGCCATGGGTGCCGCCGGAGAACTTGTAGCCGCCCTGACCATATTTTCCACCGGAATGGAGCGTGGTCAGAACCAGCTCGACGGCGGGCATCTTCTTCTGGGGATGCATGTCCACCGGAATGCCACGTCCATCATCCCGGATCGAAATGGAGCCATCCACGTGGATGACCACCTCGATCTTCATGCAGTGACCCGCCAGATGCTCGTCGACCGAGTTGTCGAGAACTTCTGAGACACAGTGGTGGAGAGCCCGCTCATCGGTGCCACCGATGTACATGCCCGGCTTTTTCCGGACCGCTTCCAAACCCTCCAAGGTGCTGATTTGGGAACTGTTGTAGGTTTCCTTCGACGGAGCGTTATCGGCCATAATGAAGTATCCGGACTACTGCCCGCGATGAAGCCGCAGGACAGATTTGCATCAGAATAGCCGGTTAAACCACACAAGGACAACAGCTTTCGAAAAAACACAAGCCATTGTTGGGTGAGGTGAACCGCCCCTCAACCGGTTGTGGTTCAAACCGGGAACCCCCCATCAAACACCCGCTTTTTCTTGCGGGTCCTTGCCCAGAAAATCAGTGCTCCCCGCGAATGATCACGAACCACGCATCATTCCATTTTTCCTTGTCGTCACCAGCGATGATCAGGAATTCACCGCGTTTGAACGCTTCTTGGGAATGATGAAGGGTTTTCACCAACTTGACTTCCTTGGCGTCGTTGACGCTCTGGAGCCGAACCTCGACCTGGCCGTCTCCGGTGGTCTTGAGATCCACCTGACAGCGGTCGAGTGGAACCTTCTGGACGGCCTTGGAATCGAGGTCGATTTGAGTGGACTTCACCACCCAATAATTTTTCCAACGGAAGTGACGAAGCTTCTCACGCCCCTTGGGGTCGAGTTCTTTCAAATTCTTGCCTTCGGGAGGCGTACCATCCGTTCCCCAAGCCAATTCGAGGCGCAGTTTCAGTTCACCGGCCAACGATCCGGCCAACGATGTCAACGGGAGCATCGATCCGATCATCAGGAGGCAACTCAGTCGAAGGCACCCCAATTGGTTCGTCCACATAGGTTTCATCAGCACGACACTCAGAGGATCAACGCATTCACAAGGCCGTTCGCCAATACTTTAATGATTCATTGGATCCAGTGCACCGTGACCCCATCGCTCTCGGATCGAAAGACGGTGGAAGAAACATCCACGGCCGTGAAATCTGCACCGCCGGCCAAATTGATTTCGCGAGGGGTTTGTTGGTTGGAAATCACCACGGCCACCGCAGCCACGCCCATGGCCGGTATCAACCAACGCAACCAACCCAATGCCGCGGAGGCCGCCGGTGCCTTGGGCTGCTCCGCTTCGATCTGGCGGCGTATCTGGCTCCAATAGAACTCGCGGCTTGCCGGCACCGTCGCAACCGGTTCATGCGCCCGGATGAGGCTTCCCAATTGCTGGAGGCCAGCGACCAACTTCTGGGCGTCGAGGTCGGCCGGCAACGTCGCCTCGATCTGGCGGCGACGCTCCTCGGACAACTCACCATCGACGTAGGCCTGAAGATCCAACAGCTGTTCGGTGTTTTTCATTCGGATCGTTCTCGCTTCAAAGATTGTAAAAGGAATGCCAACCGGCGGCGCGCGTAAAAGAGGCGCGACATGACCGTCCCGATGGAGATGCCCACGCGCTTGGCGATCTCTTTGTACTCCAACCCCTCAAATTCATGAAGGACCACCACGGTCCGGTGGGCGTCGGTGAGTTTCCCCAGAGCTTCATCGATGCGCCTCCGGAGTTCGTCTTGTTCGAGTCCGGCTGTCGGATTGGTTTCCGGAGCGGGCAACTGGCGTTCCACACCGCCGGATTCCTCGTCCATCGCCTCGATGGACTCGGTCCGCACCCGCTTCTGGCGCCGCAGCTGGTCGAGGCACAAATTGATGACGATGCGAGTCACCCAGGTTGCGAAACTGGATTCGCCCTGGAACTGCACCAAACGTTGCCACGCTTTTACCCATGCCTCCTGTGAATATTCCAACGCCTGGTCTTCATTCCTCATCATCATGAGGGCCCGGGCATAGATTTTGTCCCGGTGCCTGAAGACCAGCTGCTCGAACGCCTCGGTGTCTCCCTGCTGAGACCACTTCACCAAGGCGTCGTCGGCTTCTGACGGATAATCATGTTTCACCGACACAGGCATCGACGGCGTGATTCGGCAATTATTCAGGAAGAATTTTGAACCCTCTGGAACCCAACGAAACGGTCTGGTTCCAGAGAATCATGTCACATTCAGGACTCAAAGCTTGCCCTTGCTGCTGGGTATTTCACCAGCGATCCGAGGATCACGCTGGCAGGCGAAATCCACCGACTTGGCGAAGGCCTTGAAAAGAGCCTCCACCACATGGTGAGGCTCGCCGCCATAAAGCAGTTCGAGATGGAGGTTGCACCGGGCTTCATTGGTGAACCCTTGGAAGAATTCGCGGGCCAAACCAAACCGGAACCGGGAGGACATGTCCTGATTCTGGTCCGCCTCGGGAATTCGGCGCTGGGCCAATGAATCCATGCCGCGCCAGACCAGATAAGGGCGACCGCTGAAGTCGATCACGCAACGAGCCAACACCTCGTCCATGGGGACGTGGGCCTCGCCGGTGAAGGGATTCCGCGGATCGAAGCCGGAGCCGTAACGCCGAATGCCACGCTTATCGCCCAAGGCCTGCAGAAAGGCCTGGCCGAGAGCGATGCCACAGTCTTCTACGGTGTGGTGAGCATCGATGTGGAGATCACCGGAACACCGCAGGTTCAGATCGCAAACCGAGTGTTTGGCGAACGCGCAAAGCATGTGGTCGAGGAACCCGACTCCGGTCTTCACCTTGGCCCGGCCCTTGCCATCAATGTTGAGCTCCACCCGGATGGAGGTCTCGCTGGTCTTCCGCTGGATCTTGGCGCGCCGCTCGGTCATGCAGGCCAAGCGGTAACGACCGACGGGGTCCGCAACAAGGTTTTTGTTTGACGGCATCGCCCACAGACGGAGGCTTCAAGCCGATGATCCACCGTCGAGAATTCCTCAAAACCGCCTCCGTGGCGGGAGCTGCACTGGCCACCGGATGCCACACCTTGGGCACCAGCCACACCGCCTCGGTGTACGAACTGCGCATTTACACCATCCACCCTGGCAAGGCCGAAGCCCTGCACAACCGTTTCCGGAACCACACCCTGCGGCTGTTCAAGAAGCATGGTATCGAGAGCATTGGCTACTGGATGCCTGCCGATACGGCCGACCAGCGCTTGCACTTCCTGCTGCGCTATCCCAGCCGCGAAGCCCGCGAAACCATGTGGAAGGCCTTTACTTCGGATCCGGACTGGAAGTCCGCTCAGAAGGCCAGTGAAGCTGCAGGCCCCATCGTTGCCAAGGCTGAGAATCCGTTCTTGGTGGAGACCGACTATTCTCCCAAGGTCCGCACCGGAAACGTCTCCAAGGGCGGCGTCTGGGAAATGCGTACTTACACCAGCACCCCGGAACGTCTGTCTCATTTGGACGCGCGCTTCCGGAACCACACCATTGGACTCTTCGCGAAGCACGGCATGGGAAATCAGGGATATTTCCACAAGATGGCCGACCAGCCTGAAGGAGACCGCACCCTGCTCTATTTCCTCACCCACAAATCCCAAGACGCCGCCAAGGCCAGTTTCGCCGCCTTCGGCAAGGATCCGGCTTGGAAAGCGGCTCGTGAGGCCAGCGAAAAAGCGGCGGGCGGCTCGCTCACCGTCAATGGCGGTGTGAAGTCGGTGTTCCTCGTGCCAACCGATTATTCGCCGACCCGCTGAACGGCTATACCGGATTCAACACGTCCGGCTGAAACAACAAGGCCCCGCGGAATCCGACGATTCCCGGGGCCTTTTCGCTGGCAATCCGGACCGAAATCCCGGGCCGTCTCGATCGAATCCGCCAGGCTACGCCCGCAGTTTGCGCTCCAGGATCTCGCCCGCCAGCGCCGGGTTGGCCTTGCCCTTGGAGAGCTTCATCACCTGGCCCTTGAGGGCGTTCAGCGCGGCCACCTTGCCCGCCCGGAAATCGGCAGCAGGACCGGGGTTTGCGGCGATGGCCTGGTCACAAAGGGCTTCCAGCGCACCCACATCGCTCACTTGCGACCACCCGTTGCGTTCCACGATGGCCTTCGGCGCGTCGCCCGTGTTGAACATTTCGGCGAAGACATCCTGCGCGATCTTGCTGTTGATGGCTCCGCCATCGACGAGCGCCACCAGTTCCCGCACCTGCTCCGGTTGGATCCGGACATCCGCGACCGCGATCCCGGAGTCGCTCACTCGGGCTTGCAAATTGTTGATCACCCAATTGGCGATGGCCTTGGGCTGGGTGGCTCCTTGGATGGCCTTCTCGAAAAAGGTCGCCAGCGGCAAATTGTCCCGAAAGATCTCGGCGTCGCCGTCGGGTAGACCGTAGTTACGGATGAAGCGCTGTTTGCGGGCCAGCGGCAGTTCAACCACTTGGGATTTCACCGAAGCCAACCAATCATCGGTGGGCACCAGCGGCATCAGGTCGGGTTCGGGGAAGTAGCGGTAATCGTGGGCAT
>JACCDP010477900.1_pt1 | contig 37285 bp, 34 predicted proteins | sample 7445841 | NCBI WGS metagenome assembly JACCDP01 (sample SAMN15323441, study PRJNA562643) | freshwater metagenome | isolation source: river surface water | place: USA:Blue River Watershed | collected 2017-08-17 | reverse complement strand
TGCAATCCGAGCCGTTCACCTTCGAGCAGCGCGGCAGGCCGGTGAAGCTGTCTTACTGGCGTGCGCCAGAGTTCATCTTGGACGACCGGGCGTTGGCCAAAGCTTGGGCGCAAAGTGCTTTCGAGGCGGCGCTGCGCAGTCAAGCGGCCAAAGACAAAGGCGGCGCGAAGCCGCCTTGGCGGCGGGCGTAACCAGATCACATTGACGTCAAAGGTGGTTTTAGCTATATTTTTTGCACATAACCTGTGTGGAATTTATGAACATCACCTTGTCCGCAGACGCCCAAACCATTGAAAAAGCCCGTCTGGCCGCACAACGCATGGGCAAAAGCCTGAACCAAGCTGTGCGCGACCACCTAGAGTACTTGGCGGGCAGTGCCGACCGCAACCAAGATTGGAACGACTTCGCGACGCGCTGCGTAGAAGAGGGCGGACAGCTACAAGGTTGGCACTTCAGCCGCGACCAAGCCCATGAGCGCTAAGCAGTTGCGGGGCGTGAAGGTGGTGAATCCCTTTGCGGCCTTGACCTAAACCACCCGCAACATCGGCGCAGCGGCCTGCATGGCCGCCACGCTGCCCACCACGCAGGCCTGCGCAAAACCATGTTGGGCCAACACCGCCATCACTTGCGGCAACGCAGCGGGCGCGCAACTCACCAGCAAGCCACCGCTGGTTTGGGGGTCACTCAGCAAGGCTTGATCGACCGCGCCAAAGCCCGGGGGCAGCGCCACCTCCGCGCCATAACCGGCCCAGTTGCGACCCGACGCACCGGTCACGAAGCCCGCCGTTGCGAGGTCGCGCACACCGTCAAACACGGGCACTGCCGACCAATCAATGTGCACATCCAACTTCGAACCGCGTGCCATCTCCAGTGCATGACCAGCCAAGCCAAAGCCGGTGACATCGGTCAAGGCGTGTACGCCATCAAGCGCGGCCAAATCGGGGCCGGGTGTGTTCAACCGGGTGGTGGAGTCGATCATCAGCGCATAACCGGCCGCCGACAGGTGTTCTTTTTTCAGGGCCGCCGACATGACGCCCACGCCAATCGGTTTGCCCAGCACCAACACATCGCCAGCGCGCGCCGAGGCATTGCGTTTGATGCGGGATGGGTGCGCCAAGCCCAGCGCCACCAAGCCGTAAATGGGTTCGACCGCGTCGATGGTGTGACCGCCGGCAATCGGAATGCCGGCCGCCTGACACACGCTGTTGCCGCCTTCCAAAATCCGGCCAATGGTCTGCGTGCTGAGCACATTGATCGGCATGCCCACCAAAGCCAGCGCCAAAATCGGTTGGCCGCCCATGGCGTACACATCCGAGATGGCGTTGGTGGCCGCGATGCGGCCAAAGTCAAACGGGTCGTCGACGATGGGCATGAAGAAGTCGGTGGTGGCAATCAGCGCTTGTTGGTCGTTGAGTTGGTAGACCGCCGCGTCATCGGCGGTGTCGATGCCCACCATGAGTTGGGTCGGCAGGGGGAAGCTGTTCATCCCTGCCAAGATGTCGCGCAGCACGCCGGGCGCGATCTTGCAACCACAGCCCCCACCGTGTGCCAATGAAGTGAGCCGTGGTTCTTGTTGTGGTGTGGAGGTCATGCGGGAAATCTACCATGCGCCCCCAAGCACAGCTCTCTATGATGACCGCTTCTGCGTTGTCTGTGTCCGCGCCCACTCGGAGTGTTGTTTGGAAGTTTCCTTTGTTGAAGAAATCAAGTCCTTGCGGCTGGGCGAAGGCGACACCTTCCACGGTGAAGGCATCTTGGCGGTCACCAAGGCCTTGCTGCAGTCGGGTGTGGCCTATGTGGGCGGCTACCAAGGCGCGCCGGTGTCGCATCTGCTCGATGTCATGGTGCAGGCCAAGCCCTTGATGGACGAACTCGGGGTGCACGTGGAGGCTTGTGCCAACGAAGCTTCGGCTGCCGCCATGTTGGGCGCGAGCATCCACTACCCTTTGCGCGGCGCGGTCACGTGGAAGTCGATTGTCGGCACCAATGTCGCGTCCGATGCCTTGTCGAACTTGGCCTCGCCGGGTGTGCTGGGCGGCACGCTCATCGTGGTTGGCGAAGACTACGGCGAAGGCGCTTCCGTCATTCAAGAGCGCAGCCACGCGTTTGCTTTGAAAAGCACACTGTGTTTACTGGACCCCCGCCCTGATTTGGCCCACATGGTGCACATGGTCGAACATGGTTTTGCGTTGTCAGAAGCCTCGAACATGCCCGTGATGCTGGAGTTGCGCATCCGCGCGTGCCATGTGCGCGGCAGCTTTCAAACCCGCGCCAACCAAGCGCCCAAGCCCTCCACGCGCGACTGCTTGGCCGAGCCCGCCCAGTTTGACTACAACCGCTTGGCGCATCCGCCGGTGACCTTTGGTCACGAAAAGAAAAAACTTGAAGAGCGCATCCCTGCTGCCCGCGCCTACATCCTTGAACACAATTTGAACGAGTCGATGCCCGGCAGCCAGCACCCCGACCTGGGGCTGGTGGTGCAAGGCGGCTTGTACAACGCGCTGCTGCGCAGCTTGCAGCAAGTGGGTTTGGCCGATGCCTTGGGCCACAGCCACATCCCCATCTTGGTGTTGAACGTCACCTACCCGCTGGTGCCGCAGCAAGTGGTTGATTTTTGCCAAGGCAAACGCGCGGTGCTGGTGGTGGAAGAAGGCTCGCCCGAGTACATCGAGCAAGACATGGCCACACAACTGCGCCGCGCCGGTGTGCAAACACCCTTGCACGGCAAAGACATGCTGCCGGGTGCGGGTGAATACAACATCGAAGCCCTGAGCTTGGGACTGGTGCATTTCGCCAGCACCTATCTGGGCGAAGCCAGTGTGCAAGCCGCGCAGCAATGGCTGCAAGATGTGCAACAACGCCGCGCCGATGTGGCCAAGGCCTTGGGCCAGGCGCTGCCGACGCGGCCACCCGGTTTTTGCATTGGCTGCCCTGAGCGACCTGTTTTCTCGGCCCTCAAGCAAGTGCAACAAGCGATTGGCTCGGTGCACATTGCGGCCGACATTGGTTGCCATGCTTTGGGCACCTTCGAGCCGTTCAACACGGGCCACTCCATCCTGGGCTACGGCATGAGTTTGGCCAGCCGCGCGGGCGTGTCGCCGATGATGCAAGGGCGCACCTTGTCCATCATGGGTGACGGTGGTTTTTGGCACAACGGTTTGCTCACAGGCGTGCAAAGCGCGTTGTTCAACGGCGACGATGCGGTGCTGCTGATTTTCAAAAACGGCTACACCTCGGCCACGGGCACCCAAGACATCATTTCCACGCCCCACGCGGCGCAACAACAAGCCGCCGCCGATCAACACGCCAGCTTGTCGCACACCAACACCACCATCGAGTCCACACTGCAAGGCTTGGGTGTGCAATGGCTGCAAACCGTGCACACCTATGACGTGGCGCGTGTGAAAACGGTGTTGAAAGACGCCCTCACCTCGGACTTCAACGGCTTGAAAGTCATCATCGCCGAGGGTGAATGCCAACTCGAGCGCCAGCGCCGCATCAAACCCTTGGTGGCGCAACGCAAGCGCACCGGTCAACGCGTGCAACGCGTCAAGTACGGTGTGGACGAGGATGTGTGCAATGGTGACCACGCCTGCATGCGTTTGTCCGCCTGCCCCACACTCACCTTGAAGGACAACCCCGACCCGCTGAAAGTGGACCCCGTGGCCACGGTGATAGAGGGTTGTGTCGGCTGCGGTTTGTGCGGCGAAAACGCCCACACGGCATCGCTGTGCCCGAGCTTTTACCGCGCTGAAATCGTGCAAAACCCCAAACCACTTGAACGCCTGTGGGCGGCGGTGCAACAACGCATGGTTCGCGCCTTGCAACGCGCATGAGCCAGCCCATCAGTTTGCTGATTTGCGCCTTGGGCGGTGAAGGCGGCGGCGTGCTCAGCAGTTGGTTGATGGACACCGCGCGCCGCGCCGGTTTTCCTGCGCAAAGCTCGTCCATCCCAGGTGTCGCGCAGCGCACCGGCGCCACCACCTATTACGTGGAAGTGTTGCCCACGCCCTTGCATGCTTTGAACGGCCAACGCCCGGTGTTCAGCTTGAACCCGGTGCCCGGTGCCTTGGACGCCTTGTTGTCCTCCGAGTTGCTGGAAACCGCCAGGCAAGTGTCTTTGGGGTTGGTGTCACCAGACCGCACCCGGGTGTTCAGCGCATCGGGTCGCAGCCTGACCACGCAAGAGCGCATCACCATGGGGGACGGCCGTGCCGACAGCGCCGCTTTGCTGCAGTTGATTCAACAACAGGCCAAAGAAGCACAGGTGTGGGATTTTTCAGCCCTGGCGCAAGCGCAAGGCACGATGGTGAGTGCGGTCATGCTGGGCGTGGTGGCTGGCAGTGGGTTGTTCCCCTTCGCGCGCGCGCATTTCGAGGCCAGCATCCAAGACGGCAGTGCCTCGGCGGCGCAAACCCAAGCCAGCCTGAAAGGTTTCACGGCCGGCTTTGAACGTGCAGCCAACGCACAGGCGTTGCAAGCCATGCTGCACGACGATGACAGCGCGCCAAGCGCCGCCACCTTGCGCGATCTGCCGACGAGCCGCAGCGCATCGCCTGCAGCCGTGCAAGCCCTGCCCGCCGCCGTGCGCGAATTCGCGCACCTGGGTTACCAGCGTTTGCTGGACTACCAAGGCAGGGCGTATGCCGATTGGTATGTGCAGCGTTTGCAAGCGGTGTTGAACGCCGAAAACGCTGCCGACCCCGCGCAGACACATGCCCATGCGGCCAGCCGCCACACGGCTCGCTGGCTGGCTTTGTGGATGGCGTTTGACGACATCGTGCGGGTGGCCGATTTGAAAAGCCGCGCCAGCCGTTGGCAGCGTGTGGTGACCGAAGTGAAAGCCCAACCCGACGAGCTGCTGTGGGTCTACGACCATTTCAAACCGGGCGTGCCCGAATTGGCCGCGCTGTTGCCGAACGCTTTGGCCAAGCCCTTGCTGCGCTGGCACCAACAACGTGTGGCGAAAGGTCTGGAGCCCTTGGCTTGGGCCTTGAAGATTGGCAGCCACTCGGTGCTGGGCCTGTTGGCCTTGCGCACATTGGCCAGCTTGACATGGTTGCGCCCGCACGGCAGCCGGTATCAGCAAGAACAACACGACATCGAAGCGTGGTTGCAAGCTGTGCAAGCTGGCTTGCACGAAGAATGGGGCTTGGGTGCTGCTTTGGCGCAATGCGGTCAACTCATCAAAGGCTATGGCAGCACCAACGAACGCGCCAAACGCAACCTGCAACACATCCTTGTGCATGTGGCCTCAGCTGCTTTGAACCCCTCTGCCACTTGGCGTGCTCATGCTGTGGCACAAGCCCGCGCAGCCGCGTTGCAAGACGAAGCCGGTGTGGCGCTCAACACCCAGTTGCACCGCATGGGTGCCGCCACCCTGCCCGCCAATGTGCAGCCCCTGCGCTTTGTGCGCCATGCGGCGCGTCGCCCTTGAACACACCGCTTCCAAACACCACTGGTCCATGTCCATGAAAACACCCCCCAACCCCTTCAAACAAGCCTTGCAACAAAAGACGCCCCAAGTGGGCTTGTGGCTGAGCTTGGTCCATCCCGACGCCGCCGAAATTGCGGGCTTGGCGGGTTTCGATTGGTTGGTGGTCGATGGCGAGCATGCGCCCTACGATCTGCAAAGCATCAAGACGCAATTGCAAGTGTTGGCGGCCTACCCCGACAGCCATCCGGTGGTGCGCGTGCCGGTGGGTGACACCGCCCTGATCAAACAATTTTTGGATGTGGGCGTGCGCAATCTGCTGGTGCCGATGGTGGACACGCCCGAACAAGCTGCGCAACTGGTGCAGGCCTGCCGTTATCCCCAAGCCGATGGCCAAGGCGGCGTGCGTGGCATGGCGGGTGCACGCGCCAGCCGTTGGGGCCATTTTGAGGACTATTTCACAGCGGCCAACGCGCACATCTGTTTGATCGTGCAGGTCGAGTCCTTGCAAGCCCTGCAGAACTTGGACGCGATTGCGGCCACGCCGGGTGTCGATGGGGTGTTTCTGGGCCCAGCCGATTTGTCTGCCGCCATGGGCTGGGTGGGGCAGCCCGCGCACCCCAAGGTGCAAGCGGCCATCGAAGACGGCATCCAACGAATTTTGAAAGCAGGTAAAGCGGCCGGCGTCATCGCCACCGATGAAGCCCTGGCCCGGCGGTATTTGGCCTGTGGCGCTTCCTTTGTGGCGGTGGGCGTGGATGCCCTGCTGCTGATGCGCGCCAGCCGCGACTTGGCCGCGCGTTTCAAAGGCGCTGTTTCTGCTTCCAATGGCAGCGGCGGCAGCTACTGAACAGGGGGCTGACCAAGGGCAGATCCCGAGGGTCAAAGCCGCTGTGCTGAGTTATCCTGTTGTGATCTTGAACGCCTGCGTTGAGCCCTCTAGACACCATGAAAAAAACACCCACTTTTGCACCACGCGGCCTGCTGGCTGTCCTCCTCTTGGGCCTGCCTTTTTGGGGATTGGCGCAAGACAAAACCCAGCAAGTGCGTGTCTCCACTTGGGTACCGGCCCAGCACGCCTTGAACCCGGCCATTCAAGCCTGGGCCGACAGCCTGAAAAAAGCCGCGGGCGGCAGCATCAACCCCACGCTGTTTCCTTCCGAGCAATTGGGCAAAGCCTTTGACCATTTCGACATGGCCCGCGACGGCTTGACCGACTTCGCCTTTGTGAACCCGGGCTACCAGCCCGGTCGCTTCCCCATCTTCGCGGCGGCTTCCTTGCCATTTGAAATCAGCAACTCCAAAGCCGGTTCAGCCGCCATCGATGCTTGGTACCGCCATTACGCGGCCAAAGAGATGAAGGACGTGAAGTTTTGTTTTGCCTTCGCCCACGACCCTGGCGCCTTCCATTCACGCAAAAAAGTCGTTTTGCCCACCGATGTGAAAGGCCTGAAAGTGCGTCCCGCCACGTCCACCGTGGGCCAAATGATCACCTTGCTGGGCGGCACCAATGTGCAAGCCTCGGCGCCTGAAGCGCGTGACGCCATCGAGCGCGGTGTGGCCGACGCCCTCACCTTCCCCTGGGGTTCGCTGTCTTTGTTTGGCATCGACAAAGTGGTGAAGTACCACATGGACGTGCCCTTGTACGTCACGCCGTTTGTGATGGTGATGAACCTGGACAAATACAAAGCCTTGTCGCCTGCGCAGCAAAAAGCCGTGGACAGCCACTGCTCCACCGAGTGGGCCGAGAAAGTGGGCACCGCTTGGGCCGATTTTGAAATCGCGGGACGCACCAAGTTGTTGGCCGACAAAGCCAACCGCGAGATCTACAGCCTCACGCCTGAGCAACTGGCGGCTTGGAAAACCGCTGTTGCGCCCGTGCAAAAGCAATGGGCGGACGAGGTGAAAAAACGCGGCGACGACCCCGCGCCCATCTTGAAAGCTTTGCAACAGAGCTTGACCAAATACAAGTCAGCGCTCTGAACCATGGCGCATTCCCAGCCGAAAAGCCCCTTCGACAAAATCATTGACGCCATCGAGTGGACGGCAGCCGTCTTCGTCGGCATCGTCGCGCTCAACATCTTCTTGGCCGTGGTGTTGCGCAAGTTCTTCGACACCGCTATTCCCGACAGTTACGACATTGGGCGCATGCTGCTGGGCATCCTGATCTTTTGGGGCATCGCCGCCACCAGTTACCGCGGTGGTCACATCACCGTCGATTTGGTGTGGACCTATGCCAGCCCGCGCTGGAAGCGCTACATCGATGTGTTTGCCACCTTGGTGTTGCTGTTGGTGGTCACGGTGCAAACCATCATGCTGTTTGACAAAGTGGCCACGACCTTTCATGACCACGTGCAAACCTATGACCTGAACCTGCCCACCTGGCCTTTCTTTGCGGTGGCGTGGATGGGAGACGTTTGCGCCGTGTTGTTGATCACCATCCGCACTTGGCGTTTGCTGCGCGACCCGCAGGCGTTGGAAACACCCACCTCGGGCACAGGACACTGACATGGACTTGATGCATTTAAGCCCGGATGCCGTGGCCTTGATCGGCTTTATCGCCTTGTTCACACTGATGTTGTTGCGCGTGCCGGTGGGCATGGCCATGGGCTTGGTGGGGGTGTGTGGCTACAGCTACATCGTCGGCACGGGGCCCGCTTTGAAGTTGATTGGCCAAACCTCGATGCGCACGGTGACCGACTACACCTTTGGCGTCATCCCGATGTTCATGCTGATGGGCGCGTTTGTGTCCGTGTCGGGCGTGAGCCGCGAATTGTTTCGCGCGGCCAATGCCTTCATCGGTCACCTGCGTGGCGGTTTGGGTGTGGCCACCGTGGTGGCTTGTGGCGGCTTTGCGGCCATTTGCGGTTCGTCGGTGGCCACCGCCGCCACCTTCTCCTCGGTGGCCTACCCCGAGATGCGCCGCTTTGGTTATCCGCAGTCTTTTTCCACGGGCGTCATTGCTGCTGGCGGCACGCTGGGCGCGATGCTGCCGCCGTCCACCGTGTTGGCGGTTTATGCCATCTTGACCCAGCAAGACATTGGCAAGCTGTTCATGGCGGGCATCATCCCCGGCATCTTGGCCATGCTGATGTATGTGCTGACCATCTTCATCATCGTGCAAGTGCGACCCGATTGGTTGCCACGCGGTGAGCAAAAAACCTGGCCCGAGCGCTTGAGCGGTTTGAAAGATGTGTGGGCGCCCTTGGTGCTGTTTGTGTTTGTCATTGGCGGTTTGTACGGGGGCTTCTTCACGCCCACCGAAGCTGGTGGCGTGGGTGCCACGGGCGCCTTTTTGCTGGGCGTGTTGCGCGGCAAGCTTGACCGCGCCGGCATCCTCACCGCCCTGTTGTCGGCCACGCGCACCGCGGCTGCGGTGTTCACCGTGCTGATTGGTGCCTTGATCTTTGGCTACTTCCTGACCGTGACCCAAGTTCCCCAAAACCTGACCGCCTTCCTCTCTGAGTTGGGTCTGGGCCGCTATGGTGTGCTGGCACTGATCATGGTGATGTACCTGATCTTGGGTTGCTTGATGGATGCCATGGCCATGATCATCCTGACTGTGCCGATTGTGTTTCCCATCATCGTGCAACTCGGCTTTGACCCGATTTGGTTTGGCATCATCATCGTCATGACCGTGGAGCTGGGGCTGATTCACCCACCGGTGGGCATGAATGTGTTTGTCATCAAAAGCGTGGTGCATGACGTGAGTTTCATGACCATTTTCAAAGGCGTGATTCCTTTTGTGCTGACCGACTTGCTGCGCTTGGTCATCCTGATCGCATTCCCGATGATTGCGCTGTGGTTGCCCGGGCGCATGGGCTAAGGCCCTGGCACGGCGCCGCTGGCCACGTCTCTTTACAAACCGATCACGCCGCCGTTCTTTTTGCGCACCGCCACGCTGGCGCTGCGGGGGCGGGCCTCATCCACATAGTCCGGCCAGCTTGAGTATTTGGGGGGCTCTTTCGGATCGCTGCGGTCCGAGGGCGATTCGCCCGGGTGCTGGATGTTCAAGAACATCGTCGTGCCATCCGGCGTGAACGACAAGCCGGTCACTTCACAGTTGGCTGGGCCGGTGAAAAAGCGGCGCACCTCGCCCGTGCTCACATCACATGCCAACAGTTGGTTGTTGCCCATGCGCTCAAACTCGCCTTGCTGCAGCTGGCTGCTGTGCACATCGGTTTGAATCCAGAGCAAGCCGCCGGGGCCAAAAGTGATGCCATCGGGGCAACCGAACACATCGCCTTGGATGTTGCCTTTGGCTTCAGGACGTGCATTGGCGGGGTCGCCGGCCAACAGCAAATGGTTCCAGGTGAATTGCAGGCCATCGAAGTCGCCTGCATCCAGCCAACGGATGATCTGGCCCATGGTGTTGTTGGCACGCGGGTTGGCCGCGTCCACACCTGGTTTACCGGGTTCACCGCGCTGGCTGTTGTTGGTGAGTGTGCAATACACCCAGCCACTCGCCGGGTCGATGGTCAGCCATTCAGGGCGGTCCATCTTGGTGGCCCCCAAGGCATCGCTGGCTTGGCGGGCCTTGATGAGCACCTCGCCTTGATCGGCAAAACCATGGGCGGCAGTCAGGGGGCCTTGGCCATGCACCAGGGGCAACCAAACGCCGGTGCCATTGGCGTCAAAGCGCGCCACGTACAAGGTGCCGTGGTCTAGCAAGTCGCGGTTGGCGGCAGCGCCACCGGCTTGGATTTTGTCGCGGCTGACGAATTTGTAGATGTACTCAAAGCGTGCGTCTTCGCCCGAATACACCACGGCGTGGCCCGCCTTGGTTTGGGCCACCCAAGCGCCTTCATGCGCGCCTCGGCCCAAGGCGGTGCGCTTGATCGGTGTGCTGCTGGGGTCCATCGGGTCCACTTCAACGATCCAGCCAAAACGATTCGGTTCGTTCGGGTGCAACTCGGCATTGAAACGTGCATCGTGGGCTTCCCACTGGCTGTTGCTTTTGCTGCGCAGGCCCCAGCGCTTGTGGTGCGCTGAAGGCTTGTCACCCGCGGCAAAGTAAAAGGCCCAGTTTTCTTCGCCCGACAAATACGTGCCCCAAGGCGTCATGCTGCTGGCGCAGTTGTTCAACGTGCCCAACACCTGAACGCCCTTGTTGTCGGCAGCAGTGCGCATCAGCGCATGGCCAGCCGCTGGGCCAGACAGGGTCATGGGGGTGTTGGCGGTGATGCGGCGTGCAAATGTGGACGGTCGCACCATCTGCCAGCCTTTGGGGCCCAGCCGCACTTCAATCACCGAGATGCCGTGGGCGTTTTGCGCTTTCAGCACCTTCTCGGCCGTCATGGGTTCAAAGCCATCGGGAAACAGCAAACCCTCGTCAACGTACTCGTGGTTGTTGACCAGCAAGCCGTGGGTGGAACTGCCTTGCAAAGGGAAAAACACCAAGCCATCGTGGTGCATGCCCATCTGCACGGCTTGCTCTTGGGCGGTGTTGCTGGCGTCGGGTTTGTAGGCGGGCATGTTGCCCGCGATGCCGACCGGCTCGCCCCAGGGGGCCAGCACCGTGGCCACATAGTCTGCGGGCAGCTCGATGTAGTCACCCACGCCGATGGGCATGGCTTTGAAACCCATGCGGCTGGGTTTGGCCTGCGCTGACAGCGGCGACAAACTGCCCAGCAAGCCCAACCATGCCGCCAAGTGCAGGGTTTGGCGTTTGGCCGGATCGGAGACTTGGTGAATGCTCAGGTTGCTGGAGCGATTGCTGTGCTCCATCTTGGAAAAGTCTTTGGCCATGTCTCAGAGGGAGTTCAAAAATGCCAGCAGCTCGTTGCGTTGCGCCTTGGGCAAGGCCACAAATTTGTCGCGGGCCGCTTGGGCTTCGCCACCGTGCCAGACGATGGCTTCGGTCAGGTTGCGGGCACGGCCATCGTGCAAAAACGAGGTGCTGGCATTGACCTGTTTGGACAAACCAATGCCCCACAGCGGTGGTGTGCGCCAGTCCGAGCCGCTGGCCTTGAAGTCGGGGCGGCCATCGGCCAATTCAGGGCCCATGTCGTGCAACAACAAGTCGGTGAAAGGCCGGATGGTTTTGTTGGACAAGGCCGGGACCGCTTCAAATTTGCTGGTGCGCAACTCTGGCACATGGCACCCACCACACCCAGCGGTGGTGAACAACTGTTCGCCGCGTTGCACCTCGGGTTTGGTTTTGTCGCGCTGCGCGGGCACTTCCAGCGACAACGTCCAGTTGGTGATGGCGTCCCACATTTCAGGGCGCAACTCAGGCTTGGGGTTGCGGATCGCTTCCAAGCATTCTTTTTGCACAGGGGTGCAATGCACCTCGGGGTAGAGCTGCGAGGTGACGCCAAGGTCGCCCGAAAATGCCGCCGCGATTTGTTGTCGGATGGTGGGTTGGTTGGCTTTCCAACCAAAGCGGCCCAAGGCGGTTTTTTGCTTGATGTCGTCGCGCACATAGTTGGGCCGACCATTCAAGCCCAGTTCTTTTTGCTTTTGCGCCAAAGCCAAGATGTCTTTGTCGCTGACCGCTTCCAAATAGCCCATGCCCACCATCGCTTGTGCATTGCGCAGCGACAACATGGTGCCTTCGGCCAAGGGGCCAAAGTTCAGGTTCTCCACCCGCACTTTGGGTTTGCGCAACTCCACGGCTTCGCCATCGGCGAATTTGAAAGGCTGCGTCACCCAGTCCACAAACACCTCGGCTTCACCAGCGCGTTGCGCGGGGTCTTTGCGGGTGACGGTGTCAAACATTTGAATGTCGGTGCCATAGCTGGGCTCGGGGTTGGGACCACCGTGCGGGTCTTGTCCAGCGATGGAGATGCGCAGCACCTGCTGTACCGCCAAGCCGCCAGAGTCGAGCAAGCGGCCACGCCCGGCATTCACATGACAGGCCGCGCAGTTGGTGGCCATGAAGGTGGGGCCCAAGCCCCACTCACCACCCGATGGGCCAGGCAAAGACAAGTCCCAGGTGAGTGGAATCAAGGGGTTGTTGACCGCCATCCAGAAGTTGTTGAACACCTTCTCGCCTTGCGGAAACTGCTTGCGTTGCTTGGCGGAGAGACCAGCGACGGGTTGTTTGTAAACGTCTTGCGGCGTCGCTTCTTGGCTGGTCTGTGTGACAGCCGGGCCTGCGCCCAAGGCCATCGCAGCAGCCAACACAAAAGACAGTGGTTTTTTCAAGGCAATTCTCCAACGCAGCGCCCAAGGTTTTCAGGCTCGATGGGTTCATTTTGACAGGGATGCTGTGGGTCGTCTTTGAGGCAGCTCAAATTCCCTGTGCATGGTGAATTTGACATCCCGCAATGAAAAAACCCTTGTCATGGCTGACAAGGGTTTTGATTTGGTGGCCTGGGGCAGAATCGAACTGCCGACACGCGGATTTTCAATCCGCTGCTCTACCAACTGAGCTACCGGGCCGTGAGGGGTGGAACTATACCACTGCCGTCTTGGCTCACTCGGTGCTGGGTTTGAGTTTGTCCCGCTCTTGCTTGAACGTGTCGTAATCGGGCAAGCGCTGGCTGTCGGGTTGGCTGGGTTCGCGGCGCATTTGCTGCTGCTGGCGCACGCCCTCATACACACCTTGTTCGGTGATGACGCCACAGGCCGTGAGCATCAAGAGTCCTAAAGCCGCCATGTTGTTCATCCTTGCCACTGTAATTCATGCGAAAACACGACAAGGCACAATGCAGCCTCTAGCGAGCATGACATGACCCAAGCCCAACTTAGCTGCACCCACCTGACCAAACGCTTTGGCGACAACCTGGTGGTGGACGACCTCTCTTTTGAACTGCAAGCGGGCGAATGCCTGGGGGTGATTGGCCCCAATGGCGCCGGCAAAACCACCACCTTTCGCATGTGCTTGGGTCTGACCGCCCCTGACAGCGGCCAGGTGAATGTGTTTGGCCTGTCCATGCCGCAAGACGCTTTGGCCATCAAAGAACGCCTGGGGGTGGTGAGCCAGTTCGACACGCTGGACCCGGATTTTTCTTGCGCCGAAAACCTGATGGTCTATGGCCGCTATTTCGGCATGCGCAGCGCCGACATCCAAAACCGCATTCCGTCGCTGCTGGAATTTGCCGCCCTAAGCCACAAGGCCCATGCCAAGCCGGGCGAGTTGTCGGGCGGCATGAAGCGCCGCTTGAGTTTGGCGCGCTCGCTGATCAATAACCCGTCCTTGCTGCTGCTGGATGAGCCCACCACCGGCTTGGACCCGCAAGCGCGGCACTTGATGTGGGAACGCTTGCAACAGTTGTTGCAGCAAGGCAAATCGATTTTGCTGACCACCCACTTCATGGACGAGGCCGAGCGGCTGTGCGACCGCTTGCTGGTGGTGGACCATGGCCGCAAGATTGCCGAGGGCAAACCACGTGATTTGATTGCCCAGCACCTGGAGCCCGATGTGGTCGAGGTGTATGGCGGCGACACCCAAGCGCTGTCGCAAGGCGACTTGCGCGCCCATGCCCAGCGCATCGAGGTGAGTGGCGACACGGTGTTTTTCTACACGCAAACTGCGCAGCCATTGCTGCAAGCCTTGTTGGCTTATCCAGGGGTGCGCAGCTTGCACCGCCCAGCCAACTTGGAAGACTTGTTTTTGAAATTAACCGGGCGGCAAATCCGCGAGGAGGGGTGATGCGCCTGCGTTTTTGGCCTGTGTTTTTGCGCAATTTTTTGGTGTGGAAAAAATTGCTGATCCCGTCTTTGATTGCCAACATCGCCGAGCCGCTGATGTGGCTGGTGGCCTTTGGCTACGGCCTGGGGGCCTTGGTGGGCGAGGTGAACATGGGTGGCGAGCAGATCCCCTACATCGTGTTCTTGGCCAGCGGCTCGATTTGCATGAGCGCCATGAATGCGGCCACTTTTGAGGCCTTGTATTCCGCGTTCTCCCGCATGCACGTGCAAAAAACCTGGGACGGCATCATGAACGCGCCCGTGCGTTTGGACGATGTGCTGCTGGCCGAAATGCTGTGGGCGGCGTTCAAAGCACTCTTCACCGTGAGCGCCATTCTGATGGTGATGCTGGGTTTGGGCATCGTGCACTCGTGGAAGCTGCTGATGGCCTGGCCCATCTTGTTGGGCGCAGGTGTGGTGTTCAGTTGCATGGCCCTCATCTTCAACGCCTTGGCCAAGGGCTACGACTTCTTCACCTACTACTTCACCTTGTTCTTGACGCCCATGATGTTCTTGAGCGGCATCTTCTTTCCGCTGGACACCTTGCCCGAGATGGTGCGTTGGGTCGCGAACATCTTGCCGCTCACGCAAGCCGTGGCCTTGGTGCGTCCTTTGTTTTTAGACCAGTGGCCCAGCAACGTGCTGCTGCACGTGGGCATTTTGGTGGTGTATGGCGCGGGCTCTTGGCTGATTGCGCTGCACTTGACGCGCAAACGCTTCAAGCAATGAGTTAGAACTGGCGATCGGGCACATACACCCGCAAGCCATCCATGAAGTACTCGACCACGATTTGACAGGCCAAGCGGCTGTTGGCCTCGCGGGGCGTGGCCACAAACTCCAACATGGCGTTTTCTTCGTCGCTGGGCTCGAACATCTCGGCCAAATGCTCGGGCTCGATGTAGCAGTGGCAGGTGCCACAGGTGCCGTTGCCTCCGCACTCGCCGGTGAAGCCGTCAATGCCGGACTCTCTGGCAGCGCTCAGCAGGGTTTGGCCGTTGACAGCACGGCCATCTTGAATCGCCCCATCGGGCTGGATGAAAAACAGTTGAATCATTGGTCTGCGTAGACCCCAGCCGCTTTGATGACGGGGCTCCATTTGGCGATTTCAGAAAGAACAAACTTGCGGTGTTCGTCGGGTTCGATGCGTTTGTCGGTGACCATCACCGCGCCCAAGGCTTCTTGTTTTTTCACAAACGCGGGATCGGTGAGCACCGTGCGCAATGCCTTGACCCATTGGGCTTGCACCTGCGGTGACAAGCCTTTGGGCGCATAGGTACCGTGCCAAATGCTCACTTGAACATTTTTCACACCCATCTCTTGCAGGGTGGGCAAGTGGCTCAGAACAGGCAAGCTCAGGCGCTTGGGCGAGGTGACGGCGAAGGCCTTGATCTTGTTGCCCTCGATGTAGGCCATGGTGTTGGTCGTTTGGTCGCACAGCAAATCGATTTGGCCGGCCATCAAATCGGTGATGGCCATGGACACGCCCTTGTACGGGATGCCGACCATTTCGGTGCGCAAAGATGCCTGCCACAACAAGCCACACAAATGCGAGGCCGAGCCGACACCGGCGTTGCCCAGGTTCACTTTGTCTTTGTTCTTGGCAATCCACGCGGTCAATTGTTTGTAGTCCTTGGCCTCCAAGTTGGGGCGGGACACGATGGTCATCGGCACCTCATGGATCATGCCCAGATAAGTGAAATCGTTCTCCACCTGAAAGCCGAGTTTGCGCACCAAGGTGGGCATGGTGGCCATGCCAATGTGGTTGATCAAAATGGTGTGGCCATCGGGCGCGGCTTTGGCGACTTTTTGCGTGGCGATGGCACCACCCGCGCCCACGATGTTTTCCACCACGATGCTGACATTGCCCAGGGGCTTGCGCAGCCCCTCTGCCATGTCCCGTGCCAAGCGATCGGTGGGGCCACCAGCGCTGAAAGGCACGACGATGGTGATGGCCTTGTCTTTGATGGGAAAGCTTTGCGACCATGCACTCTGTCCCAAGGCTGCAGCGCACAGCGCCGCCAACCAGAGGCGACAGGCCATGCGACGCTTATTTGTAGCTGCGGGCATCTTCGATCACCTTGCCGTCATTGGGCAAGCTGCCAACAGCCACCAGGCTCACATCGGCGCGCAGTTTGGTGATGTCGCGCACCGCTTGCTCGATGGCCGACTTCAAGGTGTCGTTGTGCTCGGCGGCCTCCACCTGCAAACTCATTTGATCGTTGGCCATTTCGCCGGTGACCACCAAACGGGCTTTGTGCACGTGCTCGAAGCGCTTGACCACTTGGTCCACTTGGCCGGGATGCACAAACATGCCGCGCACCTTGGTGGTTTGGTCGGCGCGACCCATCCAGCCTTTGATGCGCTGGTTGGTGCGGCCCGTGGGACATGCGCCAGGCAAGACGGCGGTGAGGTCGCCGGTGCCAAAACGAATGAGCGGGTAATCGGGGTTCAAGGTGGTCACCACCAACTCGCCCACTTCGCCTTCAGCAACCGGGTCGCCAGTGCCAGGTCGCACAATTTCAACAATCACGCCTTCGTCCAACACCAAGCCTTCGCGTGCGGATGTTTCATAGGCAATGAGGCCAATGTCGGCGGTGGCATAACACTGGTAGGCATCGACGCCTTGGCTGATGAACCAATCGCGCAATGATGGTGGGCAGGCTTCACCACTCACCAAGGCTTTGCGCAAGCTGGGCAGCTTCAAGCCGGTTTCGGCGGCTTTTTCCAACATGATTTTCAAGAAACTGGGGGTGCCGCAATAGCCCGCGGGTTGCAAGTCGAGCATGGCTTGCAACTGTTGTTCGGTTTGGCCGGTGCCGCCTGGAAACACACTGCAGCCCAAGGCATGCGCGCCACTTTCCATGATGGAGCCGGCGGGTGTGAAGTGGTAGCTGAAGCAGTTGTGGATCAAGTCGCCCGGGCGAAACCCAGCGGCGTACAACGCACGTGCCACGCGCCAGTAATCTGCGCTTCGACCTTCGGGTTCGTAAATGGGCCCCGGGCTGGCGAACACGCGCGGCATGGCTGCACCAAAGCGCACGGCTGAAAAACCACCAAACACATCGTTGGCGCGTTCGGCTTGTTGACGCGCCAGCAATTCGTATTTGCGCGTGACCGGCAAAGCGGCCAAGGCTTGTCGTGTGTTGATGCTGGCCGCATCCACACCTTGCAAGATGTGGGCGAAAGCGCTGGCATGTTGTTGGGCGTGCGCCACTTGGCGAGGCAAGGCGGCCATCAAGGCCGCTTCGCGCTCATGGGGAGCGCGGTGTTCCAAATTGTTGTCGAATGTAGTCATGGCAATTCTTCAGGCCAGCCAACGTTTGCGGCGTTTGTAGCTTTTCACGTCTTTGAAACTCTTGCGCTCACCGCCGCCCATGCCGAGGTAGAACTCTTTCACATCCTCGTTGTTGGCCAGGTCTTGCGCCGCGCCGTCCATGACGATGCGGCCCGACTCCATGATGTAGCCGAAGTCGGCATAGCGCAACGCCATGTTGGTGTTTTGTTCGGCCAACAAGAAGGTGACGTTTTCTTTTTGGTTCAGGTCTTTGACGATGTTGAACACCTCTTCCACGATTTGCGGGGCCAAGCCCATCGAGGGTTCGTCCAACAACACCAAGCTCGGGTTGGCCATGAGGGCGCGCCCAATCGCACACATTTGCTGTTCACCGCCCGAGGTGTAGGCAGCTTGCGAGGTGCGGCGGGTTTTCAAGCGGGGAAAGTAGTTGTAGACCTTCTCCAGATTGGTGGCAATCTCGGCTTTGCTGGTGCGGGTGTAACTGCCGGTGAGCAGGTTTTCTTCGATGGTCAGGTGGGCAAAGCAATGCCGCCCTTCCATGACTTGCACCACACCGCGTTGCACCAAATCGGCAGGCGACAAATTTTCGATGCGTTCACCACGCAACTCGATGCTGCCCTTGGTCACGTCGCCACGTTCGCCTTTGAGCAAGTTGGAGATGGCGCGCAAGGTGGTCGTTTTACCCGCGCCATTGCCGCCCAACAAAGCGACGATGCCGCGCTCGGGCACCTGCAAAGACACGCCCTTCAACACCAAGATCACATGGTTGTAGATGACCTCGATGCCGTTGACATTCAAAACAATGTTGGGCGTGCTCATGCGTGTGTCCGGTTCAAGCCATCAAGACTGGCAGTCTTGGCCAGTGCGGCGGGTGAGTTTTTTCTCGGCGGCGTATTTGTCAGCCGTGGCTTTCACCAAGGGCTTCAAAATTTGCTCGTCGGCTTGCATCCAGTCGGAGGTGAATTCCCAAGCTTTGCCGTTCCAGGTGTGGATGCGGGTCCAGGCCGCGCCCATGTGGTCCATGCAAGAAGTGCTGATGGGGCGCATCACGCCTTTGAAGCCCAAGGCGTCGAGTTTGGCTTGTGTCAGGTTCAAGTTTTCCAAGCCCCAGCGCACTTGCTCGCCGGTCATGACCTTGCCTTTGCCAAAACGTTCTTGTGCGGAGCGGATGCCTTCAATGCCAATCATGGCGCTCATCACACCGCGCAAATACAGCACCTGACCCACCTCTTCTTTGGGGCCTGTGCCTTGGCCTTTGCCATGGATTTGGGCCAACAAGGTTTTGACAATGTCGGCGTTGGGTTCGGCACCGTGTTGGATGGTGACCGCGTTGTAACCCTTGGCACCATCGGCCACATCCTTGACATCCTGCTCAGCACCGGCCCACCACACGCCATACATTTTTTCGCGGGCATAGCCGGTGGCTTGGGCTTCCTTGATGGCGGTGGAGTTCATCACACCCCAGCCCCACAACACCACATAGTCGGGCTTGGCTTGACGCACTTGCAACCACGTGGCTTTTTGTTCAACACCAGGCGGGGTCACGGGCAGCAACTGCAACTCGAAGCCGTGGTTGCGTGCACGCTCTTGCAACAAAGGAATGGGCTCTTTGCCAAAGGGGCTGTCGTGGTAGACCAAGCCGACTTTTTTGCCCTTGAGTTTGTCCCAGCCGCCTTCTTTTTTGGCGATGGCTTGCATGATGGTGTCGGCGGCCACCCAGTAGGTGCCAGCGATGGGGAAATTCCACTTGAACACCGCACCATCGGCGCTTTCGCTGCGGCCATAGCCCACGGTCAGCACAGGAATTTTGTCGCCCGGGGCTTTTTCAGTGATGGCGAATGTGGCGCCTGTCGACAGCGTTTGCACAAAGCTGGGGTTCTTGCTTTTCAGGCGTTCATAGCACTCCACGCTGCGGGCCGTGTCGTAGCCGGTCTCGCATTCTTCGTAGGCAATCTTCACGTTGTTGATGCCGCCTTTGCTGTTGACCAATTTCAGGTAATCAACGAAGCCATTGGCCCAAGGCGTGCCATTGGGTGCATAGGGGCCGGTGCGGTAAGACAGCACCGGAATGAATTGTTCTTTCGATTGCGCCAGCACCGGCACGGTCGAGGACAGCATCACAGCGCCGAGCAGCGCGGACAACAACAAGACTGGTTTTTTCATCTTCGTCTCCTTCATGAGAATGGCAATACTGCGGGGTTCAATACGGAAAAGGCCAGACACGCATTTTTTGCTTGCCGATCGACCACAACTTGGCCAAGCCATGTGGTTCCACGATCAAGAACCACACTATCAAGCCACCAAAAATCATCAGTTCGGTGTGCGACACCACCGTGGTTGAAATCTGCATGCCCACCATGCCAGCGATGAAGGGCAGTGCCTGGTTCAAAAAGATGGGCAACACGATGATGAAGGCCGCACCCAAAAAGCCACCCATGATCGAGCCCAAGCCCCCAATGATGACCATGAACAACAAGCGAAAAGATTCGTTCACGGAAAAAGCACTGGGCTCCCATGAGCCCATGTAAATGAAAGCCCACAAGGCACCCGCCATGCCGATGATGAAGGAGCTGACCGCGAAGGCGGTGAGCTTGGCATACATCGGGCGAATGCCAATCACGGCAGCGGCCACGTCCATGTCGCGAATCGCCATCCACTCGCGGCCAATGGCGCCACGCACCAGGTTTTTCGCCAGCAAGGCCACCACGCACAGCAGCGTCAGGCAAAACAGGTATTTGCTGACATCGCTCTCAATCGGCAAGCCAAACACTTGCAAGTTGGACACCGACACCGAGCCTGAAGGGGTGTCCAAGGTGAACCACTTGATGCGCAAAAACATCCAGTCGGCAAAAAACTGCGCCGCCAAGGTGGCCACGGCCAAATACAAACCGCGAACCCGCAAACTGGGTAAACCAAAGAGCACGCCAAACACCGTGGCGCACAGGCCACCCAAGATGAGCGCGGGAATGAGCGGCATGTCCGGCACACGTGCAAAGAAGTTGTAGGCACCGTAGGCACCCACCGCCATGAAGGCGCCTGATCCCAAAGAGATTTGGCCGCAGTAGCCGACCAACACATTGACGCCAATGGCCGCCATGGCCATGATCACAAAAGGAATCAAGATGGCGCTGAACCAGTAATCGGTGGCAAGCATTGGCACGGCCACGAAGGCCAGCAACAACATGGCCGCGATGAACCAGCGATCTTGAACAATCGGGAAGATCTGTTGGTCAGCTTGGTAGCTGGTTTTGAATTGGCCGTTTTCTCTGTAGAACATGGTTAGACGCGATCAATGATTTTTTCGCCAAAGAGTCCTTGTGGACGCACGAGCAAGAAGAGCAGGGCCAAGACATAGGCAAACCAAATTTCGATGCCGCCACCGACAAAAGGACCCAAATACACCTCGGAGAGTTTCTCGCCCACGCCGATGATCAGGCCACCAATGATGGCGCCTGGCACCGAGGTCAGGCCTCCCAAAATCACCACCGGCAAGGCGCGCAAAGCCACCGTGGCCAATGAAAACTGAACGCCCAGTTTGCTGCCCCAAATCATGCCGGCCACCAAGGCCACGACACCGGCCACGCACCAGACGATGACCCAAATGCGGTTCAAGGGAATGCCAATCGATTGGGCGGCTTGGTGGTCATCGGCCACAGCGCGCAGGGCACGACCGGTGCCGGTTTTCTGAAAAAACACCGACAAAGCAGCCACCAGCACCGCCGCGATCAAGGCGGCAATCAGGTCTTCTTGGTTGATCAGGATGCCGCCTTCAAACACATTTTGAAAGGCCATGACCGGTTCTTTGGGCATGCCAATATCGATCTTGTAGATGTCGCTGCCAAAAATCGACTGCCCCAAACCTTCCAGGAAATAAGTGATGCCCAAGGTCGCCATCAACAAGGTGGTGCCTTCTTGGTTGACCAAATTGCGCAACACCAAGCGCTCGATCAACCAGGCCACCGCGAACATCACGACAGCGGCCAAGGCAAAGGCCATCAGGTTGACCAACCATGCTGGGCCCAAGCCCGCCGTGTTCAACCACTCGGCAAAACGCGCCATCGCCAAGGCGGCAAACAAGACCATCGCGCCTTGCGCGAAATTAAACACCCCAGAGGCTTTGAAGATGAGCACAAAGCCCAAAGCCACCAGCGAATACAACATGCCGGCCATCAGGCCACCGAGCAGCGTTTCAAGAAAGAATCCCATGGCAGTCAATGTCCTGTACCGAGGTAGGCGCTGATCACCTCGGGGTTGTTGCGCACTTCATCGGGCGTGCCGTCGCCGATTTTTTTGCCGTAGTCCAGCACCACGACGCGGTCGGAGATGTCCATCACGACACCCATGTCGTGCTCGATCAACACCACCGTGGTGCCGAATTCATCGTTCACATCCAGGATGAAGCGGCACATGTCTTGTTTTTCTTCCACGTTCATGCCGGCCATCGGTTCATCCAACAGCAGCACTTGGGGCTCCAGCGCCAAGGCGCGCCCCAAGTCGACGCGTTTTTGCAAGCCATAGGGCAACTGCCCCACAGGGGTTTTGCGGTAGGGCTGGATTTCCAGAAAGTCGATGATTTCTTCGACCCGCTTGCGGTGTTCAATTTCTTCGCGTTCTGCTGGGCCCCAACGCAGCGCTTGCATGAACAAATTGCTTTTCATGCGCAGGTTGCGCCCGGTCATGATGTTGTCGAGCACGCTCATGCCCTTGAACAAGGCCAGGTTTTGGAAAGTGCGGGCCACGCCCATGACCGCCACTTGGTGGCTGTCCATGTGGCTGAAGGTTTGACCCCGAAATGTGATGCTGCCTTGCTGCGGGGTGTAAACACCGTTGATGCAATTGAGCATGGAGCTTTTGCCCGCGCCATTGGGGCCGATGATGGCGCGGATTTCATGCTCGCGCACATTGAAGCTGATGTCTGAGAGCGCTTTGACGCCCCCAAAACTCAAAGAGATGTTGTGGACATCCAGGATGACATCGCCGATCTGCTTGCTCATGCTGCTTGCCCCACTGGCGCAAAGGTTTTGGCGTCCATCAGCTTCAAGGTGGCGCTGACGCTGCCGCTGCGGCCGTCCTCAAACTTCACCGCGGTTTCAATGAACTGCTGGGTTTGGCCTTCGTACAAAGCCGTCACCAAGACGCCGTATTTGTCGGCGATGAAGCCGCGCCGCACTTTGTTGGTGCGGGTGAGTTCGCCGTCATCGGCGTCCAATTCTTTGTGCAACACCAAGAAGCGGCTGATCTGGCTGCCGGCCAACAATTTGTCGGCGGCCAAGTCAGCATTCACCTTTTCCACGCAATCGAGGATGAGTTGATACACCTCTGGTTTTTGCGCCAAGTCGGTGTAGCCCGCATAAGGCAGGTTGCGCCGCTCGGCCCAATTGCCGACCGCATCAAAGTCGATGTTGAGCATCACGCACACCTTGTCGCGGCCATCACCATAAGCCACGGCTTCTTTGATGAACTGGAAGAACTTGAGTTTGTTTTCCACGTACTTGGGCGCGAACATCGCACCATCGTTGGCACCGCCTTGGATGCGGCCCACGTCTTTCACACGGTCGATGATTTTCAAATGACCATGCGCGTCCAAAAAGCCGGCGTCACTCGTGTGGTACCAACCATCAGCGGTCAACACTTCAGCCGTGGCTTCGGGGTTTTTGTAATAGCCCTTGAGCAAGCCCGCGGACTTGACCAAGATTTCGCCGTTCTCGGCCACTTTGATTTCCACGCCGGCACAAGGCACACCCACGGTGTCGGCACGCGCTTCGTGGTCGGGCTGCAAGCAGACAAACACCGCCGTTTCGGTCGAGCCGTAAAGCTGCTTCAAGTTGATGCCGATGGAGCGGTAGAAGGTGAACAAGTCGGGGCCAATGGCTTCACCGGCGGTGTAGCCCACACGCACCCGTGAAAAACCCAGGTTGTTGCGCAAGGGGCCATAAACCAACAAGTCGCCCAAGCCATACAACAGCTGGCCCCACAGGCCAATGGCTTCGCCGTCCATGCGTTTGGGGCCGTGTTCGCGGGCCACATCCATGAAGTAATGGAACATGCGCCGTTTCAACGGGCTGGCGTCTTCCATGCGAATCATCACGTTCGTCAGCAAGCCTTCAAACACACGGGGTGGTGCGAAGTAGTAGGTGGGGCCGACTTCTTTCAAGTCGATGGTGATGGTCTCCGCCGACTCGGGGCAGTTCACCACATAGCCGCAGCACAACCACTGCGCGTAGCTGAAGATGTTTTGGCCAATCCAAGCCAAGGGCATGTAGGCCAAGACTTCTTCGCGGTTGGTCAGGTGGTCAAAGTCGGCACCGGCTTGGGCGCGGTCGAGCAAACTGCGGTGCGTGTGCACCACGCCCTTGGGGTTGCCGGTGGTGCCCGAGGTGAAGAACATGGCGGCCACGTCATCGGGTTGGCACGCCGCGATCTGCGCTTGCAAAAAACCGGGCGCTTGGGCCGCCGCGTTGTCGCCCTCTTGCACCAAGCTGTTCAGGCTGAATAAACCGGCTTGTTTGTAATTGCGCAAGCCGCGCGGGTCGTCGTAGTAAATGTGCGTGAGGCTGGCGCAGTCGGACTGTATGTCTAGCAGTTTGTCGACCTGCTCTTGGTTTTCCACCACGGCAAAGCGCACCTCGGCGTTGTTGATGGGGAACACGTACTCGGTGGCCACCGCGTCTTGGTAAAGCGGGATCGGCACCCCGCCCAGGGCTTGCACGGCCAACATGGCGGCATACAAGCGGGGCCGATTGGCGCCCACCACCACCACATGGTCGCCACGCGCCAAGCCGGCCAAGTGAAACCCATGGGCCATGTGGTTCACCTGGGCGAACAAGGCAGACCAGGAGATGCTTTGCCAAATGCCATATTCCTTTTCGCGCAAGGCGGTGTCGCCGGGGCGCGATTGGGCATGGTCTTGCAGGAGACGGGGGAAGGTGGTGTTCATCGGACGGGTATATTAGGCGGCACTTTGACGTTTTTTTGTCTTTTGAACGACAATTTAGGGTAGACCCCTAGGCCCCATGAGCAAAGACCATTCACTTCATCAGCGCCGCCGCTCGCCCAGCCCGCAAGAGCTGGAGGGCATCCCTTGGCTGAACCTGCTGACCCCCACGGAGCGCGAGAAAGCCATCGGCCACATCGTGGTCGGCGACGCTGTGTCAGGCGAAATCATTTGCCGCGTGGGCCGCGCGCCCACGTATTGGTTTGGCGTGGTCGACGGCTTGTTGAAGATGAGCATCGACACCGACAAGGGCGACAGCCTGACCTTCACCGGTGTGTCGCGGGGCGGCTGGTTTGGCGAGGGCACGGCCTTGAAGCGCGAACCCTACCGCTACAACGTGCAAACCTTGCGCGCCAGTGTGGTGGCGGGTTTGCCGATTGCCAACTTCCACGAACTGCTGTCCGAATCGATTGGCTTCAACCGCTTCATCATGAACCAGCTCAACGAGCGTTTGGGGCAGTTCATCGCGGCGCGTGAAATTGACCGGCTCAACAGCCCCGATGTGCGCGTGGCCCGCAGTTTGGCTGCCCTCTTCAACCCAGTGCTATTCCCAGGCGTCGGCGAGGTGCTGCAAATCACCCAGCAAGAACTGGCCTACCTGGTGGGTTTGTCGCGCCAGCGCGTGAACATGGCGCTGCAGCGCTTGGTGGCCGAAGGCTGGATCAGCTTGGCCTATGGCGGTGTGCGGGTGCTGAATTTGCAGGCCTTGCGCAGCCATACACTGGGCGCCCCATGACCGAACTCATCCGCTTGAACAAACGCATGGCCGAACTCGGCCTGTGCTCGCGCCGCGAAGCCGACGATTGGATTGGCAAGGGCTGGGTGAAAGTGAACGGCGAACTGGCGGTGTTGGGCAAACCGGTCAGCCCCATGGACCGCATCGAGGTGGACAAACTCGCGCGCGGCCAACAAGACAAGCAAGTCACCATCCTCTTGCACAAACCCATGGGCTATGTGAGTGGGCAGGCCGAAGACGGCCACACCCCCGCCATCAACCTGATTGAAGCGCGCCACCAATGGCGCGACGACCGCTCCACCATCCGTTTTGTGCCCCGCCAGCGCATGGGCTTGGCCCCTGCTGGGCGCTTGGACATTGATTCGGTGGGACTGCTGGTGCTGACCCAAGACGGGCGGGTGGCACGCCAACTGATTGGCGAGGACTCGCAGGTGGAAAAAGAATATTTGGTGCGGGTGCAATACGGCAAGCTGGCCGTGGGCGAGCAACAAACCGATGTGCAGTCGCTGTTCCCCGCAGACCAATTGGCGCGTTTGTGCCACGGCCTGCACTTGGACGGCCAAGCCTTGAAGCCCGCCGTGGTGGACTGGCAAAACCCCGAGCAACTGCGCTTTGTGTTGAAAGAAGGGCGAAAGCGCCAAATTCGCCGCATGTGCGAGCAAGTCGGCCTGACCGTGGTCGGCTTGAAGCGGGTGCGCATTGGCCGCGTGAAGCTGGGCCAGTTGCCTGTGGGGCAGTGGCGGTATTTGGCTCCGGGCGAAGTTTTTTAAGGCTGAGCCGAAGAGCGCACGCCCACTTCAGACAATCTGCTTCTTGAAATACAGGCCACGCGCCCCATCTGCAGCCCATTCTTTTTCGTTCTTTTCCCTTTGACACCATGACAAAACACACCCACGCCTTCCAAGCCGAAGTGGCCCAGCTGCTGCACCTGGTCACCCACTCGCTGTATTCCAACAAAGAAATCTTTTTGCGCGAGCTGATCTCTAATGCCTCGGACGCCTGCGACAAGCTGCGCTACGCGTCCTTGAACAACGCTGCGTTGCTGGAAGACACGCCCACACTGGACATTCGCGTGGCCTTTGACAAGACCGCCAAGACGCTCACCATCAGCGACAACGGCATTGGCATGAGCCAGCAAGAGGCCATCGACCACCTGGGCACGATTGCCAAAAGCGGCACCCGCGACTTCATGAGCAAGCTGTCGGGCGACCAACAAAGCGACGCCAAAGACCAAGGTTCACTCATCGGCCAATTCGGTGTGGGCTTTTACTCGGGCTTCATCGTGGCCGACAAGATCGTGGTGGAAACCCGCCGCGCTGGGTTGGCGGCCGCCGAGGGTGTGCGCTGGACCAGTGGCGGCAGCGGCGACTTCGAGGTGGAAACCATCACCCAAGACAAGCGCGGCACCCACATCATTTTGCATTTGCGCGACGACGCCGAAGAGTTTTTGAGCAACTGGAAAATCAAAAGCATCATCGGCAAATACGCCGACCACATCGCCCTGCCCATTCTGATGCGCAAGGAAGAATGGAAAGAAGGCGAGAACGAGCAGCCCGGTGAAATGGTGGTGACCGACGAATGGGAAACCGTCAACAAAGCCTCTGCCTTGTGGACCCGCCCGAAAAAGGACATCAGCGCCGAGCAGCACGCCGAGTTTTACAAAGCCATCAGCCACGACTTCGAGCCACCATTGGCTTGGAGCCACAACAAGGTGGAAGGCAGCACCGAATACACCCAACTGCTGTACCTGCCCAGCAAAGCGCCGTTTGATTTGTGGAACCGCGACAAAAAAGGCGGCATCAAGCTGTATGTGAAACGCGTGTTCATCATGGACGACGCCGAAGCCTTGCTGCCCACCTACCTGCGCTTTGTCAAAGGCGTGGTCGATTCAGCCGACCTGCCCCTGAACGTGAGCCGCGAGCTGCTGCAAGAAAGCCGCGATGTGAAAGCCATCCGCGAGGGCAACACCCGCCGCGTGCTGTCGATGCTGGAAGACCTGGCCAAGCATGACGCGCCTGCTGCCGACGCCAGCGATGAAGACAAACAAAATGCTGGCAAGTTCACCAAGTTCTACGCCGACTTTGGCGCGGTCTTGAAAGAAGGCTTGGGCGAAGACTTTGCCAACAAAGACAAGATCGCCAAGCTGCTGCGCTTTGCAAGCTCCACCACCGACACCGTGAGCGTGGGTTTGGCCGATTACAAAGCGCGCATGAAAGAAGGCCAAGAAGCGATTTTTTACATCACCGCCGACAGCTTGGCCGCCGCCAAAAACAGCCCGCAACTCGAGGTGTTTCGCAAAAAAGGCATCGAAGTGCTGCTGATGTCCGACCGCGTGGACGAATGGGCGCTCAGCTTCCTGAATGAATTTGACGGCACACCGCTGCAAAGCGTGGCCAAAGGCGCGTTTGACTTGGGCAAGCTGCAAGACGAGGCCGAGAAAAAAGCCGCTGAAGAAGCCGCCGAAACCTTCAAACCCCTGCTGGCCAAACTGAAAGAGGCTTTGAAAGACAAGGCGGACGATGTGCGCATCACCAGCCGCTTGGTTGATTCCCCCGCTTGTTTGGTGGTGAAGGACGACGCCATGTCCTTGCAATTGGCGCGCATGCTCAAACAAGCCGGTCAAAACGCGCCCGAGAGCAAGCCCATCTTGGAAGTCAACCCCGAGCACCCGCTGGTGAAAAAGCTCGACACGCCTGAGGGCCACATTCACTTTCACGACCTGGCACACATCGTGTTCGACCAAGCCCTGTTGGCTGAAGGCGGCATGCCGGCCGACCCGGCGGCGTATGTGAAGCGGGTGAATGCGTTGTTGGTTTAAAGATGGATGGCGGTCTGCTGCGGATTACGCATCAGACCCCATCAACTCAATCTGTTCCCGCAAGGTGTCGCACTGCCCGCGCCAATAGTCGGCGGTGCCGAACCACGGGAAGTGCATGGGGAAGGCCGGGTCGTCTTGGCGGCTGGCCAGCCAAGCGCTGTAGTGAATGATGCGCAGGCTGCGCAGTGGCTCGATCCACTGCACCTCTTGCATGTCAAACGGCCGCATGCTTTCGTAGCCTTCTAGCACGGTGAAGAGTTTTTGGCGGCGTTCTTGTTCATCGCCGTGCAGCAGCATCCACAGGTCTTGCACGGCGGGGCCCATGCGGGCATCGTCCAAGTCCACAAAATGCGGCCCTGCTTGGGGCATACCTTGCGGCGTCCACAAAATATTGCCCGGATGGCAGTCGCCATGCAGGCGCAGGGTGCGCACTTGCGCGGGCATTTTCTGGCGCACCAACTCAAGGGTTTGGTTGCACAAACTCAGCCACTGTTGCGCGACTTCGGGCGGCACCCAGTTTTCATGCATCAGCAAGTCGCGCGAGGCTTCACCAAAGGTGTGCAGGTTCAAGGTGGGCCGATGCTCAAACGCATGGCGCTCGCCCACCAAGTGCATGCGCGCCATCAAACGACCAATCCACATCAGCACCTCGGGGTCGTCCAACTCGGGCGCGCGCCCACCGCGACAAGGACTCACGCTGAACCAAAAATGACCATCCACGCCTTCATGCACGATGCGCGCTTCGTGCAAGCGCATGCCGTTCAAGGTGAGCGGCCCCACCACCGGAATGTCTTCGGCCATGAGTTCATCGGTGAAGGCGTGCTCCTCGCGAATTTGCGCTTCGCTCCAACGGCCAGGTCGGTAGAACTTGGTCACCACCGTGCTGTCGTCGTCCAAATGGACTTGGTACACGCGGTTCTCATACGAGCTGAGCGCACTCAAACGACCGTCCACCGGCAAGCCCAAAGCGCTCAAGGCGTCCAACACCACCGAGGGCGTCAAGGCTTGGTACGGGTGCGTCACTTACACGCCCCAGACGATGGGCTGATCGGCTTGGTGACAGCGTTGCAGCATGTCGATGATGGGTTTGCTGCGCTGGCGCAGGCTGATGCCCTCTAGGCGCGGCGGTGTTTGGCCTTGTGCGCTGGCCTCAGCCACGGCTTGGGCTTGCGCGGCTTCTTGCTGCTGCACAGCTTGTTGCAAAGCCTCGATGGCCGCCAACATCTGCGCGGGTTCGATGATGCCTTGGGGGCCAGGACTTTTGCCAATGATCTGCAGGAATTGCACGCCTTGCGGTTCGAGCAAGATCAGATCGCCAGCGGCTTTGGATTTGAATTTGTAAAGCATGGGTCTATTGTGCGCCCAAGGGAAAACCCTTGTGCTCAAAAAAATGGCTTGACGCCATTTACTTTAGGCCTCAACAATTGGGGCATGAACATTTTGTGCATTGGCGGCGGTCCCGCTGGTTTGTATTTCGCGTTGCTCATGAAGCAGCAAAACCCGGCGCACCAGATCACCGTGGTCGAGCGCAACCGCCCCTACGACACCTTTGGCTGGGGCGTGGTGTTCAGCGACCAAACCCTGCACAACCTGCAAGCAGCCGACCCGCACACCGCGCAATTGATTGGCCATGCGTTCAACCATTGGGACGACATCGAGGTGTTTTTCAAAGGGCAAAGCGTGCGCTCCAGTGGCCATGGTTTTTGTGGGATAGGCCGCAAGCACTTGCTCAACATCTTGCAGCAGCGCTGTGAAGAGCTGGATGTGAAATTGGTGTTTGAGCTTGATGTGTCTGACGACCAAGCTTTGGCGCAGCACTACCAAGCCGACTTGGTGATTGCCAGCGATGGCTTGAACAGCCGCATCCGCACCCGCTACGCCGCCACCTACCAACCCGACATTGATGTGCGCCACTGCCGGTTTGTGTGGCTGGGCACGCACAAAACCTTTGACGCCTTCACGTTTGCTTTCGAGCAAACCGAGCACGGTTGGTTTCAAGCGCATGCCTACAAGTACGACGACCACACCTCCACCTTCATTGTGGAAACACCCGAAGCGGTTTGGAAAGCGCATGGCTTGGACGCCATGAGCCAAGACGAAGGCGTGGCGTTTTGCCAAAACCTGTTTGCCCAGTATTTGGATGGCCATGACTTGATGAGCAACGCCAAGCATCTGCGCGGCTCGGCCAATTGGATTCAATTTCCCCGCGTGATTTGCAACAACTGGGTGCACTGGGAAACACTGAACAACCAACGCACGCCCATTGTGTTGATGGGTGACGCCGCCCACACTGCGCACTACTCGATTGGCAGTGGCACCAAACTCGCGCTGGAAGACGCGATTGATTTGGCCAACACCTTTGCCCAGCACCCCGATGCCGACATGGCCACCGTGCTGCAAGCCTATGAAGATCGGCGCAGCGTCGAGGTGCTGAAAATTCAAAACGCGGCGCGCAACTCGACCGCCTGGTTTGAGCATGTGGACCGCTACACCCACATGGACATCCAGCAGTTCACCTACTCTTTGCTCACGCGTTCACAGCGCATCAGCCATGAAAACCTGCGCGTGCGCGACCCGCAATGGCTGCACCACTTTGAATCGTGGTTGTCGGGTGGACGCGCTGTGGCACCGATGCTGCTGCCCTGCACACTGCGCGGCCTCACCCTGAAAAACCGCATCGTGGTCTCACCCATGGCCACCTACAAAGCGGTGGATGGCGTGGTGAACGACTTTCATTTGGTGCACCACGGCGCACGCGCTTTGGGGGGTGCCGGTTTGCTGATGGTGGAGATGACCAGCCCAACGCCCGAGGGGCGCATCACGCCAGGTTGTCCGGGTTTGTGGAACGACGAACAACAGCAAGCGTTCAAACGCATCACCGACTTTGTGCATGGCCAAGATGCACACATTGGCATTCAACTCGGCCACAGTGGCGCCAAAGGTTCCACGCAACTCGGCTGGGACGCCATCGACGAGCCTTTGCCCCAAAACAACTGGCCGCTGATGGCCGCCAGCGCTGTGGCCTATGGCCCGAACAACCAAACACCCCGCGCGATGAACAGGGACGACATGCAGGCACTGACAGCGGCGTTTGTACAAGCCACGCTGCGTGCCGATGCCGCCGGTTTTGATTGGTTGGAATTGCACTGCGCCCATGGCTATGTGCTCTCGGGCTTCATCTGCCCCTTGACCAATTTGCGGGACGATGAATTCGGCGGCAACTTGGCCAACCGTTGTCGCTACCCCTTGCAAGTGTTCCAAGCCATGCGGGCTGTGTGGCCTGCCAACAAACCCATGAGTGTGCGTATTTCTGCGCACGACTGGGCACCCGGGGGCAACACCGATGACGATGCGGTGGCGATCGCCCAATTGTTCAAAGCCGCTGGTTGCGATTTGATCGATGTGTCGTCCGGTCAAACCACCCGCGCTGCCAAACCCATTTATGGCCGCATGTACCAAACACCCTTCGCTGACCGCATCCGCAACGAGGTGCACATCGCCACCATGGCCGTGGGTGCCATCAGCGAGGCAGATCACGCCAACAGCATCATCGCCGCAGGCCGTGCAGATTTGTGTGCGATTGCCCGCCCACATTTGGCCGACCCAAACTGGACCCTGCACGAAGCCGCCAAATTGGGCAGCCGCGATGTGGTCTGGCCCCAGCCGTATGAAAGCGGCCGCGACCAGCTTTACCGATCCCTCCAAGCAACACGCTGACCATGGACCTCGAAGCCCGCGCCCACAGCAAGCATCCCGAGGCCTTGCGCCTTTGGCTGCGCATGCTGACCTGCACCCAATTGATTGAAAAACAAGTGCGCACTGGTTTGCGCGACGAATTCAGCACCACCCTGCCGCGCTTTGATTTGCTGGCGCAACTTGAACGCGAACCGCAAGGCATGAAGATGACCGCGTTGTCGCGCCGCATGATGGTGACCAGCGGCAACATCACCCCAGTGACCGACCAGTTGGTGAAAGAAGGATTGATTGAGCGCAGCAGTGTCGATGGCGACCGCCGCGCCTGGTTGATTCGGCTCACGCCGGCCGGGCGCGCCTTGTTCAAAAAAATGGCCAAACGCCACGAGGCTTGGATTGTTCAGGCTTTCGATGCCCTCAGCAGCAAAGAACTGCAAACCTTGCATGGCTTGTTGGGTCGGGTCAAACAACACCGTGCTTTGGAGAACCCATGAAACACCACATCCCCAACCAGAACCCGATGCATGGCCAATACCAAGCCTTGGCGCAACATGCTGCCCACCATTTTTCGTGGGCCTGTGATGCGCAGGGCGTGGCCACCATCACCTTGAACCGACCTGAACGCAAGAATCCGCTCACTTTTGCCTCCTATGCGGAGTTGCGCGATTTGTTTGTGCAATTGCGCATGGCCACCGATGTGCGCGTGGTGGTGTTGCAAGGTGCGGGGGGCAATTTCTGCTCGGGCGGTGATGTGCACGAGATCATCGGCCCCCTCACCAAGATGACCATGCCTGAGTTGCTGGCCTTCACCCGCATGACCGGCGACTTGGTGAAAGCCATGCGCCTGTGCCCGCAGCCCATCGTGGCCGCCATTGATGGTGTGTGTGCAGGGGCTGGTGCCATGTTGGCGCTGGCCGCAGACATGCGTTTGGGCAGCACCACCACCAAGGTGTCGTATTTGTTTTCGCGGGTGGGCTTGGCCGGTGCCGACATGGGCGCGTGCAGTTTGTTGCCCCGTGTGATTGGGCAAGGCCGTGCCAGTGAGTTGCTGTTCACGGGTCGCGCCATGACGGCTTCAGAAGGACACGCTTGGGGCTTTTTCAACAGCTTGCACGAGGCGGATGCGCTGAGTGCCGCAGCCCACAGTGTGGCACTGGGTTTGGCACAAGGCCCCAGCTTTGCCCACGGCATGACGAAAAACATGTTGCACCAAGAGTGGGCCATGACGCTGGACCAAGCGATTGAAGCTGAGGCGCAAGCGCAAGCGATCTGCATGCAAACCCAAGATTTCCACCGCGCCTACCAAGCCTTCGCCGCCAAACAGCAACCTGTGTTTGAAGGGGACTGACATGAGTGCACACTGGCAGCTGCCGTTTTTTGAAGACCGCCACCGCAGTTTGGCCAAGTCTTTGCACACATGGATGCAAGATCAGCATGTGCATGAAGCCGACGACCGTGCGGCGTGTCGCGAATGGGTGCAGCGCTTGGGTGATGCGGGTTGGCTGCGTTATGTCGTCACCTCGGCGCACGGCGGGGCTTGGGACACCTTGGATTCACGCGCCTTGGTCATCATCCGCGAAACCTTGTCGCAGTATTCACCCTTGGCCGACTTTGCTTTCGCCATGCAAGGCTTGGGGAGCGGCGCCATCAGTTTGGCGGGCAGTGCAGCACAACAAGCGCACTATCTGCCAGCGGTCGCACGTGGCGAGATGATTGCGGCGTTTGCGCTCAGCGAGCCCGAAGCAGGGTCGGATGTGGCGGGCATGCAAACCCATGCGGCCAGCACCGCCGATGGCTTCGTGGTGAATGGCTGCAAAACTTGGATCAGCAATGGCGGCTTGGCGCATTTTTATGTGGTGTTTGCCAAAACCGATGTGACCGCAGGTGCACGTGGCATCACCGCTTTCATCGTGGATGCGGACCGTCCGGGTTTGAATGACGACACGCACTTGCATGTGATGTCGCCGCACCCCTTGGCCACCTTGCATTTCGACCGCTGCGCGTTGCCCGCGTCTTCGCAACTGGGCGACTTGAATGGCGGCTTCAAATTGGCCATGCGTACCCTGGATATTTTCCGCGCCTCGGTGGCGGGTGCCGCTTTGGGCATGGGTCGCCGTGCTTTGCATGAGGCCCTTCACTACACGCAACAACGCCAGATGTTTGGCAAGCACTTGGCCGACTTTCAACTGACCCAAGCTCGGTTGGGCGACATGGCCTGTTTGTTGGATGCAGGGGCCTTGCTCACCTACCGCGCGGCGTGGCTGCGGGACACCTTGGGTAGCGATGGCGCTGCTGCAGCGGCCTACACCCAAGCGGCGGCCATGGCCAAACTCACCGCCACCGAAAACGCGTCCAAGGTGATTGACATGGCGCTGCAAATGCACGGCGGTATGGGCGTGATGGTGGGCAACAAACTCGAGTCTTTGTACCGCGATATTCGCTCTTTGCGCATTTACGAAGGCGCGTCCGAGGTGCAGCAACTCATCATCGGCAAGTCGGTGCTCAAGGGTGTTGCATGAGCGCGCAGAGCGATCGTTTTGTGCATGATCGCTTACCGCCGCGCGCTGCGTGGCCGCAGTTTTTGTACCCCGCTGGTGCTCCTGCAGGCGACGATGTGTTGAACGTGGTGGCCGCGTTGCTGGACAAGGCCTTGGCGCAGCCCTGGGCTGACGCGCCATTGTTTCGCTCTGCGCAAGAAACACTGACTTACCGACAAGCACACGCTTTGGTGAACCAGCGTGCGCATTGCTTGACGCACACCTTGGGACTGGTCCCTGGCAACCGAGTTTTGATTCGCGGCACCAACTCGATTGGCTTTGCATTGTGTTGGTTGGCGGTCGTGAAAGCGGGCTTGATTGCGGTGTCCACCATGCCCATGCTTCGCGCCAAGGAGTTGAGCGAGGTCATCACGAAAGCGCAACCCGTGTTGGCCTTGTGCGATGGTGCATTGGTCGATGAATTGACCTTGGCACAACAGCAATGCCCGGGCTTGGCCTCCATTGTGTTGTTTGGTGATGTTCAAAGCACTCACGGGCTTGAACAGTTGTCAGCTGCTTTGCCCACGGTGTTTGATGCTTGTCCCACCAGCGGGGACGACATCGCCATGCTCGCCTTCACCTCCGGCACCACCGGGTCGCCCAAGGCTGCGTGTCATTCGCACTTGGATGTCTGGTCGGCTTGCCAGGCTTGGCCTTTGTCGGTGTTGAAAGCTTCATCCTCCGATGTTGTGTTGGGGACACCGCCCTTGGCCTTCACCTTTGGCTTGGGTGGTTTGCTGCTGTTTCCCATGGTGGCAGGTGCCTCTGTGTATTTCCCCAACGGTCCTCTCAGCCCCGAAACCATGTTGCAGGCGATGCAAGATGCTGGCTGCACGATTTGCTACACCGCACCGACGTTCTACCGACAAATGGCCATTCTCATGAACGGGACTTCTGTGCCGAGTTTGCGCGTGAGCGTGAGTGCAGGCGAAGCATTGCCGGACAGCACGCGGCAACGTTGGCGGCAAGCCTGCGGTATCGAACTGCTGGACGGCATAGGCGCTACCGAGCTGTTCCACATTTTTATTTCTTCGCCTCCTGATCGCGTGCGCGCTGGCAGCCTGGGCCAAGTGGTGCCGGGTTATGAGGCCTGTGTGCTTGATGCACACGGTGCGCCTGTGCCCCACGGTCAGGTGGGCCGATTGGCGGTGCGCGGCCCCACCGGTTGCAAGTACTTGGATGATGCACGGCAAGCCACCTATGTGCAAAACGGCTGGAACTTTCCGGGCGACACGGTGTTTCAAGATGCCGATGGCTACTTTCACTACCAGTCACGGGCCGACGACATGATCATCAGTGCGGGCTACAACATCGCCGGTCCTGAAGTGGAAGACGCTTTGTTGATGCACCCCGCCGTTTTGGAGTGCGCTGTGGTGGGCAAGCCCGACACAGAACGCGGCATGGTGGTGCAAGCCTTTTGTGTATTGCGCCCTGACTTTGTGGCCAACGATGACCTTGTCAAACGCTTGCAAGACCATGTGAAGCAGTCCCTGGCCCCCTACAAATACCCGCGCGCAGTGGTTTTTTTAGAAGCGCTGCCCCGCACGCCCACCGGCAAGTTGCAGCGTTTCAAACTGCGCTCCGCCCCTTTTTCCTGAAAGCACCTATGCACACTGTTTTACTGCCTGAAGGCTGGGAACGCCCCAAAGGTTATGCCAATGGCATCGCTGCGCGTGGCACACATGTTTTTGTAGGCGGCCAAATTGGTTGGAATGCCCAACAACATTTTGAGACTGATGATTTTGTGTTGCAAACTGCGCAAGCACTGCGCAATGTGTTGGCGGTGCTGCATGCTGCCAAGGCGGGTCCTGAACACATGGTGCGCATGACGTGGTACATCACTGATCGCGACACCTATGCCTCGCGATTGTCCGACATCGGCGCGGTCTATCGCGACGTGATGGGCAAGCACTTTCCCGCCATGACCTGTGTGGTCGTGAAAGCCTTGGTGGAGGAGCGTGCGCTGGTGGAAATTGAAGTGACCGCCGTGTTGCCAGACTGACAGGTGTTGGTCTGTTGGCGTTGTTGACATGCTTGCTGGGTTCGACTTTGGTTGCTTCAAGCCGGCAAGGGCAAGCATTGTTGCAAAGCCTCATTGAAGGCCTGTGCTTGCTCGTACTGCACCCAATGGCCCGCGTCAGCAATGACTTGGAAACTTTGCAGCTTGCAACCCGCTAAACGCGCGGGCAACACATCCATCTTGCCTTGGTACAAAGCGTCACGCGCTCCCCAGATGCCGTGTACTTCGCAAGTCCAGTGCGTTTGCTGATGCAACAAGGCATCACTTCTTGCAATGCGTCTGCGCCGCAAACGGTCGCGTGACACGTTGTGGGCTTGCATGGTCAACAAATCAGGCGTCACCAAAGCTTCGTTGTGCAGCATGATGGCCAACAAATTATTTTTGTGAACCGCCAACCGTTCCTCTTGCGTCATGTTGTCTCGAAAACCACGCATGTTCACTATGTTGTTGGACAGCCCCAGACCTGGCACACCCACCAGCACCAGGCGTTTGAACCGCGCCGGCCATTGCGCAGCTGCAAAACCAGCCATCAAGCCGCCAAACGAGAAGCCCACCACATCCAACGCTTGACGGCCAAACAAATGCTGCAAGCCCTCCTCCAGTGGTTTTGCGAGGTCATCGGCGTCAAGCGCCTTTTCTGGCAGTTCAGAGTCGCCCAAGCCCGGGGTATCCAATGCCCAGACTGCACGATGTTGACTGAGCGCAACAACGTTGCGCACCCAGTGGTTCCAACTGCCACTGCCGCCGTGCAGCAACACCAAGGGATGGTCTGCTGCTTTGTTCCACACATGCCAGACCTGCTCACCTGAGGGGGTGGGTACCTGGATGCGCTCGGCAAGCGATTGTGCTGCCTCTAGTTCTTGTTTCAAGTTCCACATGGTTGGTATGCAATGTGATGCAGCTCTGAACGACACAGCATCCACTCATCATCGGGGACAGTATGCACAACGCCCATTGATCTGTGGGCACAGGATGCAAAACGCCCGCTCATCAGTGGGCACAGGATGCAAAACGCCCACTGATGAGTGGGCGTTGTGTGTTTGGTTGCGCGAGCAAGATTTGAACTTGCGACCTTTGGGTTATGAGCCCAACGAGCTACCAGGCTGCTCCATCGCGCGTCG
>JACCDP010173228.1_pt1 | contig 37292 bp, 19 predicted proteins | sample 7445841 | NCBI WGS metagenome assembly JACCDP01 (sample SAMN15323441, study PRJNA562643) | freshwater metagenome | isolation source: river surface water | place: USA:Blue River Watershed | collected 2017-08-17 | reverse complement strand
GCAAGTGGTTCTGAATTTACAGGTAGTGTTGACATTTCTGGATCTGTAAATGTAAATGGAGCTGTTACCGCATCATTCTTTGTGGGTGATGGTAGTAAATTAACAAATGTACCATCGTTAGTAGCACCTAGAATTGCAAGTGGTTCAGCAACCGCCTCTATTTCACCAAATAAGGGGTTAGAAATAAACACATCAACAACAATTGATGGATACCTTAGAGTTACGGGTTCTATATCAGCTTCAATGTATAGTGGTAGTGGTAGAGGATTATTTGATATACCTCGTTCGGCATTATCAGAAGAAGTATTCAGAATTGCAAGTGGTAGTGTTACGGCATCGGTAACACCTGAAAGAGGTTTTGTAGTTGAATCGGTAACAAGTGGTTCAACATTTAGTGGAAGTATCTTTATGGCTAGTGGTTCATTCATTAGTTCATCGGGTAGACAATTATTTGATATTCCAAGATCAGCACTTACTGAAGATGCTTTATTATCTTCTTTTATTGTGAGTGGTAGTGTAACTGCTTCGGTATCACCTGATGCTGGATTTGTAGTTACATCTGTAAATAGTGGTTCAATTTTTAGTGGTAGTGTATTTCTTTCATCTGGTTCATTCTTTAGTGGAAGTGGTGAAAAATTATTTAACATACCACGTTCTGCAATATCAAATCTGGATACTAATTTAATATTTTCTGGTTCGGCAACGGCATCAATTGACCCATTAAAAGGGTTTAATGTAAATATATTTAGTAATTTTACAGGAAGTATGACGGTATCTGCTTCCGCGTTTCATGTTCCATCACAATCAATAGATACTGTATTTAATGTAACAAATGGGGGATTTACTTCATATAATTTTTCAGGCTCAATTTCTGGTTCAAACCCAACTCTTACTTTAATAAGAGGATTAGTATATACATTTAATATAAGTGCATCTGGTCATCCTTTTTGGATTAAATCTGGAAGTATCCAATCTGGCACCGGTGGAGCATATAATACTGGAGTTACAAATAATGGTGATGATTTTGGTGTAATTACCTTTGCTCCAAACTTATCAACTCCTGATGATTTATATTATATTTGTCAAAACCATACTGCAATGCAGGGTTTTATTGAGGTTATTGATGAATTAATAATACCTGGGCAAATAGAATTTATAGGACCAACTAATATAACCGGTAGTGTGGGTATTAGTGGTAATGTAACTGCATCTATGTTTAGTGGTTCTGGTAGAGGATTGTTTGATATTCCATTTACTTCCTTTACTGGAGATGCATTTAGAATAGCATCGGGTTCGGTAACTGCTTCTGTATCACCTGTTTATGGATTTAAAGTAGAATCGCAACAATTTGGAAGTGAATTTACTGGTAGTATTGAAGTAACGGGTTCGGTAACAGCATTATCATTTTTTGGAGAAAATTTTAGTGGTTCGTTTGAAGGAGATGGTAGTAGATTAAGAAATGTTCCTTCGGTTGAATCTTCCAGAATTAGTTCTGGTTCGGTAACAGCTTCGGTGTCACCCGAATATGGATTTAGAGTAGAAGGAACTCCTAGAGCAGAAATAAGTGCATCTTTATATTTAACCGGAAGTGTTTATTTAATAAGTGGAAGTTTTTATAGTGGTAGTGGTGAAAGATTATTTAATATCCCTAGAACAGCATTAGCACCTGATGCTTTATTTAGTGAAAAAATTGTAAGTGGAAGCGTAACCGCATCGGTATCACCAAATGAAGGATTTGTTGTAACATCAATCAATAGTGGAAGTACATTCTATGGAGAGATTAGAGTAATAACTGGTTCATCATTTAGCGGTAGTGGTAAAAAATTATTTGATATTCCGGTAGCAGCAATATCTGATTTAGACACTTCAAAAATATTTAGTGGTTCGGTAACTGCATCGGTAGCACCAAATAGAGGATTTACTGTAAATGCGGGTGCAACTATTGGTACATATTTAATTGCATCTGGAGCTGTAGATTTTAAATCAACATTAATTGTTTCTGGTTCAAATAGATTCTTATCTGGCGTTTCTGCATCTGTATTTAGTGGTAGTGGTGCAGGATTAACTGATATTCCATTTTCTGCTCTTTCAAAAGAATTATTTAGAATTGCAAGTGGTTCGGTAACTGCTTCTGCTTTACCTGAGTTTGGTTTTAAAGTAGAGGCAGTGGATAGTGGTTCACAATTTACAGGTTCAATTTCTGTAAGTGGTAGTGTTTTGGCAAATGGTGTAAGTATTAGAACGGGTTCGTTCTTTAGTGGTTCTGGTAGATTCTTATTTGATATTCCTGAATCAGCACTTTCGTTTCAACCGTTTAGAATAGCCAGTGGTAGTGTAACTGCTTCTGTTTCACCAAATTTTGGATTTAGAATACAATCTCAAGATAGTGGTTCTCAAATCACAGGTTCGGTAAATGTAAGTGGAAGTGTATTAGTTAGAAGTGGTTCGTATTTTGTAGGAGATGGTAGATATCTTTCTAACATTTCATTAGCTAATTTGGCTATTGATTCTACAAAAATATTTAGCGGTTCCGCAACAGCTTCAATATCACCATCAGAGGGATTTGAAGTTAATGTTCACTCTAGATTTGATGGTAGTTTTATTGTATCATCTTCTGGAAGACCAACACCTTCCTATCTTATTGATAATGTAATTAATGTAACTAATGATGGTTCTAGTGCTTATATTATTAGTAATGCATCTATTTCTGGTTCAAATCCAACATTAACTTTACAAAGGGGAATTCAATATACATTTAATGTAAATGCAGCCGGACATCCTTTTTGGATTAAATTTGTAAATTCAACAGGAACTTCAAATGTAGTAAGTCAGAGTATAAGTGGTAATGGTAGTGATGCTGGTACAATAACATTTACTCCTTATTCTGGTTCTCCATCTATTTTATATTATAACTGCCAATTGCATTCTTCTATGGCAGGGCAAATTGATATAGTTGATTTTGTTGAAATACCATCTGAAATCACATTCATAGGAGATACTCAAATAACAGGAAGTTTAGATACATCTGGTCCTATTTCGGCATCAATGTATTCTGGTTCTGGTAGAGGATTATTTGATATACCACGTTCTGCGTTATCTGAAGAATTATTCCGTTTAGCAAGTGGTAGCGTTACGGCATCTGCTCTACCTGACCAGGGATTTGTAGTTCAATCATTAGACAGTGGTTCAATATTTAGTGGTAGTATCTTTATGGCCAGTGGTTCTTTCATTAGTTCTTCTGGTAGATTATTTTTTGATATACCTCGTTCTGCATTAACTGAAGATGCATTGATAAGTACTGAAATTAAATCAGGTTCAGTAACGGCATCAGTAGCACCAGATTATGGATTTAGAGTTATTACACCATTCACTTCTGCATTCTATACTGGTTCTGAAGAAACTGCAAGTTATTTCAGTACCGAAATTGCATCACACTTCACCGGTTCCGTTTCAATAAGCGGTAGTCTTTATATAAACGAAATAGTAAGTGGAGGATTATTCTTATCATCTGGTTCATCTTATTATGGTGAAGGTAGATATTTGAGAAATATACCTCGTTCAGCATTAACTGAAGATGCACTTATTTCAACCGAAATTAAATCAGGTTCAGTAACAGCATCAGTTTCGCCTGATTTTGGATTTAAAGTAATTACACCATTTACAGGTTCAGATGTTGGTTCTCAATTTACCGGTTCAATTGAAGTTAGTGGAAGTATAAGAGCAACTGATTTCTTATTTGGTGATGGTAGATACATTACTAACGTACAAGCGGCAGCAGCTCCATTGATTGCAAGTGGTAGTGCAACTGCATCGGTAGCAAGTGGTGAAGCGTTTGTGGTAATAACTGCAAAAACTGGTTCGGAAATAGGTTCTCAATTTACTGGTTCAATTGGTGTAAGTGGTTCATTATATGTAACCGAATTCCTTTTTGGTGATGGTAGATACATCACAAATGTACAAGCGGCTGCAGCTCCATTAATTGCAAGTGGTAGTGCAACTGCATCGGTAGCAAGTGGTGATAGATTTAAAGTTATTACTGCGGCAACCGAATCATTTGTAGGTTCTGAATTCACAGGTTCAGTTGATGTAAGTGGAAGTGTTAAAGCATTTTTCTTTGTAGGAGATGGTTCTCAATTAACAAATGTACAAGCGGCAGCAGCTCCATTGATTGCAAGTGGTAGTGCAACTGCATCAGTACAAAGTGGTAAAATATTCCAAGTTATTACTGCAGTTACCGGTTCTGATATTGGTTCACAATTTACTGGATCCGTTGCAATTACCGGTTCATTAACCGCATCTTTATTTATAGGTGATGGTGGTGGATTATTTAACATTCCACCGGAAGCGATTGAAAATCTTGAATTAGATAAAATTAATTCAGGTTCTGGTATTGCTATTATTGACCCAACTAAATTGGATGTAAACGTACCAATTACCGCTGCTCGTTATGATGGAGATGGTAGTGGATTATTTAATATCCCTGCGGAAGCATTAACCGATTTGGAATTAGATAGAATTAAATCAGGTTCTAAAGAGGCTGTAATATCTCCAAACAAAGGATTAGAAATCAACACTTCGGTAAGAATATTCTCTGGTTCATTGGCTATTAGTGGTGCATTATTTGTGACTGGTTCTGATGTTGTTCTTTCTTCTGGTTCTACATTTGTTGGTGATGGTAGTGGGTTGAGAAATATTAATATTGCAAATTTAGCATTTGAAACATCAATATTAAAGAGTGGTTCATATACCGCATCAATTTCACCTGATAATGGATTTGTAGTAAATACTTCTTCATCTATTTGGGGAAATCTATATGTTGGTAATGATATTGCAGCAACTACAATTTCCGCATCAAATACTGTATTCGCTCCATTATTTACTGGTTCATTCTTAGGAACATATAATTTCAAAGGAGTAGGACCTACCGCATCCGCTGAATATGATATTTTAAGATTTGATGAAAATAGAGGATACTTTGTACCTCAACCTGAAACATCATTAACCGAAACCGTATCATTTAGTAATGTAAGTGATTTAACAATCGTACACAATTTAGGAATTCTATATCCTATGGTGCAGGTTTACGCAACCGGTTCAGAAGACCAAGTTATCCCTGGTACAATCAAATCAATCGATGAAGATACAATTCAAATTAAGTTTGCAGGATTAACTTCCGGACATGTTGTAATTGGTAGTGGTGGTTCTTTAATAAATGGTACAATAACCGGTGATAGAGTATTTGGAGAAGTTTTATCGGCATCATATGCACGTAGAGCCGAAGTTGCAGTTTCAGTTCAAGGATTTGACTCTGCATCTTTAGCATCACTTTCGGCATCATTGGGTGATTCAACACAATATGTAAGAAATAATCAAACATCTTCAATGAGTGTGTTTAGTGCAGTGAGTTCATCATACGCGCTAACTGCATCTTATGCATTAAATGGTGGAGCCGGTGGAGCTGATTTATTTATTTATCATACTGGTTCGTTAGTACAAACACAAACTTCAAAAATTAACTTTAGTGGTAGTGGTGTGGATGTATTACCTTCTGGCTCAGATGGTATAATTGTAACAATAAATGGTGGAAATGCACAAAGTTCTCAAACTGCATCTTACATATTATCAACTGGCGTAGATGGTCCTTTGGGAATGGATAGTATTTCTTATTCGGTAAATGCATTAACTGCATCATTTGCTCTTAATTCTGCAAATACTGATACATCATCATTCTTAAACATCAACACAAATCAAACAATAAACGCTTCTCTTATTATAAGTGGAAGTTTAGGTGTAAGTGGTAGCATACTTTTGGGTGGAATTGCATCCGCATCGTATGATGAAGTTGTGATTTGGGACCCAATAACTAAAAAATTAGGATATAGAAACGTAGCAGCAGCGGTAGGTTCATCTGGAACTGCAGGTAGTTCTGGTTCATCTGGAACATCTGGTATATCCGGTTCATCTGGAAGCAGTGGAAGTTCCGGAAGCAGTGGAAGTTCTGGTTCATCTGGAGTAGACGGCACATCTGGTTCATCTGGTAGTGCAGGTACAAGTGGAAGCTCTGGTTCAACTGGAACATCCGGTTCATCTGGTTCTTCTGGTTCTTCTGGTTCATCTGGAAGTAGTGGAAGTTCTGGAAGTAGTGGTAGCTCTGGAACATCTGGTTCATCTGGAACCTCTGGAACCTCTGGAACATCTGGAACATCTGGTTCTGATGGTAGCTCTGGAACATCTGGGACATCTGGAAGTTCTGGAACATCTGGATCAAGCGGCAGCTCTGGTACGAGTGGCACATCTGGAACATCTGGGACATCTGGAAGTTCTGGTACGAGTGGCAGTTCTGGAACCAGTGGTAGTAGTGGAAGTTCTGGTTCAACCGGCTCTGCAGGTACATCTGGAACAAGCGGCAGCTCTGGCACATCTGGCACATCTGGAAGTTCTGGAACAAGCGGCAGCTCTGGTACATCTGGAACATCTGGAACATCTGGGACATCTGGAAGTTCTGGAACATCAGCATCATCTGGCTCGGGTGGTACATCTGGAACCAGTGGCACATCTGGCACATCTGGAACCAGTGGCACATCTGGTACATCTGGAAGTTCTGGTACTGCAGGTACTTCAGCATCATCTGGTACAGGTGGTAGTTCTGGAACTGCAGGAACAGGAGGCACATCTGGAACATCTGGTTCATCTGGCACATCTGGTATAAGTGGTTCATCTGGAACGTCTGGTTCAGATGGTAGTGGTGGTTCATCTGGAACTGCTGGCACATCTGGTACATCTGGAAGTTCTGGTACAACTGGCTCTGCAGGTTCGTCTGGCTCATCCGGAAGTGCAGGCACAAGTGGAACATCTGGTTCTGATGGAAGTTCTGGTACTTCTGGTTCAGCAGGTACTTCTGGTTCATCTGGAAGTTCTGGAACAACTGGTTCATCTGGAACGAGCGGCACTTCCGGTTCTTCTGGAACATCTGGAAGCTCAGGAAGTTCTGGTACATCTGGTAGTTCCGGTACAACTGGTTCTGAAGGAACATCTGGTTCATCTGGTTCATCCGGTACATCTGGAACATCTGGTTCTAACGGCACATCTGGAAGTAGCGGAAGCTCCGGCTCATCTGGTTCATCTGGTACAACTGGCTCATTTGGTACATCTGGAAGTAGTGGCTCATCTGGAACATCTGGTTCGGATGGAACATCGGGAAGTGCAGGTAGTTCAGGAAGTAGTGGCACTGCGGGAACAACCGGCACATCTGGAAGTAGTGGAGTATCTGGAAGTAGTGGCACATCTGGAACTTCAGGTGTGAGTGGAACTTCTGGAACTTCTGGAAGTAGTGGCACATCTGGAACATCTGGAACATCTGGTTTGGACGGTACGTTCTTTGGAAGCTCTGGCACATCTGGAACATCAGGAACTTCTGGTTCATCTGGAAGCGCAGGTACATCTGGAACATCTGGTACTTCTGGTTTAGACGGAACATTCTTCGGAAGTTCTGGAACTGCAGGTACATCTGGTACATCTGGTGCGGGTACATCTGGTACATCCGGTTCGGCTGGTTCATCTGGTAGTGGTGGCACATCTGGTACAAGTGGAATAGATGGAACATTCTTTGGAAGTTCAGGAACTTCTGGTTCAACTGGCACTTCTGGAACAACTGGTACATCTGGTAGTGGTGGTACTTCGGGATTATCTGGAACTGATGGCACATCTGGTACTTCTGGATTAGATGGTACATTCTTCGGTTCTTCTGGTTCATCTGGAACAAGTGGCACTTCAGGAACTTCTGGCTCATCTGGAACTTCTGGAACAAGCGGCACTAGTGGATTGGATGGTACATTCTTTGGTTCTTCTGGTACATCTGGTACATCTGGAAGTTCCGGAAGTAGTGGAAGTTCAGGAACCAGTGGAACATCTGGAAGCTCCGGTAGCGGTGGTTCATCTGGTACATCGGCATTAGGTTCATCTGGTTCTTCTGGAACATCAGGTTCAAGTGGAAGTAGTGGAGCGGATGGTTCACCTGGAACTGCAGGTAGTTCTGGTTCAGCAGGAACATCTGGAAGTTCTGGTAGTGGTGGAACTTCTGGTACATCTGGTTTAGATGGTACATATTTTGGTTCTTCTGGTACATCTGGTACATCTGGAACATCTGGTTCATCTGGAAGTACTGGAACTGCGGGAAGTGGTGGTTCATCTGGAACTTCTGGTATAAGTGGTACTTCTGGTTTAGACGGAACATTCTTTGGAAGTTCAGGAACTTCGGGTCAATCTGGAAGTTCTGGTACAGGTGGTACATCTGGTTCAGATGGCACATCAGGAAGTACGGGAACTGCAGGTTCGTCTGGAACAAGCGGCACATCTGGTAAAGACGGTACACTATTTGGTTCTTCAGGAACTTCCGGTACATCTGGAACTTCTGGAGTATCTGGTTCATCTGGAACAAGTGGTAGTTCTGGAACTTCTGGCTCATCTGGTAAAGACGGTACTCTATTTGGTTCTTCTGGAACATCTGGTGCAAGTGGAACTTCTGGAACATCTGGAGAAAGCGGCACGAGTGGAATTAGTGGTACTGCTGGTACATCAGGCTCATCTGGTAAAGATGGTACTCTATTTGGTTCTTCTGGTGTATCTGGTTCTAGTGGAACATCTGGCTTATCTGGAACATCTGGTTCAAGCGGATTAGGTTCTTCGGGAACTTCTGGTACATCAGGTAAAGATGGTACTTTGTTCGGTTCATCTGGTACATCCGGTAAAGATGGTACAAACGCAACTGGTATAGCCGGTTCATCGGGAACATCTGGTACAACTCCACCAAACTTTAGTTCCGGTACATCTGGTGTAAGCGGTACTGCTGGTACTTCTGGTACAACACCTCCAGGATTTACATCTGGAAGTAGTGGTACTGCAGGGGTGAGCGGAACATCTGGAACTTCTGGTACAACACCACCAAACTTTACTTCTGGCACATCTGGAACATCAGGCGTAACTGGTACATCGGGAACATCTGGTACAACTCCACCAAACTTTACTTCTGGTACATCTGGACAAAGTGGTACTTCTGGTACATCTGCTTTAGGATTTACAAGTGGAACATCAGGAACATCAGGATTTCCTTTAGCGGGTAATACCGATGATGGAATACTCACATATAATGCTGTTACATTTGGTGCAAATGTTGAATCAAATTTAACTTTTAATGGAAGTACATTATCAGTAACAGGAAATATAACAGCAACAACATCAATTGCGGCAACTACATATATAACAGCAACAACATTTAGAGAAACATATTCTGATTTAGGAACCGGTGGAAGTGCAACTTTAGACCTTGCAACGGCAAACAATTTCAGAAGACAATTTAATGGAAACGCAACATTAACATTTACTAACCCACCATCATCTCCGATAGGATTTGGATTTACGTTAGTAACTGTAAATGCTGGAGCATATACAATAACATGGCCAGCGAGTGTAGATTGGGCAGGAGGAACTACACCAACTCTTACATCATCTGGTGTAGATGTTTTGGTATTCTACACATTCAATGGTGGTACAACATATTATGGATTTGTTAGTGGAAAAAATATGAGTTAAAGTTATGGGAATATTTAGAAGATTAATATCATCGGGAGAAGGGGGAGCAACATTCCCTTTCATATTCAGAATTACAACAACTTCGGCTAGTACATCATTTACACTACCGATAGCAGATTATGCTGGATTTTCTCCAAATTTTAGTGTAAATTGGGGAGATGGTAATTCTGGTACAGTCACATCATCTACTGATTTAGATAAAACACATGTATTTGCTTCTCCAGGAACTTATGATATTTCTATAAATGGGTTTATGCCTTATTTTAAAGTTAATAACAATGCAGGAATTCGTACTCTTATTGTTGCAATAGTACAATGGGGAACGGTTGGATTAAGAGCTATAGATTTTTATGGATGTTCTAATTTAACTACAATTCCTGGAAGTGCTTCATTAAGTTTGGTGGGTGGATATACTGGGTTGGGAGAAGTTATTACATTTGCCAGTTTTATGAGAAATACTGCATTAGTATCAATACCATCCGATTTATTTGCATATTCACCAAATGCAACTACTTTTACTGATACTTTTACAAATACACCGATTATATCAATACCTAGTGGATTATTTGATGAAAATATAGCAGCTACAAACTTTGCATCTTGTTTTAGTACTTGTACTTCATTGAATAGTGTACCATTAACTCTTTTTGATTTAAACGTAAACGCAATCAGTTTTTCTTCAACATTTAGAAACTGTTATGCTGTAACCGAACCTTTACAATTTACATACAACACATCGGTTACAACATTTGCAAACGTTTATAATATGGCAACAAGTTCTAACGCTATGACTGGTACTGCACCGGAATTATGGAATAGAGTCCCAACACCTATTGGTACTGATGCATTTAGAAACTGCTTAAACTTAACAAATTACGCTTCAATACCTACAATTTGGAAATAATATGTATCTAAGAATTATAAATAATGAAATAACTTATCCATATTCTTTGGAACAATTAAGAATGGATAACTATAATGTTAGTTTTCCGTCTGAAATGACCGAAACATTAATGAATGAATGGGATATTCATGAAGTAAGACAAACTCCTAAACCATTCAATTATACTAAAAGCACATTTGAAACAACACCAATATTAGTTGATGGTGTTTATTACCAAAATTGGGAACAAACTGATTGTTCTCAAACTGAAATTAATAATAGAATAGATATTAAATGGGAAGAAGTAAGAGAAATCAGAAATCAATTATTAACAGAAACGGATTGGACACAACTTTCTGATATTCCACAAAATACAAAAGATATTTGGACAGCATATAGACAAAATTTAAGAGATATTACAAATCAAACTAATCCGTTTGATATAGTATGGCCAATAAAACCTTAAAAGGGGGAAAAGTTTATATTTATACCTATAAGAAAATTTTTAATAGGTAAATGGTAATACACAGTCCCATATTTTCAGGTTCAATATCTCAGGATAGAAATTTTGCGTATGCAGATTTGAGTGGTTCGTTTACAGGATCGGTTTCCGGTTCTTTTAAAGGAACTATTGAAGTACAACAGGCTACTTTTGATAACTTAACCGTTAATGAAAGTTTAATTGTTAGTGGTTCGATGCAAATGACAGGTTCTATAAATCTTAGAGAAGGTGGATATTTAGTAGAGGGAGTAAATGTATTAGATACTGCTTTAGCATATGCTATAGCTTTAGGATAAAATATGATATAAATGGCAAACGTATTTAAAAATAGTATTACTGGTTCGATAGGAACAACAAATACTGTAGTATATTCAGTACCTTCTGCAACAACAACCACAATTATTGGAGTAAATGTTGCAAATGTTGCTACACAAAATATTTCAGTAAGTGTAAGATTGACAGATACTTCGGCTAGTAAAACTGTATATTTAGTGAAAGATGCTTTAATAACAACTGGAGCATCTGTTGTTTTAGTTGGTGGAGAACAAAAAATTGTTATGGAAGCAACTGATACATTGCAAGTTGTTTCATCGGTAGCAAGTTCTGCAGATGTAATTGTTTCGGCATTAGAATTGACGTAAAGAAATAAAATAAATGAGTAGTTTCATAGGAAAAAATCCAAATGGTTTAAATCAGGTAAGTTCTAGTGTAATTTCATTATTTGTTAGTGGAAGTCCTGTAATAAACGCATCTCCATCATCGATTAATATAATTAATGGGATTCCTTTATCGGCATCAATAATAGAAACATCTATAATTGAAACACCATCAACCGGTTCACTAACCATAAAATCTAACGTTTTAATTTCAGGTTCAGTATCAGCATCGTTATTTCAGGGTGATGGTAGTGGACTTTTTAATATACAAGCCGATTCTATTGGAGATATTAATAGAATAAAATCGGGTTCTGCTCAAGCAGTAATATCACCAAATAAAGGATTACAAATAAATGTACCAACATCTATAAGTGGAGCCGTTTATATTACAGGTTCTACTATAATGTATGGTGATTTAAATATTAGTGGAGTTATACAAGCACAAGAACTGCATACTACAATAGTTTCTTCATCTGTATTATATTCTTCTGGTTCAAATAAATTCGGTGATTCATTATCAGATAAACATGAATTTACCGGAAGTGTAAGTATAAGTGGAAGTATAAGTGTAACTGGAGATTCAATACCAACCGATAATACAACAAATGAGGTGTTGGTATTAAATCTAAGTACGGGTAGAATTAGTAGAAGATTTGCAGCAGCAACTTCCGGTACATCTGGAACTTCTGGCACATCGGGAAGCTCTGGTTCAACTGGTTCAGCAGGTACGAGTGGCACATCTGGAACGAGTGGCACGTCAGGTACCTCTGGAAGTAGTGGCACATCTGGCACATCTGGAACGAGTGGCAGCTCCGGAACATCTGGTTCATCTGGAACTTCTGGAAGTAGTGGCACATCTGGCACATCTGGAACTTCTGGAAGTAGCGGAACAAGTGGCTCAAGCGGCACATCTGGCAGTGGTGGTACTTCTGGTTTATCTGGAACATCTGGAAGCAGTGGCACAAGTGGCACATCTGGAACAAGCGGAAGCTCTGGTACTTCTGGCGTAAGTGGAACATCTGGTTCGTCTGGTACATCTGGAAAAGATGGTGCAAGTGGTTCATCTGGTTCGTCTGGTACATCTGGAAGTAGTGGCACATCTGGCACTTCTGGAACGTCTGGTTCATCTGGAACATCTGGTGTTACTGGAGTTGGGGGAACTGCAGGTAGTGGTGGTACATCTGGTTCGTCTGGAACTAGTGGCACTAGTGGCACATCTGGAAGTTCTGGAACATCTGGTTCATCTGGTATAACAGGTGCCGGTGGACAAGGTGGTACTGATGGTAAAGACGGTACATCTGGTAGTGGAGGAACTTCTGGTACATCTGGAAGCTCTGGAACATCTGGCTCATCTGGAACATCTGGTGTTGGTGGAGCAAGTGGCACATCAGGAACTTCTGGTACATCTGGAACTTCTGGAAGTAGTGGCACATCGGGAAAAGATGGTTCATCTGGAACATCTGGTGTAAGTGGCACAGCAGGAAGTTCAGGTACATCTGGAACAAGTGGCACTAGTGGCACATCTGGTTCATCTGGTTCATCTGGAACTTCTGGAGTATCTGGTACATCTGGTTCAGCGGGAACATCGGGAAAAGATGGTGCAGTTGGAACATCTGGAAGTAGTGGCACATCTGGTGTTTCTGGAACAAGTGGTAGTGGAGGCAGTTCTGGCACTTCTGGAACAAGCGGCACGAGTGGCACATCTGGTGTAAGTGGCACAGCAGGAAGTTCAGGTACATCTGGAACAAGTGGCACATCTGGAACAAGTGGCACGTCTGGAACAAGAGGCAGTGGAGGCACATCTGGAACCAGTGGCACATCTGGTACATCTGGTACATCTGGAACCTCTGGTACGAGTGGCACATCTGGAACCTCTGGAACAAGTGGCACGTCTGGTACGGGTGGCACATCTGGCACATCTGGTCTATTAGCATTAACAGGTAATACTGATAATGGTGTAATCACATTAAATGGAACTGCACCAAACGGAACTGTTGAAAGTAATTTAACTTTTGATGGTACATTATTGACAGTAACTGGTAATGCAACAATTACAGGAAATTTAACTGTTAGTGGTACAACAACTACGATTAATACTGAAACCATTAACTTAGCAGATAATATAATAACTCTTAATTCAAACTTCACAACCGGTGTTCCAACTGAAAACGCTGGTATTGAAGTTAGGAGAGGTTCATCAGGAACTGTTTCATTCTATTGGGATGAAAGTAATGATAGATGGACAGCAGATAATACACTTTATGTAAATGGTAATGTTGTTCTTACCGGTACGATAGATACAGGACAAGGAGCAACTGAAGTTTATTTAATGAATCAGAATGTTAGAAGTACTGATTCACCAACATTTGCTTCATTGACAATTACAGGAGCAACTAATGCAATTAATTTCTCTAATACCTCCGAAGTAATTTTAGAACACACATCAAATTCAACTCCGGTTGCGTTTGATATGAGAAAAGGTGGTACTTCATTTAGTGATGATGGTACTTATGGGGTTCTCCATCTTACGAGAACAAATCATAATAATAGTGCAACTGCAGCAGGTGCTAATTTGCATTTTCAATTAAAGGATAGTGGTGGAACTGTAAGAGAGTATGCTGGTATTGGCGGTAGAAAAACTGAAGCCGGTGCAGCGGGCGGTGCATTATATTTTTATCGTTATGGTAGAACTGTAATGGGGTATTGGGATGTAAATGGATTATATGCATCGAGACTCTACGATTATGATAATTCAGCATATTATGTTGACCCAGCAAATACAACACAATTAAATCAGGTTTTAGCAGACAACTGGTTTAGACCACAAGGTGCAACGGGTGTTTATTGGCAATCATATGATACTAGAATATTCTCCGATAGTGCAACATATATAAGAACTCGTTCCGATAATGGCCTTCAAATTCAAGATAGAAGTGCAAACGTTAAAGGATATGTTTATTTTGATTCAAATGGATTTGGTTTATTAGACGATGGTGGAAGTTGGTGGTTAAACAATGTGGGTAATACCAATGAAATGCTTGTTATTGGTGGTTATACTGGATATAATGGATATAACTCTGTAACCGGTAGAAGATTAATGTTTGGTGGTGCGGATTCGGATGCACAATCAAATTATTATATTGGTACTAACTTAGAAAACTATAATGGTAACTATAATAAATTAGACCTAAGATGGCATACCGGTATTCGTATGGGTGCTCAACCTTCTTATGGTGGTATTCGTATTTTCAATAATGAAGATTTAGGAAGCCGTATTGCATCATTTGGTGAAACTGATGCTAACGTAAGAATAGATAATATACTTTATGTTTATAATCAGGTTCAATCTCCAATTTATTATGATTATACCGATACAAACTATTATACAAACCAACAATCAACATCCAGGTATAATACATTACAAGTAAATAAAACATATCAATCTGAACAATATATTGATGTACCTGGTACATTTAATGGTTCAGCAAGAAGATGGGTAAGATTTAGTATTAGTAGATTTAATGGTGGTGGCTCTCCTGTGGTACTTTCTATTTCTAGAGCAATCGGAGATAATAGTTCAAATCCTTATGGTGGTTGTACTTCTACATTTATTATTAATAGTAGAGAATGGCATAGTGGACAAGAGAATATGTGGTATTTCTATACTGAACATGGTTCTTATAACGCTAACCAAAATCCTTATGCATATTTTATTTATCAAGCTGGTCCAAGAGATTTAGCGGCAAATGGATATTGGTTCTATATGTACCTTTTAGATGGTGTACGTTATAGAATGTCTGTATCTGCTGATATGAACTTTAACAATGATGGTATTGGTTCAATTGAATATAGTGTATCTGATCCGGGTGGTGTTCCAAGACTTTTATTGGGTTCAGGAGTAACTGGTAATAATAGTACATACAATCAATTATCATCAACAACCGGAAGATTCAGTCAAATTTTTGATTTAGATGATGCAAACTATTATTTAAATCCAAATAGTACTTCTAGAATTAGAAGAACTGATATTGTAGCTAGTGGTACTGGATGGAATGATGGATTAAATCTTTATTCATCCGATGAAAGTAATAGATGGAATTTATTAGTTGATAATGGTGCAAGTGATTATTTAAGATTTGCGTGGAATAATACAGAAGAATTTAGATTACAACCAGATGCAACTATTTCTTATAACTCAATGTATGCACCAATTTATTATGATAACGATAATGGTGCTTATTATGTAGACCCGGCATCAAATTCAAGAATTGGTAATATATTTGCGGACAGATATTTTACTCTTTATAATAATTTTAACGATACTATAAATAACGCACCTTGGTATGGATTAGGTGGTAGTAATGTAGGTGGACCTTTCGGTGGTGCAATGGTTCAATTAGCGGGTTATTATGGATTACGTTTAAGAAGTGCTAATATAACATTTGAATTGGAAAGTCCAAACTATTCAACTGGTTGGATTTGGTCCAGTTCACCGATGGCGGTTAATAACCAAATTAGAGTACATTCTTTATATGATTATAACAATACTGGATATTATTTAGACCCTAATGGTACATCTAATTTATATGATGTTTATTCATATTCTTATAGAGGTAATGGTAACGTTGGTGGAACGGGTAATGCATCTTGGCATCCAAATGGTATCTATTCGGCCGGATATAACTGGTTGTATGGTGGTATAAATGGTGGTGGTAATTCTGCTACAAACTTTAGTGATGTAAGAGCAAGTATATTTTATGATTACGATGATACTGGATATTTCTTAAATCCAGCTTCAACCTCAACATCTTTAAGAATTCAAGGTGGCATCAAACAAAGAAACTTAGTTGGTAGACCATATGCAGTATGGGGTGCAACAGGTGCAACAGGTGCTGTGGTTATTAAATTCCCTGGTGGAATTGGTAACTATGGTATGATTCACGCGGTTATTGACATTTATGAATATAATGGAAACGCGGCAGCAACTATAATTGTTGGTGGTCATAACTGGAATGGTGCTTGGTATAACTACAACTCAAACGTAATTGGATATACCGATAAGCCTGTAAGAGTTGGTGTTAAAGATGGTAGATATTGTATTGTAATTGGTAATGGTTCATCTTCTTGGTCTTATGGACAAGTTGTTCTTCGTAAAATACAAAATGGTGCATATTACGATGGAGTAATGGATGTTGCTGAAGGATATAGTGCAGCGATTGAATCAGATTCTTATTCTTGGATTTCCGGTGACCTTCAGATATTAAGAAGTAGATACATTTATGGTGTTGATTATGTTCAATCACCTATATTCTACGATTCTAACTCAACTTATTTTGGTGATTTTAGTTCCGAAATAAGAATGCCTTATTATGGCGGTGGTACAATGAGATTGAGAACTAATACTCACTGGGATTCTGTTTCTGGTATTGATTTAATTGGAGCAGCTGGTGAATTCCGTATGAGTTCGGATAGTGGTAACTTAAATCTTAGAGTAGATGGTTGGATTATAGGATATGATTATGTACAAGGATTGGGTTCAATGTACGCACCAATCTATTATGATGGAAATAATACAACATATAGATTTGATGGAGATGGAACTACGGTAATGAACGTTTCTTATCACTATGGTAGAGGATATTACGATAACTATTGGGTATCTAGAAACAATGGTGGTTTAATGGGTGATTATAATTCTACTGGTACTGCATCTAAAGTGATTTGGACTATCGGTGAATCTTGGCCAATCGGTAATATGTACGGATTGGGATATGAATATGGTAGTGGTTATGGTCACCATTTGGCATTAAGGGATAATGGTACAACCTATTCTCGTTTAGGATTTGCTGGTGGAGCATTTATAGGTGGAGATGTAACATTAGGAGGAAATTTATACGCATATACTTTCTACGATAGAGATAATACTGGTTATTATGATAATCCAGCTGGAACATCTCGTAGAAACTATGATGTAACTAATAGAATTAAATTAGTAAACAACGTAAATAATGAACCTCGTTGGGACTTCTCAGCATATGTAGTTGAAGCACAACACTGGTATGGTAACAACTATTCTCAAACTATGTATATGGGTGAGGGTGGTAACGTTATAAATGTTAGAGGTGTATTAAGAACTGCATATATAGATGATTATGATAATACAAGTTATTATATAGACCTAAACAATCGTTCTAGATTTGCTAGATTATTAGTTGAGAGTGCAGAAAATGGTTGGTCTGCAAACTTTGGACCTTACACTTTATCAACAAATGGTGTAACACATGTTTATCCAGATGATAATAGATATAGTGTTCAAGTAAACGCACCTTATTATCCGCACTTAGGAGTTTCTGCATATGCAAATAGTGGTAATGGTACACATGGTCCTGTAATATCAATGACAGGTTATTTGACGAGTGGCGGTTATAGAAGATTTATGATGGGTATAGCAAACCAAAACCCAAATGAAATGTCATTTGGTTGGTTTGATAATCAGTCAAATCCACACTACGGTGTTGGTATTAACTGGTCTTACCCTGCATCAATTTGGTATAACACTTCACATGACTTTTATATTAGAGGTAATCTTTACACTTACACTTACTATGATAGAGACAATACTGGATACTATGTAAATCCTAATGGTTCATCACAAATGAGTGCGGTTTACGCAAATGATTGGTTTAGACCTCAAGGATGTTGTGGAGTTTACTGGCAATCGTATAGTAGAGGTATTTGGTCTCCAGAGTGTGAGGGCAATGGGTATGGGCACATTGCAACATATGGTGGTGGTAGAAGTGGATGGTATGGTTATGGTATCGGTTCTCGTTGGGTACTTATGAGCACAGTTGGTGATAACATAGGTGTACATGATAATAGTAGAGGAAACTGGCTTTGGTATTGGGATGGTGGATATACTCGTTGGAATTTTGGATATAACTATTTTTCCGGTGATGTAAGAGCTCCGATATTCTATGACCATGATACCAGTTATTATATGAACTTGAACGGTGATTCTAACTGGCAAGGTCTAACTGATTATGGTAAGATGAGAATTGGTCTTACAGCAAAAGGTAACTTTAGAAGAAATGATTATACGGGAGATACTAACTATTGGGTAGGTTCAATGGGATGGGGTACAACTGACCTTATTTCGGTATTTACTTGGGGTAGTGGATTCTTTGATACTTGGTCAAATCCGGCTAACCAACCTGCGGGTACATCTCACTGGACTGGAGTTCAAGCACTTCACTATGTTTCTGGATATAATAGTGGATATGGATGGCAGTTAGTTGGTGGACCTATTAGTGGTGCTTGGTGGACTTCTTATTGGAGTTCAAAACGTCCTTGGTACAAGATTGCGATGTATGGGTTGAATGAATACTCATATGATTTTTGGTCAACAATTATATATGATTCAAATGATTCTGCATACTATGTAGACCCTAACGGAACATCACAATTCAGTAGAATAAGTACAAATGAATACCTATATGCTAGAAATGGTTGTGGTAGAATTTATCTTTCTGGTAACTTACATATAGATTCATTCTGCGGATATGACATTTATTTACAATACTATTCAAATAGATGGATTAGATTCTTCTATCACAGTGAACACTATGGATATGATATCTATGGTGTTGGTAGAATTGATAGTACAATTTTCTACGATAGAAATGATACTGGATATTATGTAGACCCGAATGGTTCTTCTCAATTCAGACGTGTTTATGCAAACGATTGGTTCAGACCTCAAGGATGTTGTGGTATGTACTTTGAATCATATGGACAAGGTATATGGAGTGTATATTGTGAGGGTAATCCTTATGGACATATCGCAACTTATGGTGGTGGTAGAAATGGTTGGTATGGGTATGGTATAGGTAGTAGATATACCTTAATGAGTACAATGGGACATAACTTTGGTCTACATGATACTTCCTATGGTTGGGTTTGGTATATGAGTGGTGGTGATTTGTATATGTACCAGAACGGAAGTGAAAGAATGTCAACTAGAGGTTGGGGTGTTTATGTAAACCAATATTTAGAAGCTGGTGGTTCATTAAGAGCACCTATATTCTACGATAACCAAGATACTGGATACTATTTAGACCCACACAATACCGATAACCAAGGTTTAAGAATGAGAGGTGGTACACTTCACGGACCTAACTGGTATTGGGGAGCTTATTTAAGAGTTGGTACAAACGAAAGAGTTGATGGATGGGCAAGTATGTTCACATCAAATGGTAACTTACACATTGACTCGCGTAATGGTTATCCAATGTATCTTAACTGGCACAATGGTAACACAGTTTTTGTTGAAAATGATATTAGAGCAAATATTTACTACGATAGATATGATACCGGATATTACTTCTATGGTAGAACTGATTCAAGAGTTTATAGATGGAACGCAAACTATCTATACGCATATGGTTGGATATTTGCACAAGATAACATCATTGCATACTACTCAGATGAAAGATTAAAAACAAAGTTAGGACCTATTGAAGACGCATTAGGTAAACTTTCTAAATTGAATGGTTTCTATTACGTTAATAACGAATTAGCAAAATCATTTGGTTATAAAGAAGAAAAAGTTCAAATAGGTCTTTCTGCACAAGAAGTACAATCGGTGATACCTGAAATTGTACACTTAGCACCATTTGATACTAAATTTGACGAAGAAAATAATATCATAGGTTCTAAGACCGGTGAGAACTATTTAACAATCGAATATGATAAAGTTGTTCCTTTGCTTGTAGAAGCTATAAAAGAGCAACAAAAGATAATAGAAACACAAAATCAAGAAATCAAAGATATTAAACTAATGTTGAACTCTTTGTTAAATAAGACTTGATAGTTATTTTAAAAATCAATATATTTATATAAAAACAAAAAATATGGCATACACTTATAATTGGGAACTTAAAGCATTAAGAAAAGCTAATACTGATTCCTTAGAAGATGTTGTAATAGGAACAAACTGGAAATTAACCGTAACCGATGAAGATGGATATGAAGGTTCGTTTGATGGTGCAACACCATTTAAACCAGCTGAAATAGATCCTGAAAATTTTACTAACTATCAAACTCTTACTGAAACACAAGTATTGGGTTGGGTTAAAAATGTAGTTAGTGGTTCTAATATGAGTACAAACTATTGGGAACATATTATGGGAAGAATTGAAAAACAAATTAGAGATAAGAAATATCTTGAAACTAGAGTTGATGCAACTGCTTTCCCTTGGGCTCCAGAATCTGGCTCTTATTCAGTAACACCTAATCCAGATGCAAATGTAATACCATCTGCTGGAATAAATGGTGGAACTCCTAGCTAAAAAAGCTAAATTTTAAAATAAATTTACCCAAAACATACTTTTGAAATCAAATTTGTGTTTTGGGTATTTTGTTTATATTTATATGTGTATTTTTGACAACAAATACCACTATTAAAAATCAAATCGGAGAAATAAAATGGCAGAAAGAATAGTATCACCTGGTGTATTCACAAGAGAAAATGACCTTTCCTTCTTAGCGCAAGGAATCGGTGAAATCGGTGGCGCATTCATAGGACCTTTCAAACAAGGACCTGTATATGTTCCTACAATTGTAAGAACTCAATCAGAATTCGAAACAATTTTTGGAGTTCCTGATGGGACTTATTATACTGAATACGCAGTACAAAATTATTTGAGAGAAGCTGGTTCAGCAACAATCGTTAGAGTTGGTGGAATTGGTGGATATACTCAAGCAGCACCTTTAGCGATAATGGCTTCTGGTTCTTTAGGAAAGAAAATAGTTGCTACACTACATTCTACAACAACTGGAAATCATAGTTTTGGGTTTCCAACTCCAACTTTAATTAATGATGATAGAGCAGCTTATTCTGGCTCATTCTTAGTTTCTGGTTCTGGTATAGGTTGGATTTCTGCATCGGTATTACCTTCTTCTCAAAATGATATTAAAGATGTATTTGGTGAATCTCCATTTGGAACTAAAGCTGCATATTCTTACACTTATTTTGAAAATGTAGCAGCTGAATACGATTCAGAAGGTGGTGGTAATCAAGGTGTTAAAATATATCCTATACAACTTCCAACACAAGATTTTTCATACGATGCAACTGTAGCATCTACTCCGTGGATTGTTTCTCAAAAAGATAATAACGATTTAAGATATGAACTTTTCAAATTCCATACAATTGGGCATGGAAATGTTTATAATAAAAAATATAAGATTGGTATTTCAAATATAAAAGCGGCCGGTGAAGATGGTTCTACTGATTATGCTGTATTTAGTGTAACATTAAGAGCTTATGGTGATACTGATAAAAGAAAGAGTGTTATTGAAAGTTGGAATAATGTAAACTTAGACCCATCCTCTCCAAGATATATTGCTAGAGTGATTGGTGATAGAACTTTCAGTATTGATGAAAATGGAAAAATTTCTGAAACCGGAGATTATTCTAATAAATCACTTCATATCAGAGTTGAAGTGGCTAAACCAGGAACATTCCCAATTTCAGCAGCACCATTTGGACATGATTCATATCAATTACCAATAAAGACAAATAGTACTTCTGAAGATTCATGGATTCCGGCAGTATCATTCCAAACTGGTTCAGCAAACAATAGCTCATCATCTCCACTTTATTATTCTGGATTTGATTTTGAAACAACAACTGTAGTAATTGATAATGAACAATATTTAAAACCAATTCCTGAAAATGTTGGAACTGGTTCAAATGTATTATTTGCATTCGATTCTCAATTAACATATAAGTTGACTGGTTCTGCAGCTGTTGATATGGTTAAAAGACAATTTACTGTAGGATTTCAAGGTGGTTTTGATGGTGTAAATCCAACCGTTCAAATTGCTAAAGCTGGTGATACCGATTTTAATGGTAATCCTATTTGGGGAGCGGCTAATAATCAAGGACTTAATTGTTCTACATCAACTTCTTCTGGTTCTTTAGGATATACAAAAGCTATAAACGCTTTATCAAATCCTGATGAATATGATATTAATTTAGTAGTAGCACCTGGTATTAATAGAGAATTGCATCCTTCTATCACACAAAAAATTATTGATATGTGTGAAGATAGACAAGATTGTTTTTATATAGCAGATTTTACTGATTATGATTCTTCTATAACTGTAGCAACTGAGCAAGCAAACGCAGTTGATACTAACTACGCAGCTTGTTACTATCCTTGGTTAAAAACAATTGATGTTAATACAAATAAAATAACAACTGTTCCACCTTCAGTATTACTTCCTGCAGTATTTGCAAGTAGTGATAGATTAGCAGCTGAATGGTTTGCACCTGCTGGTTTGAATAGAGGTGGTATCGTAGGAGCAGTTAGTGTATTGAATAGATTAACACACTCTGAAAGAGATACTCTATACGAGAACAAAGTAAACCCAATTGCGGCATTCCCTGGACAAGGTATTGTAGCATTCGGACAAAAAACATTGCAAGATAAAGCATCTGCATTAGATAGAATCAACGTAAGAAGATTACTTATCACTGTTAAGAAGTTTATCGCATCTACATCTCGTTACTTAGTATTTGAACAAAATACTTCAGCAACTAGAAGCAGATTCATAAACACTGTAACTCCTTATTTAGAATCAATTCAACAAAGACAAGGTTTATACGCTTTCAATGTTGTAATGGACGATACAAATAATACACCAGATGTGATTGATAGAAACATATTAGCAGGAGCTATCTACCTTCAACCAACTAAGACTGCGGAATTCATCGTAATTGATTTCAACATCTTACCAACTGGAGCAAGTTTCTCAGCATAATATGAAAAGAAACAAAAGAGATATTTATTAATATAAAATAAAAGGAAAGAAAAATGGCAGAAGATTTAATATTACCGTATGACCAGATGATTTTCTCTCAGTTTGAGCCGAAAATGAAAAACCGCTACTACATGGAAATGGCGGATACGGGAATTCCAGCATATATGGTTAAAGCAGCTAGCAGACCAGAAATTCAATTTCAAACTGTTAAGATTGACCATATCAACACTTATAGAAAGTTAAAGGGTAAAGGTGAATGGCAAGATTTAAACATTACACTTTATGACCCAATTGTACCTTCTGCGGCACAATATGTAATGGAATGGGTTCGTTTATCACATGAATCAATCACTGGTAGAGATGGATACGCAGAATTCTATAAGAAGAATTTAAACTTCTACTTATTAGGACCTGTGGGTGATAAAATTGAAAAGTGGACTTTGATGGGTGCTTTCATTTCTAGAGCTAACTTTGGTGAGTTAGATTTCTCAAGCGAAAATGAACCAGCTACTATCGAATTAACACTTACTTACGATTACGCAATTCTTGAATACTAATATTCAAAAAATTATAAAAATAAGGGATACTCAAAAGGTATCCCTTTTTTATTTCCAATTTTTTTAGTTTAATGTATTTATATATACAAAACAAAAATACAAGTTATGAGTGAAAAACAATTTGATTTTCCAACCCAGGTATTAGAATTACCATCCAAAGGAAAGATTTATCCAAAAGATAATCCTTTATCAAGTGGAAATATTACTATCAAATATATGACAGCAAAAGAAGAAGATATTCTTTCTTCTTCAAATCTTATTAAAAAAGGAATTGTATTAGATAAACTTTTTGAATCAATAGTGGTTGATAAAGTAAATTTAGATGATATATTGATAGGAGATAAAAACGCTATCGTTTTGGCTACAAGACTATTGGGATATGGACCAAAATATGATATACAATTTTATTCTAGGAAACTGAATAAAAGTATTAGTACATCAGTAGATTTAGGTACTATTAAAACAAAAGATATTGATTTATCAGAATTTAATAACAAAAATGAATTTGAATTTGTAACTCCTTTAGGAAAAAATACACTTACATTCAAACTTTTAACACATGGTGATGAAAAGTTGATTGATAAGGATATTGAAGCTTTGGAAAAATTAAATAAAGATAGTTCTTTTGAAATCACAACTCGTTTGAGATATATGATAAAAGCTGTTGACGGTAATAGAGATTTGGGTAGAATTTCTAAATTTATCAATAACGAATTTTTAGCTAGAGATAGTAGAGCTTTTAGAGAATATGTTAAGAAAATATCACCGGATATGAACATGGTATTCCAATACACTCATGAAGATGGTGAGGTGGAGGAGGCGCCTATACCTATGGGTATCGGGTTTTTTTGGCCTAGCGAAGAATCATAGTATTCTTTTACATACTCAAATCTTTGAAATGGTTGAGTACAGTAACGGTTTTACGATGATGGAACTATATAAGATGCCAACATATTTAAGGATGTTTTATTACGAAAAGTTGGTAGAATCTAAGAAAAAAGAAGCCGAACAAAATAAACAGGTAGAAAAAAGTGCAAATGCATCAAAAGTTAGGATTAAACGATAGTCCTAACTTTTTTTTTTATAAGATATTTATACTTTGAATAAGTGTAAACTAAAACATCATGGCAAAAAAATACAAAATTTCAGAATCAAATTTAAATGAATTTTGGGGATTATTTGCGAGTAAAAAAACTCCGGATAAACTTCAAAATATTATTGATAATGATCCTGTATTAAAAAAACTACAAAGTGATTTAAAAGATTTGAACTCATCTGCAAAAGATTATTTAGATAAAGTTAAATCTAAAAATCCTGAAAGATATAAATGGCTACAACAAACTGGCTTAGTTGGTAAAGACTAATTAATTAATGGCAAGGAATTTAACACCCGAAGAACAACAAAAGCTCCTGGATATACAAAAAGAACAGGATGAAATTTCTCAAAGAATTGAAGAAAGAAATAAACGTATTGCTGTTGCTGGGCAAGAAGAAATAAAAAGATTAGAAAAGAGAAATCAGAAAGATAGAGAGCATCTTAAAAATTTAGAACAACAATCCGATGTAATTCAGGAAATTAAAGATGATGCTGAAGATTATGCTAGTTTTTGGAAAGATGCAGGTGAAAGATTAGAAGAATATAATAAGCTTCAAGACGATTTAGGAAATTCTTTTACAAAATTAAATCCTAGAGTAAAACAAATATTAACATCAAGTAACAATGGTGGTAATCAACTTGCAGCTATAACAAATCAAATATTAGATTTAAAGCATCAAACTTTAAATGCAGATGAACTTACAAAAGCTGCACTAGATGAGCAAATTAAATCATTAACATCAGTAAGACAAGAGTTAATTGACCAGGCAGAAGCTTTAGTGGACGCAAAAGATAGTATGTTTGGTATTACTGATGCACAAAGACGAAGAGAAGAATTTGAATCAGAAAATAGAGGATTATCTGAAGAAAACTATGATATAGCATATAAAGCGTTTTTAGTAAAAGAGAACATGGTTCAACAACAAGAACGTTTAAATGAATTGCAAAATCAAGCCAATGGTTTAATAAATCAACTACCAGAAGGATTACAATCTGCATTGACCGTTATAAAAGATATGGCAAAAGGATTGGCAGCAGGATTAGGTCCAATAGTATTATTAGGTGCACTATTAGGTGCGGCTTTAGTGGAATTTACGGAAATAGAAGAAGCTGCCGGTAATTTTAGAAAAGAAACAGGACTCACAAACAGCCAAACAAAAGAAATCCAACAAAATGTAAAAGATTCAGTACATGAATTTAGAGATCTTGGATTGACGGCAGAAGAGGCATATAAGAGTATAGCGGCATTAAAAGATGCATTTTCAGATAGTACTCAATTGTCAAAAGCGGTTCAAGACTCAGTTTCATTAATGGGAACTCAATTTGCTATTGCAGCGAAAGATGCGGCGATGGTAAATCAAATGTTCCAAAGTATTGGTGGATTTAGTGCGGAAACTGCGGCAGGATTATCAATACAAACTGCTGAATTAGCAAATCAAGTTGGAATAGCACCTGCTAAAGTCTTTGAAGATATTGCCGATGCATCCGAAGAAACATATAAGTACTTTAAAGGTAATGCTAAAGAAATAGCAAAACAAGCAATAGAAGCGAGAAGACTTGGTACTAATTTAAAAAGTGTTTTAAAAACTACCGAAGGATTACTTAATTTTGAAGAAGGAATTGAAAAAGAATTAGTTGCGGCAACATTTTTAGGTGGACAGTTTAGTTTATCTCAAGCAAGAGCATTGGCATATGCTGGTAAGCAGGTTGATGCACAAAAAGAAGTATTAAGACAAGTTGAAAGATATCAGAAATTTGCTGATATGGACCCGTTCACTAAACAAGCGGTAGCTGATGCTGTTAATATGACAGTAGACGAATTGGGTAAGCAAATTATGATGCAACGAAAACTTACAAATTTATCCGATGCCCAGGCTAAACTTGTTGGTGAAGCTATGGAAAATGGATTAGATATTACTAACCTAAATGAAGCTCAACTTCAACAAAAAGTACATGAATTAGAAAAACAAAAAGAAATAGTAGACCAGGTAGCTAATTTAGATAATGCATTTAAAGGAGTTGTTGCTCAGGTGGGTGGAGCGTTGATGCCAATATTTGAAGCGTTAGCACCTATAATTGAATATGCATTAAAACCAATTACATGGGCAGCAGAAGGAATTAAAATGGTAGTAGACGGGTTAAAAGAAGGAAAATTAGGTGCGATTGCTTTAGTTAGTGTTTTGGCAATGATGTCAGTAAAATCTATAATCTCTGCAATTGGAGCAATCTTTACCGGGTTTGGTGCTTTGGGACCGTTTGGGGTTGCATTAGCGGGATTAGCAGTAGCGGGAATGATGTCATCTATAAACAAAGCTAAAGATATAGGTGATATGTCAATGGAATCTGCGAATAAAGGTGGAAGGGCAACGATTACAACCGCAGAGGGGCAGATATTTAGACCATCTAAAAATGACCAAATTGCTATTGGGCCAAATACGGTAGATAGATTATCAACAGCATCTACGTTAGGAAAAGTTGCAGCACTTCCATTTGGTGGTGCCGGTGCAAGTAAAGCTATAGATATTTTAGTGAGTGAAATGAAACAATTAAGAGCGGATATGAATAATGGTAAAATAAGAGCGAATGCATATCTTGATGGTCAAAAAGTTATGTCTGGTATAGCTATTGCATCTGAAACCTCTGGTAAAAATAATTTTACATACGGTCAAAGAGTATAATAAATAAAAGAAAATGCCAACATTAGAAGAATTATTTAAAACAAAAACAATTACCGAAGGACCGAATACAGGTAAAACGGCACAAAATGCATATGCTATACAAGATAGTAAAAAATTACCGGTATCTACATCAAACGTAATCTTACAAAAAATTAATAAAAACACCACAGGAGGACTTGTAGGAAAAGTTATTAATCTTTTTGATTTTGTTGAAAAAATAAATGATAGAAGAAAAAAATATGGAGTAAAAGATGGCGAGTCTTTTATAGAAGAAGAACAAACGGGTTTAAAGCAATTTGCAATAACAGCAAAGCCGGCTTTATATGGTGGGGATTTATTCAGAATATCAAATCAAAGAACTAGAACACTTGCGTATATTAAAAAACACGCTCAAATGAACATAGGTGGTGGTGTTGATGATAAAATAGCAAACGCAATTGGAAACTTTGCAGGAGATTATGTAAATAATATTTTTGCAGGTAGAAAGGGTAAAGAGGCAGTACCACCAACTCCAGATTTGGTTTCTTTGGGAACTGATATTGCGGTTGATGTATTAGATAGAACATTAGGAAATTTATTACCTTCACCAATGGTCCCATCTTTAGTAGCGGACGAGATTCAGAAAAAAGCAAATAAATTTGATCCAGATTTTGTACATGAATATAATAGAAAAAAAGCTATCATAAAATTAAGTAATAGAAAAAAATTACCGGGTTTTGTTGATAATTTATTAAAACAAAATACAAACCTACTTTCTCAATCAAAAGATGTTATTAGTTCAAGAGTGGGTTCAATTGTTTCTGGTGCTGTAAAAGCCGGTGCGAGTGCTTTAATTAAAAAAGGAATTGATGCGATTGTTAAAAATAAGAGAAAAAATAATATTCTAAAAAATTCGAACTTATCAACAAAAGCTTTAGGACAAGAAGATACACCGTGGTCTAGTGCAAATCCGTATTCAAAGCAGGCAGATTATGAAGTTGTTAAATCCTTATCAGAACAAACAACTTTAAAAGGAATTTTACTACAACAAACAGCAGAAAGATTAAAATTAAAAGGAGTAAATTTACCAGGTCCAAATCCAGCATTTAAACCGGGTCCAGATGATACAATTCCGGATGATGCATCACCATTTGCGGACGATAAATTATTAGAGTTTTTAAATAAAGAGCCGCAAAAAACGTATTCTCAAAAGATGGATGAATCAAAGAATTCATTGCTTACGAAAAGATTAATTGCAACAAAAATAGATGGATTAAATATTTCAACAGATATACCATATTCCGGTATATCCGTTGTTGATACCGAAACCAAAGAGCCTTTTGATAATTTTGATTTCATACCATTAAAATTTTATTCAATAGCAAAAGACCAAACCGTTCAATTTAGAGGAACTATTACAAATTTTGTAGAAACATTTTCACCGGAATGGGAGCCAAACAAATTTTTAGGAAATCCATTTAGTTATTACACATATAATGGGTTTGAAAGAACGTGTACATTTTCATTTAAAGTTTTTTCACTAAACGTTGCAGAACATATACAAGCTTGGAAAAGATTAGATTTTTTAGGAAAACTAACAATGCCTCAGGCATATAACGGTAGTGTTGGGGCAATTGCACCACCATTACTTCGTTTTACACTAGGTGACATTTATATAGCAAAGCCGGCAATAATTGAAAATTTATCATTTTCCGCAAATGAAGATTCACCTTGGGAAATTGGAATGAATGGAAAATTAGTAGATGGAACTGAAGGTATGACAAGAGTAAAAGATAGTTATGAAACTGCACAATTTTTAGATCCTGATGTAAAGGGTACTAACTACAAAGCACCAATGATTATTGATGTTGAAATAGGACTTAAATTTATTGAAAGTAGAACTACAGTTGATGATGTGGCATCTATTTATGGGTTTACAATACCTGGTGTTAATTTTGCGGAAAAAAATAAGGTTATAGCGGGAGGTACTGCAAATTATTTAAATATTAAATAAGTAATATGTCAATATTAGATAATAATAATCCACCTCTAAAAAATGGAATAAAGACTGGTCCAAAGGGAACAACTAATTCTCAAAATGAAATTGTTAAATCGGATAACAATAGTTCTGGTACATCGCAAACGTTTGATTTTAAAATATACGAAGATAAACAACATATAAGTAATCAACTTTTGTATGGAGTAGGATTTACCGGTATTGACAATAAAATAATTAATGAGAGTACAAGAAACAAATATAGAGCTGGGGGTGCTTTTAATTTAGTAGGAGAAGCTGCAATGATGATTTCTGGACATAAAGCATGGCAAATGGGAGCGGTATTAGCGGTAAGAGGTGGTGCAAAAGCAACTGCATCTACTCTCAAAGACGAAGGAGCGGGTGCAGCTGTAACTAATTTTGCACTTTATTCATTACCAATTACACCGATGCAAGCGGCATACGGACATTCTCCGTGGAAAGAGCCACTAAAAAAACTCGCAGAGAAAAGTGCAAATAAAATTGACAATAGTATTTTGGAATTTGGTGGATACCTGTATGAAAGAGCAAAAAAATATACACCAAGTTTGGGAAAAGTAGGAACGGACATAGAATTTTCATTGTATCAGATAAATTTAATTTCACAGGCAGATAAAGCTATATCCAAACAGATATATTATAAACAACCAAAAAAACTTTTTTATAGTAAAGATGAAGCGAAAGTAGATGACAAGGGATTTGTAAATATAAAAACAACTACAACTTATACTAATAGAAATGAAGTATTACAATATGAAATGAACAATGCAAATATTGCTAATAGAAATAGAGGTGATTTGGTCACAATGGCAAACGCATCCTTCAAAAAGTCATTAATGTCTTCGCCGCCGCCACCTCTAAAAAAAGTGACTACAAAAGCTGTTGCACAAATAACAACCGCCGATATAAAAAAAGGATATATAGAAGGAGAAGAAGGTGGAGAGATTCCTGCAAAAGCTATTGTTGAAGCATATTTACGATTAACGGTAAACCCGTGGATAAGAGAATGGAAAAGAATTCAAGATCCAGAATTAGATATTGCAGTAACAAACGCGTATTTAAAAGAGAAGAAGAAAGGTTATGTTGAAAAAGCTGCAGAATTTCTTGTTGGTGGTTTGGCTAACGCCTTGGCAGATGTTTTTCAACCAAATATAACTATAAGAGAAAAGCAGGCTGAAAAGGTAAAACAATTTTTAGTAGCGTTAGAAAATGCAGGGGGGAAATGGACAATAGCGGGAAGTGTAATAAAAATTGATGTTCCACGTGCAAATGGATTGGCAAAAGGAACTCAAGGCTGGAGAGAGGAAATTGAAAGAACTGGAGATAAACAACAACGTCATGAATTGATACAGTGGTATGATGATTCACGACTTGGCGGAAGAGGAACAAAAAGTCCTACTTATATACAATGGAAGCGAATAAGTACAGCGGTAGATGGTATTGAAGATAATTCAAAAAAAGGTAATGCATATGCTGCAACAAGTAATAAAACCCAATCACAAACAAATTATGTAACTACAAAGTATATACCTACTTATAGTCCAATTACTTTTTCCAATTTAAGTAATACTAAACAAATCAGTAGTACAACAAAAAAATAAAGTATATAATTATTAGTAATGAGATACAAAAAAACATTAATAAAATCTACAACTGACGGAAAGGAAGTATATTTTCCAACTATTCTACCTGATATTCCTATTAGTGCATTTGACCTTTATGTAGCAACTGAAACCGGAGATAGATTGGATACGTTGGCATATGAATATTTTCAGGATCCAAACTTATGGTGGATTATAGCAGCTGCGAATAATATTCACACTGCTCCATTAGGATTTCCTGATGGAACAATATTGAGAATTCCTTTAAATTATAAAAAAGTAATTGCAGATTTAATATAATAATAGTGTTATGGCATATCCTATATTTTCTAAGATTGATAAAAATATCTATAATAGTATAGTATTTCCTGGCAACAACAATAATTTATATAATGATGTTGCACAAGAACAAGCTACCGCTTTATCGTGTTGGGTTCGTATTATATCAGGTACAAAAATAGCAGGTGAAAATGGGATAGGATTAATATTACAATCAAATCCAAAAATAGAAAATGTATTTGATGATTATCTTACATACGATTCCGCTGGTAAACCTCAAAGTGTTTTAGGTAAACCAAGTATTTATGGTGGAGTTAAATCGAGCGGAATGCTTGGTGTGGATTGGTCTGGTGCACCGGTATATCCTTCTTTCACAACCGAACATGGAGAATTTGTTTTAAAACCAGGACCATTAGTACAAACTTTAGAGATTAAAGAGGGAAAAGACCAAATATCAAGACATTGTATTGTTAGTATTAAATGTTTTACTTTGGGACAAGCTGAAAAATTGCAGCAGTATCTAATGGAACCAGGGCATACTTTATTAATTGAATTTGGTTGGAATAATCCTTCGGCATTAAATGAGCTTATAAAAACAGATAGTAATAATACAATTATACAACAGGCAACTGATTTGTTAGAATACAATGCTCTAATGAAAAAAAGAAAAAGTTCTAATGGAAATTATGATGCATTCTATGGATTCATTACGGGTGGCTCTTTAACCTCTGAGGGTGATAAATTTATTATAAATATAAAATTAAGAGGGGCTCCTGGTTTGCCGGCCTTTTTACAAGGGCAGCATAATATACTGCCATTAAACTCGGTAACAAAACAAGTAGAAACGGTTCCAAGTACACAAACATATTCGGTATTGGATATAAGTGCCGAAACAAAAGGAACTGAAACAACTTCGGTTGCTATGGGTGGAAGAAGATATAAATGGATGTTTAATAAATTACCGGGAAATAGACAAACCGATGAAGTTCAAAAAATAGTAAATAAAGTATATGAAAAGGGTACAGTTTATGGTTCTTGGGATTTATTAAATTTTGATTATAAAATACAAAGAGATGTTGCGGATTGGGCAGCTGGGCAAAGTGGAATGATTTTTAGTTCACTGTATGGAGAAAAAGAAGTTAGTGTTGGTGGATTGAGTGTTCCAAGAGAAAAATTAGTATCAAAAAATAAATATATTCAATTTGGTTTAGTTTTAGATATTTTAAATGCCAATAATGGATTATATGGGTATGTTTTAGGAAATAAAGAAGTAAAATGTAGAATTTCAACAAATGGTTATATTGGAGCCTTTCCGGGAATTTTTTCAACAAAACCATCTAAACTTGTTATACCAGGAAATATTCCAGATTTTTATAAATTTTTCGTTTCAGCAAATAATACAATTTCTATCGAAGAAATGCTTACTGCACCATTTGTTGACTATTCAATATCAGGTAGGGCTTTAGTTCAACTAGCTGATGGTTCAGAAGTTTATGCACCTCATAAAATTTCATTTGTACAATCATCGGATTTACCACCGAAAGAATATTTAGAAAATTTATCAAAAAATAAGCAAACCTACAGTGGATTTTATGAGAAAGGTGAATATTATGGACGTTTGGAATTTTTATATTTAAATTTTGATGTATTTTTAAATGTATTAAAAAATTCATCCAATAAATCAATTAAAGATATTTTAACCGAATTGTGTAATGAAATGTCATCTGCTGTAAATTCATTTTGGAATTTGCAAGTGATTGAAACACCGTACGAGAATGAAGTTGTTTTATCTATAATTGACGAAAACTGGAGAGGATATTTAAAAGATAAAAATACAAATGTTAGAAATTTCATACATAGTGGAGAACAATCGGTATTTTTGGAAGCTAGTCTGGATATTGATATTCCCTCTGAGATGACAAATCAAATAGTATTAAAAAGAGAAAATTATTCAAGCAACCCAGATTCAAAAGGATTAGATATGGGTGGTTTGTTTGGACAATCGAAGGATGTATTTTTTACTGAGGTGGATTACAGAAAAACAAGTAGAGTAAAAACAAATACGGATGCGAATAAAAATGCACCAACAAAATCGGCGGCTCAATTAAAAGCAGAATGGCAAGCGGAAGTAAATGCATTAAAAGCAGAAAATATAACTATTGCAGGTAAAGATGCTGCATCGGCGGCTAAAACGCAATATACGGATGCATCTGGTAATCTTGTATTTACTGAAGAAACAACTAATGACGGAAGGTTTGTTACTATATATAGTCAAGTAAATCCCATAGCTCAAAAACTTAAAAGATTAGATGAACAACAAAAGACGGCCGAAGATGCAGAGAAAAAAATTTTAGAAGCAGCTGTAAACAGTAGTTTAGAAAAAATAGATATAATTCCTAATCCTGAAAGAAATGCTATAGCTGTAAGTACGATAGAACCTGGTAATGCGGGACCGGATGGTGCTAATTTTAAACAGAATTTTAGAATATATTGCTGTGATGATACCCAATTATTTGATGTTTTAAAAAACAACGCATTTGAAAAGTATAGTGGAATTGAAAAAACATCACATCCTTTACCAATCAAATATACTTTTAAAATATTAGGAAGAAGTGGAATAAGAAGGGGAGATACTTTTAATATAATAGGTATTCCAAAAAAATATGCAGATTATGGATTTTTTCAAGTAATTGATATTGAACAAAATTTAGAAGGAAACAAATGGGAAACAACCGTAACGGGTCAATATTTTCAACAATTTAATCCAAATTCAAAATAAAATGGCATTAAGTATATCAGATTATATAAGTTCTAAAGGTGAAGAAAGAGGAAATTTACCAGAAACTTTAAAAATACAAGTTTATATTCCAACCCCATCTGAAAATGATTATTCAATTGGATATATAGAGAGATATTTTGTACAAAAAACAAATGATACAAATTCATTTATCTATGAAGTAGATGACCATTTTAAACAAATAATCATGTCAAATCCATTATATAGTGTTACAAAACTTAAATGGAAAATTACAGGTACTCCACAACAAATTATGGATGCAAATAAAAAATCTATTGATTATATAGTAGATAGTATTCCAAAGTTAAAAGCGTATCTTCCAAATCTTCTTCAATTTGCCAAAATAAATTAATTTGGTAATATCATATACTTTTCGTATATTTACAAATATGGGGATGCCTTGGTATTGATTGCGATGAGAGGCATAGTATCACACGTAGTGGGATGGTTCTCCAACCACTTTAATATCGGAATCAACAAATAAACGCAGAAGAATTATCTTCTTGGACCTTCGATGACGTTATGGCATTCGTAGGTGCTGATTACGCTGTAGCAGCCTAATCCCTTCCGCATCACTCGTGGAATTTAAAAAGAAGTGAACACTAAGTTTACCGAAACTTTAAATCGGTTGGTGGAAGCGCTGAACTAACCATTCGGCCCCAATTATTTTGGAAGGTGAATAAGATTAAACCTTATCCTAAACGTGTGACAAGCTGGTATTATGGTTACTTCGTAAGACACCGGTTCGAGTCCGGTCATCTCCACAACAATCCCGAACTATTTTTGGTAGTTTGGGATTTTTTTTGTATATTTGTATAAATTTTTATTATGGGAAGGTGGCCTGAAAAACCAATTGATAAACCAACGAAATTTGAAGTAACCTACAAGGATGATGACGGAACTGAATCTGTTTGGAAATATGATTTAAAAAAGTTTCCAAATGGACCAATAGAAGTGATTAACAAATTTCCTCCAGGTTATGATAAGATGATGAAGAAGCAGGCAAAAGAAGCTAAATTGGCAAAAAAACAATCGGTATTAGAAAAAGCACAAGCTGCAAAAAAGAATGATAAAGATAATAGAAAATATTGGTGAGGTTGATGAATTGAAAAGGAAATTGGAAACCGAAGTATCCATTTGGTATCCACTTTGGGTAGATAATGATAAACATCCATTAAACACCGATATATCCTTTATATTTGTACGAACTGTGGAAGATAGATATATTCTTCCACATAAACATACTGATGCGCTGTCACTCTCTAAATCACTAATAGAGGGTGTCTTGAATACCGCCGGAGAAAAATGGGTATTCCAAAAGAAAAAGCTACTACAATCTCTAAATGTTAGGGAAGGATTGAATGACATTGATACGGCGCACTTTTTAAAAAGCGGGGACCCAATAGACCACACCGCACCACTACAACACCTAGTAGCTCCTTATTTACACAAAGGTTACAAAGAAGATGTTATTCAATCCATTCCCATTCTTAAACTTGCGGAAGCGATAGAAGGAGAATTGAAAAAGCATAGGAGAGAAAAGACAAAGACTTATAATTGGTACAACGATATCTTCTTACCCACCCTTTCAGATATTGAACGATATGGGATTCGGGTCGATAGGGAAAAATTTATTGATAGATGGCCACAAGCCCAGAAACAACTCAATGGTGATACCGTATATACCGAATACAACCCATTCACTGTAACGGGTAGACCATCCAATAGACATGGTGGTGTGAACTATGCAGCCCTAAACAAATCGGATGGTAGTAGAGATTGTTTTGTGGCAGATGGAATATTCCTACAAATGGATTATGATGCGTACCATCCTCGTCTTATTGGTAAGTTGGTGGATTACAAATTGCCGGATACTTCGGTTCACCAATGGTTAGCGGAGCAGTATGGGTGTGATGTAGCCGAAGGTAAAGGTATCACATTCCGATTATTGTATGGTGGGATTGATGATGAGTTTCGACAAATTCCTTACTTTGATAAGGTGGCTGATTTTATTGAAGGGTTTTGGAAAGAGAGTGTGATTAAGGGGTATATTCAAACTCTAAACCGCCATATCCCTATCAGTTGGGTAGAACAACCTAATGCACAAAAAGTGTTTAACTACCTTTTACAAGCGGTGGAAACTGAAACGAATGTGGATAAAATGGTGAAGATATTGGATTATATTAAAGGAAGTGGTATCAGTTTGGAATTGTACACTTATGACTCGTTTCTATTTGATGTACCTGTTGATACCGATAAAAGTGTTATTAAAGGATTGAAAGATATAATCGAAGGGGGTGGGTTTCCAATCAAAGCAAGTTGGGGAAAGGATTACGGAAACGTTTAAGAAGTATATTTATAGTATATACAAAAATATGCTATAATATGAGAAAAATTGCGTTCCTTTTATCGTTTTTATTCGTTTCGGTAGTAACATTTGCACAACTACCCGATGTGAGAGTTAAGAATGAAGTGTTTGATATACTTTATTCACAATCGTTAGAACAACCCCTAATCATTAAGTATCGTTCCACTAATAGACCTACAAACGTTAATAGAGGTCATATGGATTTTTATATTGAAAAGGGAATCAAAACTTCTGATGGTGAAGATTACAAAGGAAACGTTTACGATAAAGGACATGGAGCACCTGCCGCAACATTTTCTGATAATGAAGCGAATTTAAAGCAGACGTTTTCATACCTAAATTCAATAATGCAAAATCAGTATCTTAATAGAGGTGAGTGGAGATTGTTAGAAGAACAAATTCGTAAGTGGGATGATGTAGAACCAATCACCGTTTTAATAAAAACTT
>JACCDP010005956.1_pt1 | contig 37341 bp, 29 predicted proteins | sample 7445841 | NCBI WGS metagenome assembly JACCDP01 (sample SAMN15323441, study PRJNA562643) | freshwater metagenome | isolation source: river surface water | place: USA:Blue River Watershed | collected 2017-08-17 | reverse complement strand
TAGAAGAGCGGCACCCAAGGGACGCGGAGGACGCGGCGAATCTCGCGAAAACGACCCGCGAGCGCCGCCGGCGCAGAGCCTTCGCGCACCTGCTCAAGCCCCGTCATCGGCCCTCCGTGTGTCTTGAGGTGTGCGCCCCGCCGCCTGCCCGTCGTGAACGGGCCGTTGCATCATCAAGCTAGGGGCGACGGAGGAGGTGCGGACGACGACCGACCGCCCTCTTCCGATGGAGCGCCGATGCTGTGGGTGCCGCTCTTGAGGCTCGACCAGGACGACGCAGCCGGGACGCGCGAGGCAAAGAACCTCGTCGCCGCCGTGCGTCCGGTTCTCGAGGCGCTGGACGAAAATCCGGTGGCGCACCTGAACATCGCGCTGACCGTTCCCGCGCTCGACGCGCTGGCGGCGCATGCCCCGCGCGAGCTCGACATGCTTCTGCGCGTCGCCTCCCGCCGCCTCGTCGAATTCGTCGGAACGCCTGCGTACGGGGCGCTGCTGCCGATGCTTCCGCCCGGAGAGATCGTGCGCCAGCTGCGTCTGGGCGACGAGGCGGGCCGTGCGCGCTTCGGCACCCCTTACCGACCGGGAGCACTTTGGCCCACGGGCCTCGCCGTCTCTCCGCGCGTGCTGCAGGTCGCGGCCGACGAAGGCTTCCCAGCGGTCCTGGTGGACGAACGTGCGATGCGAACGCCCGATGGACTCTGGCCGGGCGCGCGCATCGATGCCGCGGCAGGTCACCCGGGGCTCTTCCTGCTGCCCGTCTCGCGGCGGGGGTCGCGGGCGATGTGGGTTTCGGACGTGGGCGGCCTCGATCAGCTCGTCCTGCATCCGCGCATGCGGCATCCGCGGTACGTGATCACCTCGACGGAGCTTCGGGGCCGAACGGGCGAGTCCCCCTACGGACTCGTCGACGGGCTTCGGCGACGGCGCACGCTGCGAATCCAGGACCTCCTCGAGCACTTCCCGAAGGTGGGCGTGACGGCGCCGCTGCCCTCGTCGCAGGAGGCTTCGGACGAAGCGCTGGCCCACGGCATGCCCCTGTGGCCGTGGCTCACCCCGGGCATGGACCGGACGGCGGCGCGGACGGAGCTAATGACCGCGCTGGTGAAGTCATTTGAGTCATTGGCGGCGGGTCCCGCGGGGGCGCTCAACGCTCTGCGCCGGCTGAGGGGCGAGCTGGACCACGCGTGGCGGGCGGAACGGTGGCGAACGGGCGACGACGCCGACCTGAGGCGCCTGGACGAAGAGGTCCGGCGGCTGCGCGCCACCGCCGATCGCGGTTTACGAGCGCACGGCGCATCGGTCTGATATACAGCCGGTCATGAGCGTCAAGACACTGGCCCCGAAGGACGAAAAGATCATCGTGCGGCACACGCGGCCCAACGGCAGCACCTGCTGCGAGTACCAGTTCCTCAATGAGAAAAAAGAGGGACCCGGCCGGATGTTCTACGTCTCCGGCAACATCTACGCCGACGAGACGTGGACGAACGACCTGCTCAACGGCGCGACGACGCTCTACTACGAGAGCGGCGTGATTCAGGCCGAGCTGAACTATCAGGACGGCCTGCTGCACGGTCCGGCGAAGGAGTACTTCCCGTCCGGCAAGCTGGAGAGCACCATCGAGTACGCCTTCGGCCAGCGCGACGGCGCCCATGTCATCTATGACGAGGACGGCAAGGTCGAGAAGACGATGCACTTCAAGGCGGGCCGCGAGGTCGACGCGCCGAAGACAGAGACGACCGAGGCGGCCGTCGATTCGACCCCGACCGACTCTTCTGCGGCCTGAACCCATGGTTATGCGTCCCAGTCAGCCCTGTTGTTGTCGTGCCACGACGTGGCGGCCGGGAGCGGCCGTCCCGGCAGCGCGCAACCGCGGCTGAACCGGGACGGCAACGAAGCGCTCGAACGAGGCCCGCCACCCCAGACACGGGGCGCGGGCCTTCGCCTTTCGGGGCGCCCCAACCGAGACGGAGTACCCAGATGGCTTTCTTTTCATTTCCCACGCAGGTGAACGAGCGGGCGGCCCGACTCGTCGCGGGAACGGTGGCGCTGTTGTCGGGCGTCGCACTCGTCACGCAATCGCGGCTGTTGGTGGCGCTGCTCGCCGCCGGCTTCCTGCTCCGCGTGGCATGGGGTCCGAAGATCGATCCCATCGGGCGGCTGGCGGTGACGCTCGCGCCGAAGTTCTGGGAGGTGGTGCCGGTCTCCGGAGCGCCAAAGCGGTTCGCGCAGGGCATCGGCGCCGGAGTGACCGTGTCGGCCAGCGTCCTGCTGCACCTCGGCATCGCGACCCCGGCCTGGGCGCTGATGGGCGTTCTGGTGCTGTTTGCGGTGCTGGAGTCGGCGCTCGCCTTCTGCGCCGGCTGCTGGATGTACGGGCGGCTTCAGGCCCTAGGTGTCTTCCCGCCGGACGCCTGCGTCGACTGTGCTCGGCCTTGAGGCATTTGCGCGCCTTGAAGCCCGGTTCCCGATCAACGGGGATGGTCTGACCGCGATCGTGCAGATTGGCGTTGAATGATGGTTCAGTCTTCTTCGCCGCGCATCCGCCTGAGTGCCCTTCGGGTCCACCAGTAGGCGACCGACGCGACGGCCGTCGAGATGACGAAGCCGGGCACTGCGCCCAGGTCGTCGCCCAGGAGCTCGTAGGGAACGAGCCCTGCGACGAAGGAGACGACGAGCGCAATGAGAGTCGGCATGGCCTACCCGCCGCGCTTTTCGAGGTGCGCTTTCAGGAACAGCTCGCCGGCGCGGTAGCTGGAGCGGACGAGGGGCCCGCTCGCAACGAAGAGGAAGCCGAGGCGCGAGGCCTCGTCGTGCCAGCGCTGGAACCGATCGGGCTGCACGTACTCCTGCACGGGCAGGTGCTTGGCGCTGGGGCGCAGGTACTGGCCCAGCGTGACGATGTCGACGGCGTTCGCCTTCAGGTCCGCGAGCGTCTCGCGCACCTCTTCCTCGGTCTCGCCGTGACCGATCTGGATGGAGCTCTTGGTGAACCGGGCGCCGCGGCGCTTCAGGTACGACAGCACCTGAAGCGACTGCTCGTAGGTCGCCCGGACGTCGCGCACGGTGCGGGTGAGACTCTTTACGGTCTCAACGTTGTGAGCGACGACGTCGGGGCCGGCCTCGACGATGGCGTCGAGTGCGGCCTCGGAGCCTTGGAAGTCGGGGATGAGCACCTCGACCAGCATCTTGGGGCTCTCGGCCTTCATGCGGCGGATGGCGTCGGCGAAGTGGCCGGCGCCGCCGTCGGGCAGGTCGTCGCGGTTGACGCTGGTGACGACGACGTAGTCGAGCTCGAGCTCGCGGACCGCCTCGGCGAGGTGGCGCGGCTCGTCGGGGTCGAGGGGCGCCGGGTGGCCGCTCTTGACGTCGCAGAAGCGGCAGCCGCGGGTGCAGGTGTCGCCCATCAGCATCACGGTGGCGGTTCCGCCGCCCCAGCACTCGCCGACGTTGGGGCACTGGGCCTCCTCGCAGACGGTGTGGAGGTTGAGGCGCTTCAGGGTCTCCTTGACTTTGCCGTAGCGCTCGCCCCCGGGGAGGGGCACGCGCAGCCACTCGGGCTTGGGGTCGCGACGCTTCCGGTCGCCGATTTGCACGAGGCTCATGACGGACGTGAGTACCGCCGCAGCGGCGTGGAGGCAACCGGTTCGCACTGCACAGCGGCCCGGGCAGCAGCTAGACTCGCGGCCATGCGATGCCTCGCACTGCTGCTTGCCGCCATTGCCCTGACGCTCCCGGGAGAGGCCGCGGCGAGGGACTATGTGTCGCGGCCGTATCCCGGCCTCAAGCTGACGCGACGCGTCGTCACCGGCCAGCGCATCTGGGTTCTCGAGACGAACCTGTGCCAGCCGGGCGTGCGGCTGCGCGTCACGAAGTACGACGAGGCCCGGGCGAACCGGGACTGCCGCACGACCTGTCCGACGCCGAACGCATCGCCGCAGGATTGCCGGACGACCTGCCGCAGCAACGGCTCGCCGCCGCGCGAGACCCCGTTCGTCACGGTGCCGAAGTGGGCCTCGGATCGGGGCACGGTGGTGGCGGCCATCAATGGCAACTTCACCTGCGCGGGCAGCTGCGACCAGGTGCGCGGCATCGACGGTTGGGTGCGCGGCACGACGGTGGGCACGACGGCGCCGGTCGACTGGGGCAACCGCGACCACCACTACGTCGCGCCGTTCGCGTTCGGCCCGGGCCGCGTCGACGTCTGGAACGACGCCGAGGTGCAGGGCAACAACCGTCCGCCCTGGGCGACGCAGATTGTGAGCGGCCACCCGACGCTGGTCTTCGACGGGCGTCCGCAGAACAACCGGGCGCCCTCGGTCGATGGGCGCGGCGACCCGCTCTGCAACCGCAACCCGCGGACGGCCATCGGGCTGTCGCGCGACCTGCGCACGCTGATCACTGCGGTGGTCGACGGACGCGACGCACCGGGCGCTCTGGGCATGACCTGCAACGAGCTGCGCGACCTGATGATCGAGTTCGGCGCCTACAACGCGTCGAACATCGACGGCGGCGGTTCATCGACGCTCTGGCTGAAAAGCTCGGCACGGCCGAACAAGGTCTTGAACAACCCCAGCGACGGTGCCCCACGGGCGGTCGCCGTTCACCTTGGCATCATTGCTTCAGGCACCGGCGCCGCTCCGTTTTGCATGACGCCCGACCCCGAGTGCGCGGCGAACGAGACCTTCGCCGGATGCAACGGCGCGGTGCTGCGCGAGTGCCACCACTGGAAGGTGGACGAGACCGACTGCGCCGCGAAAGGCAAGGGCTGCACCGCGGCCGAGGGCGCACCGCGGTGCGTCGATGCCCGCTGCGTGGCCGGCAGCGGGACGCGCTGCGACGGTGGGCGCATCGTCAGCTGCGTCGCCCAGAGCAACGGCGACTATGCGGTGACGGAGACGGTCTGCGGTGCGGGTCAGGTCTGCGTCGACGCTGGTGGGCCGCGGTGCGTGGACGCCAACTGCGCTGGACGGCCGGATGGCGCTTTCTGCGCGGCGGGCGCCATCGGCAACTGCTCGGGGGGCAGCTACTCGGAGACCAGCTGCGGGACGAGGCCCTGCACCAGCACTCCATCGGGTCCGCGGTGCGTCGATCCGCGCTGCATCGGACGCGAGAACGACAGCTTTTGCGACGAAGGTGGCAACGTCGCGCGATGCGTCGACGGGGCCTACGAGACGACGGCTTGCGCGGACGGGTCGAGCTGCGTCGATGAGGGCGAACCGGTTTGCATCGACGACCGCTGCGTGGGCGCCCTGCCGGTCAGCTGCCTCGACCCGACGACGCGAGCCACCTGTGTCGCAGGGGTCTACGCGGAGATCCCGTGCCCAAGCGGAACATCCTGCACCGACGAGGACGGCACGCCCCTCTGCGTCGACCGCCGGTGCATCGGCCGGCCCGGGCTCTTCTGCTCCGCCGAGGGGCTCATCGCCAGCTGCGCCGCCGGCGTCTACACCGAAACGCCCTGCCCCGACGGCCTGAACTGTGCGTCGGGCCGCTGCGTGGAGCCGGGCGCCGAGCCGGACGCCGGAGTGGATGGTCCCGACGTCGACGCTGGCGAGGAGCCGGTGGAGAGCGATGGCGGCGAGCCGTCCGTGGGCGTGATGGCCGAAGGCGGCTGCGGTTGCAGAGAAACGAGCGAGGCCGGCGCACTTCTGCTCGCCGGCCTCGGGATGCTCTTGAAGCGTCGCCGCGCTCGCGCTTAGGCGCCGGTCGCCTTGCCCAGGACAGCGTGGTAGGCCTCGCCCAGCCCCTCGGCCAGGGTCGGGTGCGCGTGGATCGTATGAGCGAGCTCCTCGCTCGTCGCCTCCAGCTTCAACGCCACGGCCGCTTCGTGAATCAGCTCGGTCGCCTTGTCGCCGATGATGTGGACGCCCAGTACCTCGTCGTACTTCTCGGCGGCGACGACCTTGAAGAAGCCCTCGGTGTGGCCGGTGACGGCGGCCTTGCCGACCGCCTGGAATGGGAACTTGCCGACGCGCACCTTCCCATAGAGCTCCTTCGCGCGCGCCTCGGTCAGGCCCACGCTCGCCACCTCGGGGTCGGAGTAGGTCGCGCTGATGGTGCCGCGTTCGTAGTCGATCGGCGCGACGTGCTTGCCGGCGATGCGGTCGGCGACGAGGACGCCCTCGGCGCTGGCGATGTGCGCAAGCTGGGGATGCGGTCGGGGGCCGGTCTGGATGATGTCGCCGACGGCTGAGAGCCACGGCTCCCCGGTGCGGAGAAGGCCGTCGACCTTGACGTAGCCCCGGTCGACCTGGACGGCCTTGAACTTCTCGAGGCCCAGCGACTCGGTGACGGGGCGGCGGCCCACTGCGATGAGAATGGCCTCGGCTTGAAGCTTCTCGGGCGCCTTGCCCTTGGTCTCGTAGGTGATCTCGACGCCGTTCTCGAGGACATCCACCTTCTGCAGCGCGGTGTTGGTGAGCGCGGTGATGCCCCTGCGGCGGTAGATCTTCTCGAACTCGGCGGAGATCTCCTCGTCCTCGATGGGGAGGAGGCGCGGCATCATTTCGACGATCGTGACCTTCGATCCGAAGCGGGCATGCACCGACGCGAACTCGACGCCCACCGCGCCGGCGCCCACCACGATGAGGCTCTTCGGAACGCGGTCGATGTCGAGCAGCTCGTCGGACGAGAAGATGCGCTTCCCGTCGGGCTTCGCGATGGGGATGTTCCTGACGGCCGAGCCGGTGGCGAGCACGACGTGCTTCGCGCGCAGCTGCTGCTTCGTGCCGTCGGCCTTCGTGACCTCGACGACGCCCGGACCGACCAGCGACGCCATGCCGACGACCTGCTCGACGCCGTTCTTGCGGAACAGGAACTTCACGCCGTTCGTGTTCTTCGCAATGACCTTCTCTTTGCGCTTGTTGACGAGGCTCCAGTCGACGCGGACCCCGTCGGCGACGATGCCGAACTCGGCGCCCTCCTTCGCCTTGTCGAAGATCGACGCACTCTCGAGCAGCGCCTTCGTTGGAATGCAGCCGCGCAGGAGGCAGGTGCCGCCGGGCCGCTCTTCCTTGTCGATGATGGCGGTCTTCAGGCCGTTCTGGGCGCAGCGGATGGCGCAGACATAGCCGCCGGGGCCCGCGCCGATGACGAGGACGTCGTACTGGGTTTCGGCCATCGCTCACTCCTTGGTGCGCCCCTGTGGAGCGCGAAAACGGGCCGCTTCCCTATCGGGAGACGGGCGGTGCGTCAACGCTCTCGGCAGGCGGACGGGCAGTTACGGGAGGCGGTCGCGCAGCGCCTTCGCCGTCTCCTGCACCTCCGGGTCGTCGGAGCCGATTTCGAGCGACTTCAGCCGCTCGCTCAGCGACTTCGGCACCTTGAACGCCCCCTCGGAGAGCAGCTCGCCGATGCGGCCCAGCGCCTTGAGGACGAGCCCGTCGTTCGGATGGCCCAGGAGACGATCGAGCAGGTACGGGTCGTCGAAAAGCCCGTGCTTCTCGACGTACTCCTTCGAGGCGGTGGCGAAGGTGCGGAAGTCATCGATGCCGCGCAGCTTCTGGAGCGCCTCCTTGCGGGCCTTGCCCTCGCCCGTCGGATCGATCTTCTCGACGAGGCTGTCGGGCATGAGCGAGCCGGAGAAGAAGGCGTCGGCAGCGCTCTTGAGGCGACCGTAGCTGGCCGACTTCTCGACACGCGCGCGCTCGCCGGGGCTCGGGCCCGAAGAGCGAGAACGCTTGCCGTCGCGCGCCTTGTCGATCTCGCTCCAGCTCTTCTTCTTGCGATCGTCGTAGCCGTCGTTGTCACGGGGCATCGTTTGCTCCTCAAAACAGGTCGTCGGGACGCGCGTCAACGGGGCGCCGACTCGAGCCACCAGACGGCGGTCGCAGAGGCGACGCCGTCGACCTTGGACAGGCCGTCGGCGAGCGCCAACGGGTCCGTCGCCTTCTTCGGACGCACCACCGCAGCGTGGGTCTCAGGCGGAAGGGTGCGCACCAGAACCAGACCGTGCTCGGCGAGGAATTGCGCCGTGGCAGGGCCCTGTCCGCGCACCGTCACGATGAGTTCTCCCGTCAGCGCGCGGGCCCGGCCGGTGGTCGCCGGTGCATCGCGGTAGACGGGGGAGAGGCGAGCCTTCGGCAGCTTGCGCAGAACGACTTCGCGGGCCGTCGCGGCGTCGATGCCTGCGAGCAGCCAGAGCCTGTTCTTCCCGATGGCGCGCGGCTTCGCCGAGGCGTCGAGCTTGCGCATCAGCTGCGCCACCGCGGGCGTCCCGTCGAACTCGAGAAAGGCCTTTGGGTCAAGCCACACCCGGCGGTTCTCGGCGCCGTCGCGGTAGGAGAGCTCGCCGTAGAGCGGCGTCGCACCGGCGTTCTTATCGCCGTTGTCTGGCTTGGATGCTGCAGCCGCAGACTGCGCGAGAAGCAGAATGAAAATCAGCGCAAGTCGCATGAGACGGGGCTCCTTCCTAGTGGCCGTAGAAGACGAGGCGCCACGACTGGATCTGACCGGTGTCCTTCGCACCGACATCGCGGACGAAGAGGCTCCAGACGCCGTCGGCACGCTCGCCCAAGTGTCGAACGCTGCCGAAGCGCCAGTCGTCGTAGGGCGCGCATGGACCGCGGCAGGAGTGCTTGGTCGCGAGCACGCTCTCGGTGCCGGTGGTCTCGTTGCGCAGCACCACCTCGAGGTCGCCGATGTAGGTGTGCTCGCTGGTCAAGTGAATCGCCACGAACTCGATCGATTCGATGCCGGAGCCGCGGATGGTCGTCCGCGTCCGCACCCCTGCCACGTTGTCGTCGGGAATGGCGAGCATCGGCGCTGCGGAAGGACCGCTGAATCGCTTCATGGGAGGCACTGGCGTCCAGGCCTTTGCGAGCGCGGCGGCCGCACCTGCGTCGACGACCCCGAAGCCGCACTCCCTGCTGATGGGGACACCGGCGCCGTTGGTCGTCCAGCCCACAATCTTCGGGCTTCGGCGGGCGCTGGCCGCAAGGACGAGGCGGACGTCACGCCACGAGAGGGTCGGGTTCGACTGGATCACCAGCGCAGCTGCGGCCGCCGCGACCGGCGTCGCCGAAGAGGTGCCACTGAAGGTCGCGGTGTAGTTCGCATTCGAGGGCTCTCCGCGCGTGGCGCCGTCGTTGTAGCCCTCGCTGCCGGTGCGGTCGGTGGTGACGATGCCGATGCCGTCGTCGCCCATCGACGGCGTGCAGATCCAGACGTTGGCACCGGGCTCGGAGTAGTCCGCGCGCCGTCCGTCGGCGCCGACCGCGCCGATGGCCATGACGCCGTGAAAGTTGGCGTAGCCGTCGTAGTTCGAGTCCTCGCCGTCGTCGCCGCCATTGCCCGCAGCCCACGTGTAGATAGCGCCGAGGCCGCCGCGTCCGCGGGCGATGCCGGTCTCGATACCCTGGCGCCAGGTCGACTCGGACTTCGTGAGCTGCGCGGCGCCATCCGGCGGCCCCCAGCTGTTCGAGTAGACATCGACGGTGTCGAGCGCACGGGTCTCGGCATCGAGCTCGTTGGCGCTGTCGTCCGCCTCGAGAACGTTGAAGCCGACGAGGCCTGCGCGCGGCGCGACACCGCGGCCTCCGACGGCGTTCGCATCGCGTGAAGCAGCGACGCCGCCGCAGCTCGTGCCGTGATCCCCACCGGTCGGGTCGCTGTCACCCGTGACGTAGTCATGACTCACGCCCGGCACGACGTTCTGCCAGAGGTCCTCGTGCGCAATTTCGAGGCCATCGTCGACGATCGCGACGGTCGTCCCTTCGCCGCGAATACCTGCCGCCCAAGCCGCGGAGACGCGGGCGTCCTCACCGGGGAGCGCGCGATTGGCTCCCGTGGCCTCGAGGTGCCACTGGAACGGGAAGTACGGATCCTCTCCGTCGACGGCATCGACGCAGAGCCCAACAATCGCCCCCGGCAGCCGGCCGACGCCGGTCGGGCGGCATGAGGCCGACGCCCCGTGCGCGCGGCAATCGGGTGCGCGGAGATCGCAAGTGACGCGGCAGCGGGACGCGACGCACGCAAGACCCGGGGCACAGGAAACGGACGCCGCTCCCGAGCCCTCATCACACGCCTCGCCGAGCAGCCGCTCTCCGGCATGCCAGCAGGCGCCCGACGGGGTTGTGGGCGACATCAGGCAGACGCCATCGGTGACGCCTGCGCGGCCGCTCGTGCTGCAGGCCGCGCCCCATCCCACCGCTGCGGTGCCGTCGCTGCAGCCGTTGGTGCGGCACAGGCCGCTCTCGCAGCGACGGTGCGCCGGACAGCCGGCATCGTCTGTGCAACCGGAGAGCCAGCGGAGAGCGCCGTCGGTGTCGGGCGCGCACGTAAGCGCCCCCTGCACGACGCCCTCACGCAGGCAAGCCTCGCTGACGGTCGGGGCGGAAGGAGTGCAGCGTCCGACCTCGGGACGGGTTGATGACGGAACACAGCGCGCAGTCTCCGAGGAGCATCCAGCCTCATCCGCAGAGGTCGGACGGAGTGGGTCGCACGGGTCCTCGCAGGTCCCGGTGGCCTCGCAGGTGCCGCTCGCCCGGCTGCAGCGGCCGAGGCTTCCCGTCGCGAGGCAGTCGGCGTCGGTGACGCAGGAAAACGCGAGCGCAAGTTCGTCGACCACACAAACCAGACCGGGGCCGCAGGCGTCGCGGTCACGCACGCACGAGCGCCCCTGCGACAGGGTGCCGGTGCGAAAGCAGAGCGCTCGCGGCGCAGCGGAGATGGGGTCGATCGCTGGCAGGCAGAGGCCCGTCTCACACGCATGGAATGGCGTCTCGCATCGGCTGGGAAGGCAGAAGGAGCCGCTTGGCGTCGACTCGCAGCGCTCCCACGGAGCCTCGCACGGGGTTGCGCCCGCGCACGGGGTCATCCAATGCTGCGTGCCTTCGAACGACGCGCAAACGAGACCTTCCCGCTGCTCGCCCACCTGTTCGCAAGTGGCGTACGGCCTCGCTGCGAGCGGCTCGATCCGGCAGTCGGCATCGCATCCATCGCCGTTGATGCTGTTGCCGTCGTCACAGGCCTCACCCGTGTCGACGGTGGCGTCGCCGCAGCCTGCCGCGACGCAGCTCGTGCGGCAGGCATCGGCTGCGGTGTCGCTGTTGTCCGCGCCGTCGTCGCACGCCTCGCCCTCCTCGGCCACGCCGTCGCCGCAGCGGATGAGCTGGCACGCGTCGGTGCAGCTCCCCCCCTGCGGGGCGGAGCCGTCGCACTCCTCACCGACGCCGGTATCGACGATCCCGTCTCCGCAGGACGGCAGGACGCAGGTCGTTCGGCACGAGTTCGCGACGCGGTCGCTGTTTTCGGGGCCGGTGTCACAGGCTTCGCCGGCCTCGACGACGCCGTTGCCACACACCGGAGGCGGTCCGGCGTCGGGCGGCGCTACAGGGGCCTCGCTGCATGCAGCGGCGAGGAGGAGCGGCAGGAGTTTCCGAAGCATCGACATCGGGTGGGAGGCTACCGGTCCTTCCAAATTCGAGCGAGTCTTTCGGCGATTGGGCGACACCGAAATTTTGACCCTGCCCCGATGCCCCGGCGCAAGGTAGACAGGCTTCCATGTCCCTGCCGCCGAACGAGTCCGACCCGACGCCTCTCGACGAGGCGCTGCCTCCCCCTCAGATGGCCCTCGAGGGCCCTGCGCCAGAGTCGGCCTCGACGGCGCTCGCTCCTGCCGTCGTGAGTCCGCAGGTGCAGAGCGCTGCACTGTCGACGACGCTCAACCATCGCCTCGCGCCTCAGGACCTCGAGGCCGAGCGCAGCGTGCTGGGCGGCATTCTCCTGACGAACGACGCGCTGGCCGACGTCATGGAGCACCTCAAGGTCGACGACTTCTATCGCGAGCCGCACCGCAAGGTGTTCAACGCGATGATGGAGCTGTCGACCCGGAACGACCCGATCGACCTCATCACGCTCGCCGACGAGCTGAGAAAGCGTGGGGAACTGGAGGAGGTCGGCGGGACCCCGTTTCTCGCCGGCCTCGACTCGTACGTGCCCGCCACGGCGAACCTGACCCGGTACGCGAAGATCGTTCGGGACAAGGCGCTCGCACGGCGGCTCATCAGTGCGGCCCACGAGATCGCCCGTGAAGGCTACGAGCAGAAGGGCGACGTCGACGAGCTGCTGGACGGCGCCGAGGCGCGCATCTTCGAGGTGACCGAGAAGAAGGCCTCGACCGCCTTCACGCCGCTCGCCACGAGCGTCAAGCGCGTCTTCGCGAACCTCGAGGAACTCTACGACAAGGCGACCGACATCACGGGCGTCGCGACGGGCTTCACCGCCTTCGACACGATGACGGCCGGTCTGCAGAAGGGTGACCTCATCATCGTCGGCGGCCGTCCCTCGATGGGAAAGACCTCGGTCGTCATGAACATGGCGGGCCACATCGCCATCGAACTGAAACGGCCGGTGGCGGTCTTCTCGCTCGAAATGAGCGCCGACTCACTGACGACGCGTCTGTTCGCCAGCGAGGCGCGCGTCGACGGTCAGCGCCTGCGCACCGGCCGTCTCCTCGACTCCGACTGGCCAAAGCTGGCGCGCGCCGCCGACAAGCTGTTCAAGGCGCCCATGTTCATAGACGACAGCGCGGGCCTCACGGCGCTCGAGATGCGCGCGAAGTGCCGACGGCTGAAGGCGAAGACCGGCGACCTCGCGCTCGTCGTCGTCGACTACCTCCAGCTGATGAAGGGCAAGCCCGGTACGGACAGCAGAGAACAGGAGATCAGCGACATCTCCCGCGGACTGAAGGCGCTGGCCCGCGAGCTCGAGTGCCCCGTGATTGCGCTGTCGCAGCTCAACCGCTCCCTGGAACGCCGCGAGGACAAGCGGCCGCAGATGAGCGACCTGCGTGAATCGGGCGCCATCGAGCAGGATGCCGACCTCATCTGCTTCATCTACCGCGACGAGGTCTACAACAAGGAGTCGCCGGACAAGGGCATCGCCGAGATCATCATCGGCAAGCAGCGAAACGGCCCCACCGGCGTCGTGCGCGTCGCGTTCCAGCGCGACTACACGCGCTTCGAGAACCTGGCCGAAGAGCAGAGCTACGGCCAGAGCGAATAGCGGCCCTCAAGGAGCATCGTCATGGAGTTGCGCAGCATCGGGGCGGTCGCGGAAGAGCTGGGCCTTCCGCCGGAGCAGGTCATTCCATGGGGACGGCACCGCGCGAAGGTGGAGCTCGCAGCGATTCGGCCCGATGCGGCCCAGCGCTCGCGGCTCGTCCTCGTCAGCGCCATCAACCCGACGCCCCCGGGCGAGGGCAAGACAACGACGTCGATCGCCCTCGCGATGGGTCTGCGCCGACGGGGACGCAAGGCGGTTGCGGCGCTGCGGGAGCCGTCGCTGGGCCCGGTCTTCGGCGTGAAGGGCGGCGGCACCGGCGGCGGCAAGGCGCAGCTCGAGCCGGCGGCCGACATCAACCTTCACTTCACCGGCGACATCCACGCCGTCACGAGCGCCCACAACCTGCTCGCGGCGCTGGTGGACAACGCGCTGCACTTCGGCGTTCCGGTGAAGATCGATCCACGCACGGTGACCTGGCCGCGCGCCATGGACATGAACGACCGCTCGCTGCGCAACGTCGTTCTGGGGCTGGGCGGCACCGGCGACGGCGTCCCTCGCGAAAGCCGCTTCGACATCACGGCCGCGAGCGAGATCATGGCCATTCTCGGCATGAGCAGCTCGCTCACGGATCTCGAGGCCCGCTGCGCGCGAATCGTCGTGGGACGCACTCCGGAGGGCGCCCCCGTTCGCGCCGGCGACCTCGGCGCGCAGGCAGCCATGACGGCGCTGCTCAGGGACGCGCTGATGCCGAACCTGGTGCAGACGCGCGAGGGCGGACCGGCCATCGTCCACGGTGGGCCGTTCGCCAACATCGCCTACGGGTGCAGCACGATCGTCGGCACGCGGCTCGCGATGTCCTACGCCGATGAGGTGATCACCGAGGGCGGCTTCGGCTTCGATCTGGGCGGTGAGAAGTTCCTCGACCTGAAGTGCCGCACCGCGGGCCTGTGGCCGCGCGCGGTGGTGCTGGTCGCGACGCTGCGTGCGTTGAAGTACCACGGCGGCGTCCCGCTCGCGTCGGTCGCGGAGCCCTCCATGGAGGGGCTGACGCGCGGCTTCGCGCACCTCGAGAAGCACCTCGAGACGCTCGCCGGATTCGGTCTGCCGGCGGTCGTCGCCGTCAACCGCTTCCCGAACGACTCCGCCGAAGAGCTGGCCGCACTCAAGGCCTTCTCGACGGCGAGGGGCGCTGCGTTCGCCACGCACGACGGCTTCTCGAAGGGAGGCGAAGGCGCGCTCGAGCTGGCCGATGCGGTGCTCGACACGTTGTCGAGGACCGACGCCGCCCCGCCCCGTCCCAGCTTCACCTACGCCCTCGATGCGACGGCGGAACAGAAGATCGAGGCGATTGCGCGGCGCGTCTACGGCGCCGACGGCGTGCAGTTCACGGCAGCCGCGAAGAAGCAGCTCGAAACCATCCGAAAAATGGGCGAAGGCCATCTCCCCGTCTGCATCGCGAAGACGCACCTGTCGCTCAGCGACGACGCCACACGGCAGGGCCGCCCGACCGGCTTCGCGATCACGGTTCGGGAGGTCCGCCTGTCGGCCGGCGCCGGCTACATCGTCTGCCTCACGGGCGAGCTGATGACGATGCCGGGCCTACCGAAAGAGCCGGCCAGCACACGCGTCGTGGTGCACGATGACGGCCGCATCACCGGCCTCATGCAGGGCGAGTAGCGCGCGGACGCATGACGACGTTGCCGAAGCTCTCGCCGAACAGGAACGGCCGCTCGACGCACGCCGCCCGGTTGAAGAGACCCAGCAGCGGCCGCTGAGAGACCACATGTCGAATCTCGTAGCCCTCCGGCAGCAGCGACAGCAGCTCCGCCTCCGACGAGAAGGCCTCGTGGGTGTCGTGTGAATATTCTACAAATAGAGCAGGCCGAAACCGCTGCAGCGTCTCGCGCAGCCCCTCCAGCACGTCGCGCTCCAGGCCCTCGACGTCGATCTTCATCAGGTCGATGCGCGAAAGACCGATCGAGCCCAGATAACCATCCGCGCCGACGATCCGGAGCGCGCCGGCCGAGCGGTTGTTGTCGGCGGCGCGCCCGGCCACGAACGACCCCGTGCCTTCATTCGCCCCTTCCGGGGCGAAGAACTCGCGCGTCTCGTCGTTTCGGCCCACGCCGAAGGGATGCACCGTGACGTTCGCGAGGCCGTTCTCGAGGACGCGCGCCTCCAGCCTGCGGCGCACTTTCTCCAGCGGCTCGAACGCATGCACCGCAGCGCAGCAGCGCGAAAGGTAGAGCGTGTGCTGGCCCACGTTCGCGCCGATGTCGACGAACACGGCTCCGCTCTTCCCGGCGACGACCGCCTCGAGGTACCGCAGCTCGGAGAGCTCGTATGCGCCGTAAAAATAGACGTTCCAGTCGATAAACGACGCGAGGTCCCCTGAGTAGCGCAGGCCGAAGAAGTCGGTGGTGAAGGGCGTCGGGGCAACGCGGTCGGGGTCCACCAGACGACGCAGCACCCGCTCGCGCAGACCGCCACGGAGCCAGGTCTGTCGTGCCCAGGCTTGGAGCAGGTGCATCGTCAGCGGCGCAGGCAGGCTCATGGGCGTCACCATGCCACCGTTCCGGCGAGAACTCAGCGGCCCCATGTGGCCGGGACGTCGCTCATCTCGAAGACGAGCGCGCTGCCCGCCTTGATCTGAGCATGCGACAGGTACGGCTTCGTGAGGGGACGCCCGTCCAGCGAGACCAAAGCGACGTAGATTCGGCCACCGCCGCCGTTCTTCGTGGCGATGGTGAACGTGCCGCCGGAAACGGCGAGGTCGAGCCGCGGAAAGAGCGGCGTGCCCAGCACGTAGGTGTCGCTGCCGACGAGCGGATAGAGCCCCAGCGCGCTCCAGATCCACCACGCGCTGAGCGTGCCCCCGTCGTCATTCCCGGGCAGTCCGGCGGGCGTCGGCGCGTAGTAGGTCTCCCGCGTCCAAGCGACCCAGTGCTGCGTCAAGTCGGGACGGCCCAGCATCGCGAAGAGGTACGGCGCGTGGATGTCCGGCTCGTTTCCGGCCCAGAAATAGGGGCGATCGACGTTGGGGGTGAGCAGGTCTTCGGGATGCCGTTCGGCATGGGCGCGGCGCTGATCCTCGTCGGCGCGCGCCCGCTCGAAGAACTCGGTGAGCCGCGCAAGCAGCGCCTCACGGCCGCCGACAAGCCGAGCGAGGCCGTCGATGTCGTGCGGAGCGCCAAACAGGCTCTGCCACGCGTTCGCCTCGGCGTGGTCGTCCCACTTGAGCGGATCAAACGGGCCCTCCTTCACGCGACCGTCCTCGGCCCGTGCCCGGAGGAAGCCGCTCTCCACGTCCCAGAGGCGCCGGTAGCCTTGCGAGCGGGCAAGCAGCGCGCGTGCCTCCTCGTCGTGCCCGAGCGCCGCAGCGAACTGCGACAGCGCGAAGTCGTCCTGCGAGAACTCGAGCGTGTGCGACACCGAGCGAGCCGACGCGGAGACCGGCACGAAGCCCTCGCGCGCGTAGAAATCGAACCCGACGTTTCGCCCACCCCGTCCTCCGGCTGGAGGGGTCGCATCGAGCGCCGCGGCCTTCATCCGCTGCCACGCCGCCTCGGAGTCGAAGTCGCGAATCCCCTTCAAATAAGCATCGGCGATGACCACCTCCGCACTCGCGCCCAGCATGACGCCCGACTCCCCGGTGGCGATCGGCCAGAGCGGATAGAAGCCGCCCATCTTCGCCATCTCGTCGAGCGACTTCACGACGTCGAGCGCGCGGTCCGGCGCAATGAGGCTGTAGAGCGGGTTCAGCGTCCGGTAGGTGTCCCAGAGCGACAACTCCGACATGAAGCGCCACCCGGCGACGTGGCCCATCTTTCCCGCGTAGAGGAACTTGCCGTCGGTGTCGCAGGTGATCGACGGCATGACGTAGAGGTGGTGCAGCGCGGAGTAGAGCATCGCGCGATGGGCCTCCGAACCGCCGTAGGCGGTGACCGCCGCGAGCCGCTTCCGCCAAGATCCCTCGGTCTCGTCGCGAAGCGTCTCGAAGTCGAACGTCGCCGCCTCATCGCGCAGGTTGCCCAGCGCCCCGTCGATCGAGACGAGCGAGACGCCGACCTGCAGTTCGACCGGATCGGTGCCCTCGAAGCCGAGCACGAAGCCGACTTCCCTGCCCCGCACGAACGTCGCCTCGGCCGGCCCGGAGCCCTCCTTCCAAACCCGCGCGCTCGTCCACGGCTGCTTCGCGCGAACGGCGAAGAAGACGTCATAGCCGCCGAAGCCGCGAGACATGCCGCCGAGGTGATGCAGCATGCCCACCACCTCGCCCTTCTCGACGTCGAGCGTCGCCTCGGCCAGCGTCACCTCGCCGCCCGACAGGTGCTTGCCGAGATCGAAGAGAACGAAGCGGCCGCCCTCCTTCGGGAAGGTGTAGCGGTGGTGCGCGACGTGGTGACTCGCCGTGAACTCAGCCTGGATGCCGCTCTCGAGTCGGGTCGCGTAGAAGCCGGGCCGTGCCGTTTCAGAGCTCTTGTCGAGCCGCTCCTCATTCGCCGTCGCCGTCAGACGCGACGGGTCGAACGAGACGATCGGCATCACCGACAACACGCCGTAATCGGCCGCGCCGGTGCCCGACAGATGCAGGTGTGAGAAGCCCTGCACCGTGTCGTCGCCGTCCCAGTAGCCGGAATAGTGGAGAAACAGGGCGGTTCCGAACTGCGGCCCGGTGGTGTCCGGACCGACCTTCACGAGCCCGTTCACCGCAGTAGCCCCCGGGAAGGTGTTGCCCGCCCCGAAGGCGAAGCCGCCGCTCCCGAGGCGCGTGTCTGCATAGGCCATCGGATCAGAGACGACGTCGGGCAGGGGGACGTCATCGTTGCGCGCGGACTCGACACAGGCGACGAGACAGGCGACCGACGTGATGGCGTAGAGGCGGGTCGACATGCGGACTCCTCGAATAGATCCGAAGATGTCACGCGGCACCGCGCGTTGACCACACGCCGCCCGCGTGCCATGAGACCGGGCTCGCGGAGGTGAGATGGGCCGGGTCGACCTGCACAACCACATCCTGTTTGCCGTCGACGACGGTGCCGTCGATTTGACGGAGTCGCTCGCCATGGCGCGGTCGCTGGTTCAAGCGGGCTACACCGACATCGTCACGACGCCGCACTCGAAGCCGGGCATGGACCCGGACGACGGCCTGATTTCGACGCGTCTCGCCGACCTTCAGGCTGCCCTCGATGAAGCCCGCATCCCGCTTCGCCTGCATGCTGGCCGCGAGAACCACCTGACTGCCGACTACATGGATCGGGTCGAAGCCGGGACGCCGCAGCCGCTCGCAGGCTCGAACTACGTCCTCGTCGAACTGCCGTTCGCGAATCCGGTGCACGGCCTGCGCGAGCAGATGTTCCGCATGCAGCTCAAGAAGCTGCGGCCCGTCTTCGCCCATCCGGAACGCTGCGCCCACTTCGTCGGACGGATGGAGGTGGCGCAGGCGATCTCCGACGCGGGCGGCCTCTTCCAGATCGAGGTCGGATCGCTCGCGGGCATCTACGGCCCTCCGGCGAAGAAGTTCGCGAGGCAGCTGATCGACGAGGGGCTCGTCGCACTCGCCGCCACCGACGCGCACCACGCCCGAAGCACGGCGGAGATCCTGGGCACCGGCATGAAGACGCTCGAGAAGGAGCTGGGTCCGTCCCGCGTCGCCCTGCTGACCGAAGAGAACCCGGCGCGCGTCCTGCGCGGCGAACCGCTCTCCCTCTTTTAGCCGCCGATGAAACGCGCCCTCCAGCTCACGGTCAGCATCACCATCAGCCTCTTCTTCCTTTGGCTGAGTCTGCGAGGCACCAACCTCGCAGAGGTGGGGCACGCCATCGCAGCGGTCGACCTGCGGTTCGTGGCGCTCCACATCGCCTCGCTGCTGTTCATTCACCTCTTTCGGGTGCTGCGCTGGCGCCTGCTCCTCGAGCCGCTCAAGCCCGCGCCGCTGCGGACCGTGAACGCGCTCAGCGCCGTGGGATTCATGGCGATCATCCTGTTGCCGCTGCGCCTGGGCGAGTTCGCACGGCCCGTCCTCGCCTCGCGCCGGCTCGGTATACGCAGCAGCGCGGCACTCGCCAGCGTCGTGGTCGAACGCATCGTCGACGGTCTCGCGATGGGCCTGATGGTGGTGATGCTTCTCTGGAGCCTCGGCGACCTCGCGGGCGGCGAACGCATCGCCGAGGTGCGCAGCGGCAGCGTCGTGGTCACCCTCGCGTTCGGCGCAGGCCTCGTCGCACTCGTCCTCGCGGTGCGTCAGCGAGCCCTCGCAAAGCGCCTCGTCGACGGGCTCTTGGGCCGCGCGGCCCCGGTGGTCGCAACACGTATCAACGACATGCTCGCCGCCTTCACCGACGGACTCGCGGTGCTGCCGTCGTGGTCGCGCGTGGCGGCCTTCCTCGGCTACACGGCCGCCTACTGGGGCGTGAACGCGGCGGGCTTGTGGGCACTCGGCCTCGGCTTCGGCTTCGACCTCACCGTCGAGCAGACTCTCACGGTGCTCGGGCTTCAAGTCATCGGCGCCATGATTCCTGCCGGGCCGGGCATGGTCGGCACGCTGCAGGCCTTCACGACGCTCGCGCTGGGCTTGTTTCTGGGGAAATCCGGCGCAGCGGTGAGCGCCGCCTTTGCGCACACCGTCTGGGCGTGCGCCTTCACGCAGCAGGTCGCCTTCGGCCTCTACTTCGTCGCCACCGGCCAGGTGCGAATGGGCGAGCTGTTCGAGAGACCGGCCGCCGAGCCCGAGGGAAGTCCGCCGGTTGCCTTGGGGTAGCCTTGGGGTAGCACCGACACGCTTGCAGCGACGGGCCGGCTGCGCGACCATTTCGCCCTTTCCCCTGAGGTTCCAGCATGTCCAGTGCGCCGACGTTCCTCTGCCTCGCCAGCTACAAGAAGGGCGACCGGTTCCTGATCCGCGCCAAGGAGGAAGGCTGCCGCGTCTTCCTGCTCACCGTCGAAAAGCACCTGCGCGCCGACTGGCCCCGAGACCACCTCGACGACGTCTGGGCGCTGAAGTCGTTCGACGACCGCGACGAGGTGGTGAACGCCGTCAGCTGGCTATGGAGGACGCAGAAGTTCGACAGGATCATCGCGCTCGACGACTACGACGTGGCGCTCGCCGCGCAGTTGCGCGAACACTTCCGTCTTCCGGGCCTTGGCGAGACGCGCGCCCGGCTGTTTCGCGACAAGCTCGCGATGCGCGTACGCGCCGTCGACGTCGGCATCCGTGTCCCCGAGTTCGTCCATGCGGCGAACCTCGACGACGTCCGCCATTTTCTCGCCAGCGTGCCCGGCCCTTGGCTCATCAAGCCCCGCGGGGAGGCCTCGAGCGCCGGCATCCAGAAGCACACGAGCGGCACCGATGCGCTGCGCGCCGTCGAGGCGTTGGGGGACAAGGCGTCGCATCACCTGATCGAGCGGATGATCCCCGGCGACCTGTTCCACGTCGATTCTCTCACCGCGCGCGGCCAGGTGCTCTTCGCCGAGGTCGGCGCCTACCACCGGCCGCTGCTCGAGGTCGCGCAGGGCGGCGGACTCTTCTCGACGCGGACGCTGCCCCGCGACCTTCCGCTGCACGCCCAGCTGCTCTCCGAGAACGAGCGCGTCCTCACCCGCTTCGGCCTCGGCTATGGCGCGTCTCACACCGAGTTCATGCGCTCGCACGCCGACGGCGAGCTCTACTTCATCGAGACCGCCATGCGCGTGGGCGGCGCCCACATCGCCGAACTCACCGAGGCGACACGCGGCATCAACCTCTGGAGCGAGTGGGCGAAGATCGAGATCGAGGGCGAGCGCTACCAGCTGCCCGCCACAACGTCCCGCTTCGGCGGCATCATCAACTCGCTCTCGCGGTTCGAGACACCGGACCAGCGTCCGTTCGATGCGCCCGAGATCGTCCATCGCCTGTCGAAGAAGCACCACGTCGGCTTCGTGCTGGCGGGCGACGATGCGGCGCGCATCGAGGCGCTGCTCGATCAGTACCGGCAGCTGATCCTGAGCGACTACGGCGCCTCGCTGCCGCAGCAGAAGCACGGCCACACCGGTTAGGAGCCGCCAGATGTCCGCAGCCATCACCAGCCTCGGCCTCGACACCGGCGCGCTGCCCGTCATCAACTGCGCGGCCTGCGGCAGCCGTTCGCTCACCTGGCTCGACGTCGGCGGTGAGAGCGATCTGCTGCGGTGCCTCTCCTGCGATGCGGCCGTCGATGCCGGAACGATCACGCTCGAGGGCCGCCGCACGGTTGAGCGGCTGGGCTACGTCTTCCTCGACGAGCACCGCAAGAGCAAGAAGGCCGCGAAGCTGTCGGGCTGCGGCGCCGGCGGCGTCAAGAGCTGCGGCTCGGGCGGCTGCTCGTCCGGCGGCTGCTCGTCCGGCGGCTGCTCGTCCGGCGGCTGCGGCAGCCGATGAGGAGGCCCCCGGCGCGAAGGGCCTCCATCATCAGAACATCCAATATTAGAATCAATATTGAAACTACGCCTTGACGCCGACGCTCTTGCCCGGCTGCGCGCCCGCCTGGACGGCGATCTTTTTCGGCTGCACTTCAGGGCTTTTCGGAACCATGAGGCTCAGCACGCCGTTCTTGAGTTCGGCGCGCACGTGGTCGGCGTCGCAGCCCTCCGGCAGTGTGAAGGTGCGCTGGAAGGCGCCGTAGCTGCGCTCGTAGCAGAAGTAGCGCTCGTACTCGTCTCGCTTCTCGGCCTCTCGCCTGCCCGCCACCGTGAGCCGGTTTCCGCTCAGCGAGATGTCCAGGTCCTTCTCGTCGATGCCCGGCAGGTCGGCCTTGAACAGGTAGCCGTCCTTCGTCTCCTTCACGTCGAAGTCGGGCGAGAACTCGATCGCCTGTGGGAAGGCACGCCTCAGGTTCGTAAGCGGATCCCAGGTCGTGAGTTCGCGCATGATCTCGAACGGATCCCACCCTGCCGAGATGCCCTGCTCACCGCGCCGCACGATGTTCGCCATCTCTGCCTCCTGCAGCCGTGAAGGGGCTGCCTCCGGTCGTGCCTGAGGAGAATGGCCACCCATCGCCCGCAGGACAGGCGACGCACAGGCGCCCGCCGGGACGTTTCTTGCCGGGCGTCCATCGGGTGCTACGGTTCAGCGCTGCATCCGGGCTGAACCACGATGAGCAGGCGAACGACGCGCAAGGCTGCAACGGTTCCCGCACCCCTCCACTCCGAGGCGCGCGACGACATTCTGCGGCTGCAGGAGGCCCTGTATCGGCGCCAGCGGCGGCTCATCCGCGAGCGGGTCACGGCCACCGGCCCGGAGTTCAAGCGCTACGAGGCCCGCGCGCTCGCCCGCATGCGTGACCACCAGCGCGTCGTACCGCTGGATGACGTGGTGCGCGCCGCGGCCGTGAGCGACATCGTCCACGTCGGCGACTACCACACGCTCAAGCAGGCGCAGCGCTGGTTCCTGAAGCTGGTGCGCGGCGTCGCGGCGGCCGGCCGCCCCGTTGCGCTGGCCCTCGAGTTCGTGGAGGCGCGGCACCAGCCGCTCGTCGACCGGTACCTCGCGGGCGATCTCGAGGAGACGGAGTTCCTCGAGAAGACCGGCTACGCCCAGCGCTTTGCCTTCGACGTCTGGCCCAACTTCAAGCCGCTCTTCGACACCGCCCGCGAGCTCAGGCTCCCGATCATCGGCATCGAGCGCGCCCGGGGGGCAGGCACCCTGGCCGCTCGCGACAGGTTCTTCGCGCGGCACATCGCCCGCGCGCATCAGCACCACCCGGATGCGGTGGTGATGGTGCTTGCCGGACAGTTGCACGTCGCGCCGCCACACCTGCCCGCACAGCTGAAGAGGCTGACCGAAGCGCGTCAGCTGGTCGTCTACCAGAACGCCGAGCGGATCTGGTTTTCGCTGGAAAAACAGGGCATCGAGCATCACGCCGAGGCGGTGCTGGTCCGCGCGGGCGAGTACTGCCTCATCAACACCTCCCCGGTCGTCGCGCAGCAGAGCTACCTCGACTGGGTCGAAGACGGCGAGCTGGTCGAGACCACGCAGCCCGAGCGCCACTTCAAGGAGCTGGCGCGGCTCATCGCCTCATTCCTCGAGCTGCCACTGGGCGACGCTCTGGACGAGGTGAGCGTCTATACGGCGGGCGATCTGTCGTTCCTCGAGTAGCGCGAGCGTCGCGGCGACTTCACGGCACGCGAACTGCGGCTCGTCCGCGGTCAGATCCTCGCGCGCGAGAGCTACTACATCCCCCGCGCGAAAATCGCCTACCTGGGCGGCCTGTCGATGAACCACGCCGCGGAGGAGTCGGCCCACTTCCTGCGGCACACCTTTGCCGGAGAGCTTGAGACGGAGCACGGCCTTGTCGACGCGTTCTATGCCCGCGCCATGGAGGAGGCGTTCGCGTTCTTCGGCTCGAAGATCGTCAACCCGAAGCGAAAGACGGCCCATGAAGAGGAGTTCGAGCGGCGGCGGCGCAGCGGCGCACCGCGGGACCGCGCCATCGCCGAGCTGGTGCTGGCCCACCTGGCCCTCGAGCGCGGCACCGGAGGCGCACGCTTCCGCGCCGCCTTCGGCAGCATGCGTGCGTCACTCTTCAACGACGTCACGCACGCGCTGGGCTACATCCTGGGCGACAGGCTCTACTACGCGCTGCTCTCCGGCCTCGTCACCAAGGCCGAGGCGCGCAGGCTCTTCTGCACCAACATCGAAGAAGACGGAGAGCCGATCGCGCTCTACCTGACGCTCTCGCGCCGCCTCGCGAACGTTCCGCTGCCGAAGCGGCGTTGACTCTATCCGTGTGACAAAGCCGCGGACGGTGCCGCCCGCTCGGCCTCGGCGGCCGCGAGCGCCAGGTGAAGTGCGGCTCGCAGCCCCTGGTAGGGCAGCCGCGTCAGCGCCTCGTCGGGGGACAGCCACTCGTGCGCGTCGTGCTCGCGCGGCGCACGGCGACAGTCGAACGAAGCGGGAACCAGCGTGTAATAAGCGGTTTCGCGCGCCCACTTCACCGTCACCAGCTCGCGGCGCGTGATGCCCGGGTCAAGCGGGAAGTCGTGCTCGTACCCCAGCGGACGAACGGCGCTCTTGCAGCCGGTCTCTTCCCAGAGCTCACGCTGAGCCGCCTGCTGCGTCGACTCGCCGCGCTCGATGCGGCCCGTCACCGCCTGCCAGAACCCGCCGCGGGCCATGGTTCGCCGCATCACCAGCACCTTGCCGTCCTCGCGCAGCACCACGACCTGCACCGTCCGCAGCTCCGGCTCGACGATGCGCAGCCGCATGCCGAACAGCGCGCCGAAGAGCCGCTGCAGGCGCGTCGCCGCCTCGCGCCAACCGGTGGCAATCCCCTCGGCAGCCAGGGACGTGACGCCCTTGTCGCGGATGCCGCAGGGCACGATCAGGTCGTAGTGCGACAGGTCGGTCGTCGCGTTGAGCGCGATGCCGTGGGTCGAGATCCAGTGCGAGAGGTGAATGCCCACCGCGCCGATCTTCCGGTCGCCGCGTTCGCCGCCGCGGATCCAGACCCCCGGATGCCCCTCCAGCCGCTCTGCCCCGAGGCCGTAGGTCGCGCAGGTGTCGATCATCGTCTGCTCGAGCGCTCGGACGAACTTGCGGACGTCGCGTCGGTCGGGCGACAGGTCGACGATGGGGTATGCGACGAGCTGGCCGGGGCCGTGGAACGTCACTTCGCCGCCGCGGTCCGTCTCATGGACCGCGATTCCGCGACGCGCCAGTTCGGCGGGAGACGCCAGAATGTCGGCCTCCTTCGCGCCCCGGCCCAAGGTGAACAGCGGCGGATGCTCGACCAGGAGCAGCACGTCGCGATCGGTCTGCTGGCGGAGCGCCTGGGCGTGCAGACGCATCGCCCGCAGGGCGTCGTCGTACTCCACGCGTCCGCAGAAGCGGACCTCGACGGGCTCCTTCATGCGGGGCGTTGTAACAAGAAGTCGGTCCGCGGGCGAACGATGCCGCAGGACCGGGACGGATCAGCGGCGACGACGGCGGCGACGGTGTTCACCGCTGCCCGCTCCCTGCCCACCCTCGCGGGGCGGCGGGGGGGAACGCCGCCCGAGCTCGCCCGACGGCGCGCCGAGGTCCACCGGCCAGCAGCGCCCGCCCTTCAGCGCCGCAACCAGAGACGCTGTCGACGCGATCGGATCGGAGAACAACGTTGCCGCACGTCCGACATCGCTCGGTGCGGTTGCACCCGAACCACCCGTCGAGGGCAGCCCCAGCGTCTCGGCGGCCTCGACGGCGGCATGAGAGAGGCCACCCAGCTTCACCGGGCTCACCACCTCGACGGCCGCAAGGCCCGGCAGCGTGTAGAGGATGTCTCCGCCGGGCCGCGCGAGCGTCAGGTCGTACGGACGCACCGCGACCACGGCGCCCTCGAGCGCGTTCGCCCTCGCGAGCACCGTCCGCACCACGAACTGCCCCTCGGCATCGCGCGGTCCGAGCAGCGTTTCGACGTCGGCGATCTGCGACGCCTCCGGAACGAAGACGATGTAGAGGCCGCGGTCGGTGGTCAGACGGGCACCGGCGAAGAAGCGGACGCCCGACAGCTCGGCCGCCGGCAGGGAGGGGAAGGAGTCGTCGAGGACGACCGCGACGCCGTCCAGCCCCGCGAGGCGCGCCGCGTCGGCAACCTGCTCCCACCCGGCCGCATCGGACGGCGCCTGCACATGGAGATCGATCAGCATCGGGGGCGACACATACCCCGTTCCCGCCGCTGCTGCACGGTCAATGCACCGCACGCCCGCGCGCCGCCCTCTGCTACAACCGGCGGCGATGCTCACGCGCACCTACGCCTTCCTCGAGCCCTACATCGCGGCCAGCCGTCCGGGCCGCCTGGTGCTGGTCCGCCGCTTCCTGCTCGCCCTCGAGCGCGCGCTCAAGACCCCTGCCGAGAGACACGGCGCCTGCATCGTCGCGGGGAGCGTGCTGGGCATGCCGACCGCCGTCCTCGCGCGGGCCACCGACGGCGGTGAGCAGGCGTTCGACCAGTTCCTCGAGCGCGTCCTGTCGGACAGGATCGCCGCGGCGCCCGAGGGGCTTCACGAGCGCGCCGACTGGCTCGTCCGGTGGGGGCCGCTCGTCGAAGCACTGGTTCCCGAGGGGCCGCACGGCGCAAGCCCCGTGCCCGAAATGGTGACGCTGGCCCCCGACCTCGCCGCCCTCTTTGCCCGCCTTCCGGAGCTGTCGCGCTCCCCCCTGCCGCTGCTCCTCGAGGGGGAGCCCGGCACCGGACGCGAGGCGCTCGCGCGGGCCGTCCACGCGATGTTCCGTGCGCCCCGGCCCTTCGTGACGGTCGATGCCGGCCAGCTCGAACCATCCGAGGCCCAGCGCCTCCTCTTCGGCCATCCGCTCGCCCCTGGGCTCGTGCAGACCGCGGGTGAAGGCACGCTGTTCATCCGCAACGCCGAGCTGCTGCCGCCGGTGGTCCAGCACCGGCTCGCGCGCACGCTCGAGTTGGGAGTGAGCGTCGACGAGGACGGTCGAGGCCGAACACCGGCCCTGTTCCGGCTGCTCACGGCGGTCGGCGACGGCGCCCTCGACGACGTCGGAAACGGCCCCGGCCAGCTGCGCCCGGACTTCGCCTACCGTGCGGCCACACTTCATGCGCGATTGCCGCCGCTCGCCCGGCGAGGCGAGGACCTTGCGGCGCTCTATCGCAACATCGTGCGGCGTTTCGTCCTCCGGCGCGAGCAGCCGCTGAGCCCGGAGGAGGTCGCCCGCGAGCAGCGCATGCAGGTGACGCCGCGCGCCCTGCTCGCGCTCTACGCCTACAAGTGGCCGGGAAACGTGGCGGAGTTCGTCTCGGTCGTCCGCGAGGCGCGCCAGCGGGCGGGCAGCGGCGCCCTCGAGCTGGCGCACCTGCCGGAGCGCGTCGTCGCGGCGCTGGGCCGCCCGGGCGAAACGGCAGAAGACCGGCTGCGGGCGACGCTCGTCGAGGTTGCCCCGGCGACGGTCGCCGGTCCGGAGGAGATCGCGCAGGCGCGCAAGAGGCTCCGCGCCTGGATGGACGACGAGCTGTCCCGCGTCATCGACCGCGAGACGAACGAGGCGATCGTCCGCAGCATCTCGACGTACAACGCCCTGCGCGACGGCTTCACCGACGAGCTGCCCGTCGACGGCGCACTCCACCAGCTGAGGGCCGCGGTGGCGCGCGAGCTGCTGCTGCCGACGGGCAGCATCCTGCCGCTCTTCTGGGACGAGCGCGTCGAGCTCGTGGGCGAAATGGAGGCGATCGCCGCGGCGCAGGCAACGCGAGGGGCCGTGGCCCGACGTCTCTTCGACCTCGGGCGCGCGCTCGTGCTCTACCCCGCGCAGGCGCAGAGCCAGCTGGTCGCGCAACGCGTGGGAATCGAAGAGCGCCCCAGCGCCATCGCCCTCGCGCTGGTTCAAGCCGCCCGCGAATATTGAAGCGAGTCGCTCGAGCGGACGCCATTCAATGGAACACACTCGAGAGTGCGCTAATGCGCCCGCTCGCGCCAGAGCCGGCGCAGCTTCCGCACCATCTCGCCGGGCGCCTCGGACTTGAACAGCTCCTCGTCGGCGCCCGCCATGAGGCCCGCACAGACACCCGCGGCGCGCTGCTCCCCCGTCGCCATGAGGATCGGCAGCGACGGCCCGTGGCTCGCCCGCCACTCGCGCACGACGTCGACACCCCACTTCCCCGGCATCATCACGTCGACGATGGCGGCGTCGAAACGGCCGCGGGCCAACCGCTCGAGCGCCGCGTCGCCGTCGAAGACCGCCTCGGCCTCGATGCCCGCAGCCCCCAGCACCAGCGCCGCCGCCTCGCAGAAGTCGCGGTCGTCATCGACCACGAGGACCCGGAGCGACGCTCCCTCCGCGGCGCTTTCTGGCACCGCCTGAAGTTCTCCCGCCTTTGCCGTCAACCGTCCCCCCGCAGCGGCCGACGCGGCCGACACGGGACAAAACAGCGGCGCCCGGCTTCGATTCCCGGTGGCCGGAAACTGGCGACAAGCCCGCACCCCGCTACCTTCCCCGGCATGATGCGCGCCCTCCGACTTGCCACCCTTGCCTGCCTGACGCTCGCCTGCGCCACCACGGCAGTACCGAAGCGCGACCGGCTCCACGTGGGGCTGCGCTACGTCGGCAGCCGGTTCGCGCTCCGCCAGTCGCTCGACGTGGCGCCGTTCTTCCGTGACGACTCCCGGCGCCTGCTCACTCCGCAGCCGCCGTCGGAGGTCGAGCTGATGGTGACGCCGCGCGGAGAGGCCATTTCACCGGGTCCGCGCCTCGAGGTGCTGCCCGCCGGCACGTCCGTCACCGTGGTCGAGATCTCTTTCCCGACGCCTATGGTGGCGTTCGGACGGCCGCTCTTCACGCCGCGCGAGCGGCCGTGGGTGGAGCTGGCGGTCGCCGGTCGCTCGCTGCCGCCGACCTATGTCCTGACGTTGCGCCCGAACGTCGCAACGGAGGAGGAGGTCGTCGAGGAGATCGAGCGTCTGCTCACGACGAACGACGTCGCCGCCGAAGTGGGCTCGCTTTCCCCGGCCGACCAGGAGGCGATCCGCACGCGGGTCGTCCAGCCGGGACTCTCAAAACGCGCCTTGGAGTTGATCTTCGGTTCGCCCCTCCAGCAGCGCATCTTCGGCGAGGGCGCCGACGTCGCGGAGGAGTGGACCTGGCACACGGATCTGGGACCGACGCGCCGCGTGCACCTGCGCAACGGCGTCGTCGAGAGGTACGAGGAGCTCATCCGAAGCAAGGCGACTGCGACGGCAGCGCCCGCGACCGCACCACCGGTGCCGGCATCACCGGTGCCGGCGGCCGCGCCCGCTACCCCGTGATGACGTTGAGGAGCGGCCGCGTCGGTGCCGACGCCGGTGCCGACGCCGGTGCCGACGCCGATGCCGACGCCTGAGCAGTCTCCGACGCTGCGCGATAGACCTCGTCATACGGCACGCTGCAGTCGCCCTCGAGCGGCTCAGGGTAGCGGTATATCTCACCCTTATAATTTCTAAAAACAGACTCTTTGGCCGACTGAGAGACGAGGTAGGTCGGCTGCACCGTCACCTTGCCGCCCCCGTCGGGCAGGTCGACGGCGAGGTGCGGCACGGCAAGCCCGCTCGTGTGGCCGCGCAGCTGCTGAAGGATCTCGATCCCGGCCTGCACCGGCGTGCGGAGGTGGTCGAGCCCCTCGGCGACGTCGCCCTGATGCAGGTAGTAGGGCCGCACGCGGATGCGCAGAAGCCGGTGGTTCAGCTCCTTGATGATTCGCGCCGAGCTGTTGAGCCGCCGCAGCAGCACCGTCTGGTTCTCCACGGGAACGCCGCCATCGATGAGCCTCTCGCAGGCGTCGCGCGCCTCGGCCGTCAGCTCCTTCGGATGGTTGAAGTGCGTGACGACGAACGCCTCCGCGGTCCGCAGCGCCCGCACCAGCGCCTCGTCCACACGGAAGGGGTTGCAGACCGGCACGCGGGTTCCAATGCGAATCAGCTCGACGTGCGGAATGGCGCGCAGCTCGCCCAGCAGCTGGCCCAGACGCTCGGTCGACAGCAGGAACGGATCACCGCCGGAGACCAGCACGTCACGCACTTCGGGGTGCGCGCGGATGTACGAGACCCCCTCGGCCATCGTCTGCTTGTCGAGGTCGGTCGTCTCCTGCCCGGTGAGGCGGCGGCGCGTGCAGTGGCGGCAGTAGACGCTGCAGCGGTCGAGGGCGAGAAACAGCACGCGGTCCGGGTATTTGTGGACGATCGCCGGCACGGGGCGGTTGTGGTCCTCGCCCAGCGGGTCGCTCAGCTCCTCGGGGCGCGTCTCGGCTTCGGCCGGAAGCGGTATCGACTGGCGTCGCACCGGACACCAGTCGTGGGCAGGGTCCATCAGCGCCGCGTAGTAGGGCGTGATGCCCAGCTTGAAGATGCCCCGCGTGCGCCGAAGGCCGAGGCGTTCCACCTCAGACAGCGGAAACCGGGCCTCGAGCGCCTCGAGGGTCGCGATCACGTTGCGCTGCTGCCAGCGCCAATCGCGCCAGGACCCGTCGCTCACCTCGGGGTAGAGCGCACGGCGATCGACCTCGGGAAATCGGAGCAGCATCGGTGGGGCACCTGACGAAAGGCGCCGGTTCGTAGCGGCCTCCCGAAGCAGCGTCAAGACGGCGCTTGCGGATGTTACGCTCGTCCTCATGACCGCGTTGCTCCAGAGCGCCCTCCGGCCGCTCCTCTTCACCCTCGCCCTGCTTTCCGGCGCGCACGCAGGCGCCGTGCCTTCCGGCACGTGGCGCTGGCTTCAACCGAAGGTCACCGGCGCCAACCTCACCGACGTCGCGTTCGTCGATGCGGGCCGAGGATGCGCCGTCGGCTCCGGCAGCACCGTCCTCTGCACCACCGACGGCGGCACGACGTGGCGGATCGCGGCGACCCCTCCCGGTCCCGACCTGAAGAGCGTTGCACGCTTCGGCACCCGCGTCGTCGCAGCCGGAGCCAACGCCACGCTGCTGCGCTCCGACGACGACGGGGCGACGTTCACCACCGTCGCCTGGCGCCTCGTGGGCTCGCGGCCGACCCTCATCGACGTGCAGTTTCTCGATGAAAACAACGGATTTCTGCTCGCCGACGACGGCACGCTCGTCGGCACCACCGACGGCTTTCGCACCATCTACCCCGTCACACGCATCGGCACGTTCCAGCCCCACGCACTCTGGTTCGCCGACACCCGCAAGGGGTGGATCGCGGGAGGCACCACGAACGGCTCGGTCGGCACCGTCTGGCAGACGAGCGACGGCGGCAGCACGTTTCAGCAGGCCACCCAGACGAGCGGCGGACCCCTGAGGGCGATTGCCGGCGCGACCATCGGTGGCGCCGAGGCCGTCGTCGCCTGTGGCGCCGCGACGCCGCGGTGCACCTACCTCAACGGCGCGCAGCCCGCGAACGGCTGGCAGCCGCTCGATCCGGGCGGCGAGGAGATCACCTCCCTCTCCCTGAAGACCGACCCGTCGGGCAACCCCACCTTCGAGCTCTGGGGGGCCGCCGCCAGCGGCCTGTGGGTGGCTCGCAGTGACGGAAGCCCAATGCAGGAGCCCTTCCAGCAGACGTCACCGCGTCTCGCTTCGGTCTCGTCGCGCACCTACGGCATCGCCGTCGCGGTGGGCGAGGGCGGCACCATCGTGCAAGGCGGCGCGGGCGGCGAGGCGGCGGTGCTCACCGGGAACCGCTCGGAGAACCTTTCTCTCGCCGCATTCACGACCGACGGGCTCTACGGTCTCCTCCTCGACGCCGGCACCAGCGGCTCCCGCGTGCTCGCGACGAAGGACGGCGGCGGCACGCTCGTGCCGGTCGGAACGCTCCCGGGCAACGTCGGCGCGCTCGCGCTCGTCGATGTCCAGAACGCCTTCGCAGCGACGCTCAGCGGCGACTTCTACGTCTCGACGAACGGCGGCGCGCAGTGGCAGCGCCGCAGCAGCCTGCCTCGAGGCACCCGCTCCCTCGCGTTCGTCGACGCCCGGAACGGCTATGCCGCGGGCGATGGCGGCCTCGTCGTCACCATCGACGGCGGCACCAGCTGGCGTCCGGTACTCGTCACGCCCATGCTCGCCGTCGCCGCGAACGCGCGCACGGCCGTGGCGATCGGAGCCAGCGGCGAGGTGCAGCGCCGCTTCGGCCCAGATCCTCTCGGAGCATGGTCTGCCGTCTCACAGCCCCAGACCGGCATCACGCTCACCTCGCTCGCGCTCTTCTCCGATGGACGTCTCGCCTACGCGGGACGCAACGCGACCGGCCCGTTCCTGCACCTCGAGACCAGCACCGCGGCCGTCGACACCAGCACGTCGGCGCTCATCCTCGGCCTCGTGACCGCCGCAGACAGGCTCTTCGCGCGGATGGAGGGCGGACGCCTCGCCGAGGTGCAGGCCGACGGCACCCTCACGAGCGAACTCGCGACCATGTCCGACGTGAATGGCATCGCGTCGCGCACTGCCCCGAACGCCCAAGGAACCATCGGCCCAGCCCCCGTTGTCTTCGGGCGCAGCGGCATCCTGCTCGCCTTCGAAGACGCCCCGGAGGCGCCGAATCAGCTCCCCGTCATCACGCTGGGTGCAAGCCGCGTTCAGGTCGTTGCGGGAGGATCCGGGCAGCTCTCCGCGACGGTGGTCGACGGCGATGGCGAGACCGTGACCGTGCGCTGGAGCGAGCCCTCCGGCACCCAGCTGACATTTGCGACGCCCGACGCATTGATCACGGACGTCACCTGGACAAGCCAGCCGACCGGCGCTGCGCGGACCGTCGCGCGTCTCACCGCCTGCGACCCGCGCGGGGGCTGCAGCATCGCCGACGTCATCGTCACCACCGATCGTGTCGCGAACCGCGCGCCGCGGGCGCTGGCCGACGGCGCTTCGGTGCTGACGGGACAGCGGCTCATCCTCGACAGCAGCGGCTCGTACGATCCCGATGGCGACCTCCTCAGCCGAGCGTGGCGCCAGCTCTCGGGCGCGGCGGCCACCCTCAGCGGCCCTGCAGACGGCCCTGTGCTCTACGCCACGGCGCCCTCGACCGCGGGCGTACTGCTCTTCGAGCTGACGGTCTGCGACCCCTCGGGACAGTGTGGCCGCACCGAGGTGACGGTCAGCGTCTATGCGCCGGGAACCAACGCTCCGCCGATCGCCTCCACGCAGGGCGACCTCTTCGTGCCGCCGGCGAGCCGCATCGTCCTCGACGCGTCAAACTCCTACGATCCGGAGGACAACCGCATCACCAGCGCCGAGTGGCGACAGGTGGGCGGCCCGGCCGTTCCGCTCACGAACGCCACGAACCTCATCGCCTCCGCAGCCGCCGGCGCCGAGGGCGACCGCTACCGGTTCGTCGTCAAGGTCTGCGACCGCCAGGCCGCCTGCACCGAAGCGTTCGTCAACGTCACGATCACCAGCTCCGCGTCCCCGAACCTCGCGCCTCAGATCGTCCTCAACCGCAGCCGCCAGAGCGCCGGCGTCGGCGACAACGTCGTGCTCAGCGCCAGTGCGGTGGATCCCGAAGGATTCACCCTGACCCCCGAATGGAAGGACGATCAACCGGTCCTCGGGATCCTCTTCAAGCAGGTCGGTAACGGCGACGTCTCCTTCGTCGTGCCGCCGGGCGCTTCCGGCACGACGCTGCGATTCCGCTTCGTCGCGTGCGACCCCGACGGCGCCTGCAGCACCGCGTTCGACACCGTGACCGTCACGGGCCCACCGCCGCTCACCGCCGACGCCGGCCCCGACCAGCGCGTCCCCGGTGGCGCACGCGTCGTCCTCGATGCCACCGGCTCGAAGGGCACCATCACGGCCTACGCTTGGACCCAACTCTCGGGCCCGCCCGTGGCGCTCGCCGGCGCCGATCAGTCGAAGGCCCTCTTCACCGCCCCCGACGAAGCCTCGACACTCGTCTTCAGGCTCACCGTCACGGGCGCCGACGGCACCAGCGCAGCCACGCAGGTCACCATCACCGTCACCGGCCCGCTCGCCCCCATCGCCGACGCCGGTGCAGACCAGACGGTCGGTTTCGGGGCGCGCGTGCAGCTCGACGCCCGCCGCACGACCGACCCGCTCTCACGCGCGGTCACCTACGCCTGGACCGCCCCCGATGGCATCGCGCTCGCCGGCGCCGACTCGGAGCTTGCCGCCTTCTACGCCGCCGCCGCACCGGCAAGCCTGACCTTCACCCTCACCGTCTGCGCGAGGGCGAACGTCTGCGGCACCGACCAGGTGACCATCACCGTCGCCGAGGGCGAGAACCTGCCGCCGCTGCCGAACGCCGGCCTCGACCGCCGCGCCATGAGCGGCAGCAGCCTCACTCTCGACGGCACCGCCAGCCTCGATCCCGAGGGCACGCCCCTGACGGCCCGCTGGTCCAGCGTCGATGGCCTCGCGACGCCGCAACTCGCCTCGGGACTCTGGAGTCCCGTCACCCTGCCGATCGTGACCGAAGAGACGCCCGTCACCTTCCAGCTCGACGTCTGCGACGCGGCCGGCAGCTGCGGCAACGACCGCGTCACCATCACGGTCCTCCCCGTCGGCCCCGAGACGCCGACGATCAGCGCGCGCATCGTCGACCATGACGACGGCCTCGTGCCCGAACAGTCGCTCTTCACCGTCGAGCTCACCGCGACCTGCCCCGGCGCGCCGTGCGTCGATGGCGGCAGAGTCCGGCAGCTGTCGGGCATCGTCCTCGGCGTCACGCCTGCACCTCTCGACTTCGCAACGCCCCGCGTCTTCAGGGCCCAGCCCTTCACCCTCGAGGCCTCCGTCTGCGACGCAGCTGGCCGCTGCGCGGTGCAGACCGTCGAGGGCACCGTCACGAACGACCGCAACGAGCCTCCCGTCGCCGTCGCGCCCACCACACTGGAGGCCCGCCGCAGGCAGCAGGTCATCCTCGACGCTTCAGCCAGCCACGACCTCAACGCCGAGCCGCTCTCGTTCAGCTGGAGGCAGTCGGACGACCCGACCACGGTCACGCTGGTCACCCCCTCCAGCGACCGCGCGCGGTTCACCGTTCCGGCCGATGCGCCCTCGGGCGCCATGCGCTTCGAAGTCACCGTCTGCGACCTCGCGGGCGACTGCTCCAGCGCCACCACCGAGGTGACCATCCTCGACGGCGACCCGGCCAACCGGCCTCCGGTGGCCTATGCCGGCGCCGACCGCCAGACCCCCGTGGGTGCGCCCGTCCGAATCGACGGCCGCGGCTCGTTCGACCCCGACGGCGACGCATTGTCCTATGAATGGAGCATTGTCGCCGGCACGGGCGCCACCGTCGCTGGCGCCGATCAACCAACGGCGACGATTGTCTTCGCCGAGCCGGTCTCCGCCGAAAGCCCCCTCCTCGTCCAGCTGCGCGTCTGCGATCCGGCCGGCGCCTGCGGCACCGACCAAGTGGCGGTCTCGTCGTTCCTGCTTCCCACCAGCGATGTCGCAGCGCAGGCCCAGTTCTCGGCTCCGCAGGCGACGAGCGGCTGCGGCTGCACCAGCGGAGAGCCGGCCCACCTGCTCGCCGCCCTCCTCGCCTTCGCCACGCTCGCCCGCCGCCGGAGCCGCCGATGACCCGCACCGTCCGAATGGAGATCGCCCGCGTTGAACGACCCGGCGACCCGCTGCCCCTGCCCCGCTACATGACGCCGGGCGCCGCCGGCCTCGACCTGTGCGCCGACATCGCCGAACCCGTGACGCTTGCTCCGGGCGCCCGCGCGCTCCTCCCCACCGGCCTTCGCATCGCCGTCCCGGAGGGTTTCGAGGCGCAGATCCGCCCCCGCAGCGGCCTCGCCCTGAAGCACGGCCTCTCCATTCCGAACGCTCCGGGCACGATCGACAGCGACTACCGCGGCGAGGTTCAGGTGCTGCTCATCAACCTCGGACAGGAGCCGTTCGTCGTCCGCCGAGGCGAGCGCATCGCCCAGCTCGTGGTGGCGCCCGTCGTCCGGGCCGAGCTGGTCGAGGTCGACGACCTGGACGACACCAGCCGCGGCACCGGCGGTTTCGGCTCGACCGGCCGCGCCTGACAGCCTCGACGCCCCGCAACGCCATGTGGTAAATCTCGCGATTTCTGCGGCCCGGACCCTTCGCCTGCCGCATCGAACGAGGTCTTCGCGATGCTCTGCTATCGCTGTGGCAGCCACGTCCCCGACGGCTCCGAGAACTGCGGCACTTGCGGCCAGAAGTTCGCGCTCGGCCTCAAGCCCGGCCCGATCGCCGGCTTCGGCACCGGCACCCGCCGTCACCGCATCGCCCTCGAGACCAGTCCGTACAAGGTCGGCGACCGCATCGCAGGCCGCTACGACATCAAGGAGAACGCCGGCGCCGGTCCGATCGGATGGGTCTACAAGTGCCTCGACCGCGAGCTCGACGTCGACGTCGCCGTCAAGGTCATCAGCCCCCGATTCGCGCAGACACCGGACGAACGGCACGCGGTGCTTCGCGAACTCCGGAGCGCGCTCAAGCTCAACCACCCCAACATCGCCCGCACCTACGAGGACGGCGAGGACGACGGCCGGCTCTTCGTCACGATGCAGCACCTCGAGGGGCTGACCCTGCGCCGCATCTGGGACCTGCGGCGCCAGAAGGGACAGCTGTTCGCGCTGCGCGAGGTCGAGCCGATCGTCGCGCAGATCGCCCAGGCCCTCGAGGCCGCCGCCCCCGTCCTGAGCCACGGCGACCTCAAGCCCGACAACGTCATCGTCCTGCCCGACCTGATCAAGGTGACCGACTTTGGCCTCGCCGGCGCGCTGCCCCGCGCCCCCTTCATGGCGGCGCAGAAGGCGGGCGGGGTTCACCGCTACCTCGCCCCCGAGTTCCTGCACGGTGAGCGCATCAGCCCCCGCGCCGACGTCTTCAGCCTGGGCGTCATCGTCGGCGAGATGCTTTCCGGCGCCTCCTTCGAGGGCCAAGGCTTCGACCTGCTGGCGAGGAACCCCGCGCTGCCGAAGGAGGCCGACCAGATCTTCCGCAAGGCGGTCGCCTTCAAGCCCGACGAGCGCTTCGCCACCCCCGCCGAGTTCTCCGAGGCCATCTCGGCCGCAGCAGGCGTCACCGCCCACACGCGCACCCGCGTGACCGCGGTCACCGCGGTGCCGACCCCGAACGCTCCCTCCCCGAGCGCGGCGAGGCCGACGCCCGCGAGCATCGCCGCACCGCTGCCACCGCCACCGCGCCCCCCGGCCGCTCCGCCCCTGCCGGAACCGGACGCAGAGCTCCCGGCACCCTCCGGCACCGTCACGCCCCCGCCGAAACAGGGCGACGTCGCGGTGCGTGAAAACACCGAGGAGGTCGGCGAAGAGCTGATCGAGGTCGAAGACGCCGCGATCGACAATGCCGACGCAGGGAACGGCGGCGAAGAGCCGGCACCTGCGCTGAAGGTGCCGAAGAAGAGCTTCCGCGACGACGTCACCGAGACCAACATCCCGCTGCCGCCGTCGAGCGAAGCCGAGGCCGAATCCACGCCGCTGCCTCCGCCCTCACCGGCCGCCTCGACGCCTCCCCCGACGCGTGAGCCCCCGAAGGCGCAGAAGGTCAAGGATTCGCCGCCGCCGCCGGCCGCCTCGGCGCCACCTCCGCCGCGCGCGACCCCGAAGTCCAGCCCGAAGGCCGAGCCACCCCAGGCCGCTGCACCAGCCGCCTCGCCGGGCGACTCGACGCTGATCAAGCCGGTTCCGTCCAAGCAGCCCCGGACCGAGCCGACCTCGGAGCCGGCGTGGTCGGGTGACAAGCGCTCCGTGCCGCCCGCCCCGCCGGCCCAAACCACCCCCGTCGCTACCCCGGCGAAGACCGACCACACCCCAAAGATCGTCGCCGCAGTGCTGTTCATCGTCATCATCGGCGCTGCGCTGGTGATGGCCCGCAATACAGGCGGCGACTCCGGGCGCCCAACACGAAAGCCCACTCCCGCGGCGACGGTGTCCACCTCCAC
>JACCDP011056687.1_pt1 | contig 37367 bp, 23 predicted proteins | sample 7445841 | NCBI WGS metagenome assembly JACCDP01 (sample SAMN15323441, study PRJNA562643) | freshwater metagenome | isolation source: river surface water | place: USA:Blue River Watershed | collected 2017-08-17 | reverse complement strand
GGGGGAAATACGAAATTTCATTAGAAGCAACAAATGCACTCGGTTCTGACATCCTAACAAAACCCGATTACATCGAAGTAACGGATTCAATTATATTAGCAGCGAAATTGTTAAATTCTAAGCTAATCCATTGCCTTACCGATACATTTTCGCTTAGATTACAGCTCCAAGATACTGCCATTAAATCAAACAATTTAAATTTAACTTGGAAAAAAAATGCAAGTGTTTTATCCAATGAAAATGGACTTTTATTGCAAGGTTTAAAGCCTCAAAAAATGGACATATATTCAGTTGTAATAAAAAGCACACAATATTGTGTAAGTCCTAATTCTATTGTGTTACAGGATACTATTTTACAAACTACGGGCGTTCAAAATATATCGGTATTTAGATTTATGGATACGATGAAAGCTCCAGATTTGGGCTCGGGTGAGTATATCTGGTACAGAAATAGATCCGAAGTGGGTAGAGGTAGAAATTACATTGCCAAGTTGAATGGTAATTATCGATGCATATATGTAGAAAATGGTTGTTTTAGCGATTCTAGCAATGAATTGCAATTCAATTCTTTGGATAATGCGCAATTTTTGGTTGGCAATACGCCGTATATTTATCCTTCGGTTACCAGTCGTTTTATTCGGATTGCCCAAAAAGAGAAAGTTATCAAAATATTGTTATTTAATGATTTAGGTCAATGCATCTTAACTTTGCCTACAGATAGAATTATTGAGACGATAGATTTACAAAATTATAATTTATCACCTGGCGCATATTGGTCGACGTTATACGGCTTGGACGACGAATTACTTGGGAAAGTAAAGTTGATTTATACGGGAGCACACTAAGGTATTATATATGACTGGATCATAAATCCGATTATTTAGCTATAATCGGTGTTATGGAAATTTGTCGTTCAATGAATGAATGCTTTGATTTTATTTATTGAATTAAGGAATGTAGTCATTGCGCACAAATTAGCAAGATTATTATGGAAAGAATGAATACGGTTAGGAATAAGGTCATTGTTTAAATAGAACTATTTGGTGAAATATATGAGAATGTACACCTGTTCTTTCTATCTTGTCTTGTGTTTTATAATTTACATTATGTTAAATTGTACTTGAAAAGAAAAGAGCACTTTTAGTGCTCTCGTCTTTTGATATTTCTTTTATTGATTTATTTGCCTCCACCGGCTAACTCTTCTTCTAATGACTTCTGCAAATCACCATACTTCTTAGCTCCTTCATTATCTAACATTTCCAAGCAAGCAGTTTTTAAACCTTTACAAATATTAATTTGGTCAGTTAAACTATATTCAGTATTGCTTAATGCAACTTCTAAATATTTTTTAGCATTACCGAAAGTCATTTTAATTTCTTCTTCAACTAATTTTTTCTTTGCACCCGCTGAAGCAGCTTTCTTCTCGTATAGCTCTTTTCCATCTATTTTCATTATCATCAAGCCAAGATTGAAATTAGCATTGAAATTAGCTGGATCTAATTCTACGGCTTTTTTGTAGTCTTCGATAGCTTTTTTACCATTGTTACTCATTTCGTATAAATACCCTCTGGTATAATATAGATTGCTGTTATTGGGGTCAATGGCGATTTGCTTGCTAACATCGTCCATTAATTTCAATTCTTGATGAGTTTTAATATAGAAATTCATTAAAATTTGAAAGTACTCCTGAGCATTACCAGACTTAACCAAAGCTTCGCGAACAGTCTTCTCTGCGCTGATAGTATCGCCTTGTTGTATGTAATTGTTAGAAAGTGCTTCGACCAGACTTGGCGATGTGTTTCCTTTAGCCACCAAATCTTTAATGACTTGCATACCTGCATTTTTGTCTTTGTTATTTAAGGCACAATAAACTAGGCGATCAACAATAAAAGGTCGCTCTATTTTATTGTTTCTTAATAAACTCAATGTAGCCGTATCAAGATTATCGTATAAAGGCAATAAAATCTGATAATAATTGCCAATAGTGTTAAAATCCTTGCTCTCCCACAATTCACCGGATTCATTCAAAACCGAAATAAAAGCTTTGCCCATTTCCCCTTTTGCAGTTTCTATCAATTCTGCTTTTTTCGGAGCTGCACTGTTGATATAAAGTAGCATTGCTTCTCCTGAGGTATATCCCGCTTTAGTTGCGTAAGGCTTCAAGATTTCTTGGTTACGATTTTCGTACAATCTACTGTAAACCATACTTTTAATAACAAACATCTTAGGCAACTGTGAAGTTTTAGGGTTGATAGCTGCTTTGTCAATTTGTTCTTTAGCGCTTATCAATTCATCCAATGAATTGCTAAACAAGGAGTACTCAGCTGAGTTAACAGCCTGCATTTGCGCGGTGGCACTACCAATAATTCCTACTGCTAAGGCCAGTCCGATGGATAATTTTCCCAATTTTTTCATACTATTCATTGGTGTCATTTGTGTTTTCCGATTCATTGTTTTCTATAGGTGAATCCACGATAGCATCTCCATCCGTAACTGTTAATTCCTCTTCTTCATCTTCTCTTGGAGTTTTTGCCAAACCCGCAATTGAATCCTTTTCCTTCAAATTGATCAATCGAACTCCTTGGGTAGCTCTACCCATGACTCTCAATTTTTCAACTGCCGTTCTAATGGTCATACCGCTTTTGCAAATGATCATCAGTCCGTCCTCTTCAGTTACCGATAAAATACCTACCAAATTTCCTGTTTTTTCAGTGATAGATATGGTTTTAACTCCTTTTCCACCTCGGCCAGTGATTCTGTAATCATCAACGTCGGTTCGTTTTCCATATCCCTTATCGCTTAGTACAAGAATTGTGGTGTCACTTGACGAAGGATTTACACAAACCATGCCAATCACTTCATCTTCGTCTGACTCCAAGGTTACCCCTTTTACACCAGCGGCAGTTCTACCCATGGGTCTAACGGTTTTTTCAGGGAATCGAATAGCTTTTCCAAGTTTCTTGGCAATTAAAACTTCGCTATCCCCTGAGGTTAAACAAGCTTGTAGTAATTCGTCCCCATCTCTAACCGTAATGGCATTAATACCGTTGGCTCTCGGTCTAGAATATGCTTCCAACGAAGTTTTCTTTACAATTCCTCGTTTGGTAACCATGATGATGAAATTGTTATTTAAATACTCTTCATCTTTCAAGTTTTTCACGTTGAGATACGCTTTAACTTTATCATCGGAAGGTAAATTAATTAGATTCTGAATCGGTCTACCTTTGGTATTCTTACCGCCTTCTGGAATTTCATAAACTTTTAACCAGAAACATCTACCCTGTTCAGTAAATAGCAATAAGTAATTATGGGCTGTTGCAACAAATAAATGTTCAACAAAGTCTTCGTCTCTGTGAGCAACGCCTTTCAAACCTTTACCACCACGATTTTGCTCTTTGTATTCCGCCAGCGCGGTACGTTTAATATATCCCATGTGAGAGATGGTAATTACCACGTCCTCGTCTGGGATTAAATCTTCTATATTGATTTCCTCGGCATTGAATACAATTTCTGTTCTACGTTTGTCGCCATATTTTTCCTTTACCTCATTGACCTCAGTTTTGATAATACCCATTCGCATTTCTTCGCTGGCCAAAATGGATTCATAGTATTGAATCTCTTTCAACACCTCTTGGTATTCTTCCCTGATTTTTTCAATTTCTAGGCCGGTTAATCGCTGCAAACGCATATCCAAGATAGCCTTTGATTGAATTTCACTTAATCCGAAATTACCCATCAATCCATCCCGCGCTTCTTCTGGAGTTTTACTCTTACGGATCAGGGCAATTACTGCATCCAAATTATCTAAAGCGATAATCAAACCTTCCAGTATGTGTATTCTTTTCCGTGCTTCCTCTAATAAATATTGGGTTCTACGCAATACAATCTCATGCCTATGTTCAACATAGTAATGAATCATATCCTTCAGATTTAACATCTCAGGCTTGCCTTTAACCAAAGCAATATTATTTACTGAAAAACTACTTTGAAGTGGGGTGTATTTGTATAGCTGGTTTAAAACAATATTGGCTATTGCATCTCGTTTCAATTCAAATACAATGCGCATTCCTTGTCTTCCGCTTTCATCCCTTACCGCTGATATTCCTTCGATTACTTTTTCATTGATTAAATCTACTGCCTTAAGAATGATTTGAGGAGGTGATACCTGGTAGGGCACCTGAGTGATGATAATCATTTCTTTGCCCGTACTGGTTATCTCAATTTCGGCTTTACCGCGCATTACAACCCTACCTCTACCCGTTTCAAATGCATCCCGAATTCCTTCAACACCGTAAATTATACCCCCTGTTGGAAAATCAGGACCCTTTACGTACTGCATTAATTCAGCCGTAGTGATTTCCTTGTTTTCGATGTATGCCACTACCCCATCGCAAACTTCCGATAAATTATGCGGAGCCATGTTTGTAGCCATACCAACGGCAATTCCCGATGCACCGTTCACCAATAAATTGGGAATTTTAGCGGGCATAACCGTGGGTTCTTCCAAACTCTCGTCGAAATTGGGTCTAAAGTCCACAGTGTCCTTATCGATATCCACCATCATCTCCTCGGCAATTCTCCTTAACCTAGCCTCGGTATAACGCATAGCGGCCGGTGGATCACCGTCAATAGAACCATAGTTACCCTGACCGTCTACGAATGGATACCGCAAACTCCAATCTTGAGCCATTCGCACCATGGTGTCGTATACACTACTATCTCCGTGTGGGTGATATTTACCCAAAACTTCCCCTACAATACGCGCTGATTTTTTGTAAGGTCTGCTCGCTCCTAACCCTAACTCTACCATACCATACAACACCCTGCGATGTACGGGTTTTAAACCGTCCCGAACATCAGGTAATGCGCGTGATACAATTACCGACATCGAATAATCGATGTAGGCGGTTTTCATTTCGTCCTCAATATTGATTGAGATAATTCTACCCGTATTTAAATTTTCGTTTAGCTCTTCCATGCACTAAATCTTATAGTATTACAAATTAAGGGTTTCTGTCCTAAAAACAGTAGAAAAAATAGTCGATGTTGCCCACAAATTGTGTACATTTTAGCATAAAAAAAGGGCTACAATTGATGAATTGTAACCCTTTTAAACAATATAATAATTTTGACCTAAGTATGATCGATTATTTAGACGGATTAGGAGCTAAATGAGGTTGGTTGTAAGGTTTACCGGATGTAGCATTTTGCTTGATCGGCAACTGGGTAGTTCCGGCTTTTAAATATTTAATTTTACCACTTCCATCTTTACCCAAAACTTGCATCTTACCCATACCCAATGCTTCCAACTTGGGTTGAATCACTTCCAAATCACCGGCAGCAACCACCATCAATTGATTGGTCTTAAATTGCGTGGCGGCTAATTCGTTGATTTCCTTGAGTGTAATATTTTGGATTATCTGGGTTCTCTCGTTAGCTACCTTTTCGTCCAAGCCCCTAATGGCTAGATTTGCCAAATAACCTGCTTTCTGTCCAATCGATTCGTAACCCAATGCTTCTGAAGCTAATAATGCGCTCTTTGTGAATTTGAATTCATCTTCCGTCATTCCTGTGTTCTTATACGTTAATATATGATTTATCACCTCCACCACAGCACTATCTGTAGCACGTTTTAACACCCCTGCACTTATCGAATAAGATCCTTCTAAGGATTTGTATGCAGGTGAAAAGCCACCTCGAATTCCGTAGGTCCATCCTTTGTCTTCGCGGATATCTAAATTCAACCTTGAATTAAAGTTACCGGCCAATGCGAAATTCATGATACTACTTTTGAAGAAATTACCGGTGGCATCGTATGGCATCGATTTAAATCCAATATACAGATCTGTTTGATCAGCATCTGGATAATCTACGCCGAACAATTGAGGTGTTAGAACGCTTGCTGCAATAACAGGCAACGCAGGTTTAATTGCTTCGTTGGATTTCCATGATTCAAGAAATGCAAATTTCTCTTTGAACTGCTGTTGCGTAAATGGTCCAATAGCAATGACTTTTGTCAAATTTGGAACATAATTATTGTAATATTTCTTACAAATGTCTAAGGAAACTTTATCGTAATCAGCCTCCGTTTCGGTTCGGCCAAATATATTATCTCCATACAATACTTTTCTCCAAGCGTTATTTGCCCCAGCAGATCGATTTCTCAATGAATTCTGTGCGTCTTGCTTAACTCGTTTTTTGTGTTTCTTAAATTCCGACTCATCCCAACGAGGTGTAATCAACATTTCTTGCAACAATGCAATGGTCGCATCCAACTTTGAAGCTTCGCATGACAAGGTAATATTAGTAGATGTTGAGCCCCCGTTAAAACTTACACTGCTTCCCAATTTTTCAAATTCTTTTTCTAACTCCGCAGGAGTTTTGGATGCAGTTCCAAAATTCATCATATCCGCGGTTAATTCTGCAGTACCAAAGGGTACAGATTTGCCATCTTCCAATAATTGACCTCCTTCGATACTCATAGAAACAATTACTCTTGGGGTCTCATTAAAATAGGTTGACCATAATTCCAAACCGTTGGATAATTTTTGCTTCTCAATGGTTGGAATGGTAGTGTTTTTGAATTCTTTTACTTCAGGACGTTTGCTGCGATCAAAATTATCTGATACGGCTCTAACTTTTAAACTGCTATATTCAGACTCTACCAATTTACCGGCTTTGTAATCAGCGTTAGGATTCACACTTACATATTTTCTTTTGGATTCATTTCCTTGTTCTTCAGAAGAAGATTCATCGGGCATTATTATAACTGTAGAAGAGTTTTTGCCTTTTACATATGTATTATAAACGCGAATAATATCGGCTTTGGTTACATTGTTATAACGATCGTATTCGTCTTGTAGATTCAAGGTTTTCCCCGATGCGTTTTTGACATCCAAGTACCAGAAATTGCTGATGAGGTTAGCCTTGTTGCTCACATCTTCCAATCCATTGGAGAAACCACCTAATATATTGGATTTTGCACGAGCTAAATCGTCATCCGTAAAGCCAACAATTCCAAAGGAATCAATCGCTTGCGCTAACATTTTCTGCAGTTGTGGAACGTCGCTCCACGGATATCCTTGAATGGCAAATGAAAACTCACCTGCTAATTCGTGATTGATAGAACTCAATGGATTGTTGGTTGCACTTGCTCCTAACGCCCATTCTGGATCCATAAATTTCTTATAAAGAATGGAGCTTCTTGTACCACCCATTAAATAGCTCAGCATATCCAATGCTGCTTCGTCTGGATGTGAAACTGGCACACCCACAAATGTTTGATAAACCAAAGGAACAAATGCATTAGGATCAGTGTAGGTAGCGTATTTGTTCTCTTTTAAACTTACTCTACTCACCAATTGCTTTTTAACTTCTGGACCTTTTTCAATTCCACCAAAATATTTACCAACCCATTCTACCACTTCGTTGGTGTTTACATCCCCTACCAGAATAATAGCCGCATTATTGGGGCCATACCAGCGTAAAAAGAAATTTCTTAGGTCGCTGCTATCAGCTCTATCCAAATCATCTACGTAGCCAATCGTAGACCAGCTGTAAGGATGCTCTTTGGGATACAGTTCTTGGTCCTTTACTTCCATTAAAAAACCATAGGGAACATTGTATCGTTCGTCTTTTTCGTTTTTAACAGTACTTCTTTGATTTTCAAATTTCTTTTTTGTAAAAGCTTCCAAAAAGAAACCCATGCGGTCTGCTTCCATCCACAGAGCTGTTTCCGTAAAATTACTCGGGAATGTTTCAATATAAACTGTTCTGTCTCGAGTGGTGTTACCATTTACATCCCCACCGTACTGTTTTATAATTTTGAAATGTTCTTCATCGGCAATATGCTTTGAACCCTGGAAAAGCATGTGCTCAAAAAAATGGGCAAATCCCGATTTTCCTCTTGTTTCTCTAGCCGAACCTACATGGTAAGTAACGTTCAAATGAACCACAGGATCGCTATGGTCCTCGCTCACAATCAAGGTCAATCCATTGGGGTAAACAAACTTCTTAAACGGTATTATTAATTTACCGGGTTGTGCTTCTACGGTTTCTACTAATACAGCATTATTTGACTGACTAGAAGGTGTTTGCGCAATAGAGGATGACGCAAATCCAAAGACACCTACGTACATCAAAACGAGTTTTCTCATACCACGCGAATTTACGAAATTTTAATCACTACCTTGGTTTGAAATGATGTAGACTAAACTATTTCGACAAATGTTTGTATTTGTTAGATATTTCCTCGTTATATCTGTTGATTTGATGTATATTAACCATACACTAAATCCATAAACACATTCATTTGTTTTAATAGTGTTTCTTAAGCAAGAATTAAACTTTACATTGTTAAATCCAAAAGAATCAATTTTTTAAAATCAAACCAAACATGAAGAATCTAATACGAATAGTTTTCATTGTCTTTTCCGCATTTATTGTTGACGGAATTATTTCTAATTCAAATGGACCCGGAGGTGGATATTCCGGCGCACCATCGGAAAATAATTGTACCAACTGCCATGGAACATTTTCGTTGCAAACGAGTGGGGTGAACTTCAATCGGATAAAATTGGAAGTGCCATTTACTGGCGGTGGATACATACCAGACAGCACCTACTTGATAAAGATATCTTATAAGGAAACTGGAAAAAGCGTGTTTGGGTTTCAGGTAACGGCATTGGATGTTAAAAACAACGAAGCTGCCGGAACATTTACTGCTAATGATTCAAGAACTCAAACCGGAAATTATACCATTTCTGGTAAAACTCGATATTATGCTGAACATACTAGTTCAGGAACTTCCACAGTTGCTACAGATTCCGTTGCTTGGTTTGTACGATGGAAAGCACCAAATAAAAATTTAGGTTCCATTCGTTTTCATTTGAATTTGAATGTTGCCAATGCTAACGGAAGTACATCTGGAGATTATATTTATAAGAAATCTTTTGATGTAGTTCCTTCTTCTCTATTGCCAAAAGCTAGTGCAACCATAAAAGATTCAATCATTTGTAGTGGTAAATCAATTCAATTTACGGGCAGCGGCACACAATCACCAACTTCGTATCAATGGTCGTTCCCTGGGGGTTCTTCCACTTCATCCACTAGTCAAAATCCACAAATCACCTATTCCAGTATAGGTAATTACATTGCGGTCCTAACGGTTAAAAACAGTAAAGGTTCATCAGTTCCAGACACACTTAGATTCAAAGTGCTTCAAGGAGCGAGTAAGCCTACCACAAATCTTTCGGGTGCAGTCAATCTTTGTAATGGTGATTCATTGAGGTTAAATGCAAATAACATTTCTGGTCACACCTTAAGTTGGATGCCAATAAACAACAAAAAAAACAGCTTATTTGTCAAAGATTCAGGAGTGTATTTTGCGATGAGCACAAATTCCGTAGGTTGCACAAGAAACAGCGACAACATTATTGTGAAGTTATTGCCAAAGCCGATTGCTAAATTGGAAACCTTGGATGGGAAAGTAGAGTATTGTATTAATTCTAAAATCCCTTTGATTGTTAAGTCGTTGAACGGATTGGCTGATTCTTTTTCGGTTACGGGTGCAAATGTGGGGTACATAAAAGATTCTAATTTCATCAAAAATGCAATCCTTGCTGGTACTAATAGTTTTAATGCATGGGTAAAAAGTTCCAATGGTTGTATCTCTGTACCTAATAAAATTTCACTGGAAATTAAAGATTCATTGCAAGGCCCCACCCTACGTATTGCAGATACCCAATTAACTCAGGTTAAATTTGCGTGGAGTCACACATTAGGTGATAAATACCAATACAGTACCGATAAAGGTAAGAACTGGCAATCACCTACCCAATCGGATTCCGCCGATAGCGAAACAGTAAAATCACCAACAGCCAATTTTTCGGTAGATTTTTGGTTAAAATCATTGAATAATCACGTTTGTGAAGAAAGCAAAATTTCTAAAATTCGCACCAATACACTTGCTTGCAAAGCGATAAACTATGAAATTTTAGCAAAACCGGTAACCAAATCCTGTGCTGATTCAATGTTAATATTAACATTGAAAACGGATGTTTCGAACTATCGTTGGAGTATCAATGAGGATACGTTGATTAACATCAATGTATTTTCATATAAATTAAAAGAAGGAAAAAACTTGATCAAACTATCGCTGATGAATTCCGATGAATTTATTTGCGGATTTACAGATAAACAATTAGAATGGAATGTGGATTCTATACCCAATTTAACCTGGCCATACATGCTTAATAGTAGTAAATTTTGTAGGGCCAATGCTACTGATACTATTCAAGTACCCCTTGAACTATCTATAAAAAAACAATGGAAAGAAATGAAGGTGGGAAATAATCTTTTTAGCAATTCACTTTTCTTTCCTGAAGTTAAAACAGTGGCAATTGTCAACCGGTTGAATCCGAAATTGAATGTTACTATTCAATCCGATTCTGGATGTTTTTACACATTTGTATCGGAAAGTGTACTGATCAATGAACTTCCAAGCGCAGATTTTAAAATTTCTAATGTCGCCGGTGGTTACAATTATAAGTTTACCCCCGATAGTTTGTCGTACGATCAATATTCGTGGATGATAGGAGATTCCGTTACTATGTTGAGCAACCCCGAAATAAATTTATATGAGTATCGAGGTAATAGAATTCTAATTTCATTGAAGGTAATTGAGAATGGTAACGGTTGTGAAAATAACAGACAAGACAGTTTAATTGTGACTTTCCTCAATGTTGCCCAGCCTAAATTCCAAAATAAAATTTCAGTTTATCCCAATCCTGTAAATACTGGTTCCATGTTGTACATTGATTACCCCAACAAACTAGACGGTAAGATAAATGCCAAACTCTATACAAACACTGGATTAGAAATAAAATGTGAAATACTACAAAGCACAGAATCAACACAAAATTTAAACGTAGGGAATCTAATACCGGGAATTTACTTTATCAAAATTTCCGAAATTGGTAAGGACGGAAGCGAATTCTTATTGGATGAAAAGCCCATTATGATAGTACATAGTCCATATTAATTAGGACGCAACTAAAATCTGAAGCTAAAACTTTCGGGCCTAAATATTCGTAATATACGCGAATGTAGAACTGGAAAATTGTGCTGTCGAATCAAGTTAACAACTTGGATTTTAAATATTTACCGGTGATGCTTTCGGTGCACTGAAGTAAATCTTCGGGCAATCCTTGAAAAACTAAATCGCCTCCGTTTTTACCGGCTTCCGGTCCTAAGTCAATGATCCAGTCCGCACATTTAACTACATCGAGATTGTGTTCAATAACAACCAAAGTATTCCCTTTATTAACCAATGCTTGAAAGGAATTCATCAATTTGTTAATGTCGTGAAAATGCAAACCTGTAGTGGGTTCATCGAATATAAACAATGTATGCTTGTCTTTGAATGGACTAGCTTTGCTCAAGTAAAATGCCAATTTAACTCGTTGTGCTTCTCCACCACTCAATGTATTACTACCCTGCCCTAATTTCACATATCCCAAACCTACATTTTGCAGGGGTCTAAGTCTGTCGATGATGTTGTTTGATTTTTCAAAAAACTGCATCGCTTCATCCACGGTTAATTCTAATACCTCATAAATATTCTTACCGTTATATTCGACGTCCAATATTTCTTTTTTGTAGCGTTGGCCTTGGCAAGATTCACAAGGTAATTTAATATCTGCCATAAACTGCATTTCAATGATTGTTTCGCCTTCACCACTGCATTGATCGCACCTGCCACCGTCCACATTGAAACTAAAATGGGAACTTTTGAAGCCGTTAAATTTTGATGCAGGTGTATTTGCAAACAATTCTCTTATATCATCAAATGCTTTTACATAGGTAACCGGATTCGACCTACTGCTTTTTCCAATAGGATTTTGATCTATTAATTCAATGGCATGGATTAGCTCAATGGGTCCACCTAATTTTTTATGTTTTCCTGTTTTTGAGGTTACCAATTGACCTAATTGTCTGGCCAAAGCAGGATAAAGTACCTGTTTGATTAAGGTTGTTTTTCCCGACCCCGAAACACCCGTAACGGCAGTAAATGACTCCAAAGGGAATTTGCAAGAAACATTTTTTAGATTGTTTTCATTTGCTTCTTCGATGGTTAAAAAATGAATGCCTTTTCTGCGCTGTTTAGGTACAGGTATTGCCAATTCTTTGTTTAAGTACTTGGCTGTTAAACTAGAATTATCCCTCAACATTTCTGAATAACTGCCTGAAAACATAACTTCTCCACCCAACGATCCAGCTTCAGGTCCAATATCTATAATGGAGTCTGCAGCGTTCATAACGTCTTCGTCGTGCTCTACCACTACCACCGTATTGCCTTCGCTTTTGAGTTCTTGCAAAACACTAATTAATCTATCTGTATCATGAGAATGAAGACCAATACTGGGTTCATCCAAGATATACATGCTACCTGTTAAATTACTACCCAACGATGTTGCTAAGTTTATTCGCTGGCTTTCGCCTCCACTCAATGAATTACTTAATCGGTTTAAAGACAAATACCCCAACCCCACATTGAATAGAAAATGCAATCTGTTTTTTATCTCCTCGATGATTCTGTTTGCAATGGTTGCATCTGTTTCAGACAATACCAAAAATTTAAAATAGTGTTGAGCCTCCTCCACTGTCATTAACAATAATGCCTGAATGCTTAATTGAGGTGGAATGATTGAATTGCCTGTATGAAGAATTTTAACAAAACTCGCTTCTTTTCTCAATCGCGTTCCTAAACATTCTGGACAAGTTGTTTTGCCTCGGTATCGAGCTGCCAGAACTCTATATTGAATTTTATATGATTTTTCTTCTACATATTTGAAAAAATCGTCGATACCAGGTAACTGAGAATTGCCTTTCCATAAAAGTTCTTTTTCCTGTACCGACAAATCGCGATAGGCTCTATGAATGGGGAAATCTATTTTTGATGCTAAACGAATAAAATCATTTCTCCATTCTCCAAGTGTCTCACCTTTCCAAGGAGCTACCGCACCATCGTATACACTTAATGAGGTATCCGGAATGACCAAATCCTGATCAATACCCATCACACTTCCAAATCCTTCACACTTCTTACAAGCTCCGTGCGGATTGTTAAAACTTAAAAAATCCTTGGTCGGAATTTCAAATTTCAATCCGTCCAATTCAAATCGATTGTTAAAATCGAACAATTGTTTTGAATCTGCGTCTGCGATGATGCATGTACCTTCACCTTCCCAAAACGCAGATTCCGCGGCATCGAACAATCTAGATTGAAACTCATCGTCTTCCAAATCGATTTTTAATCGATCAATGAGCAAATAAATATCCCCAATTATTTCAGCATTGGAGTCCAATGCATCTTGCAGTGAAATAACCTCAGATTGACACCATACCCTACTAAAACCCTTTTGAATTAATGTATTGATGTCGTTTATTTCCAGTTTTTGCTGTTCAAATGGAGCTAGAATTAAAATTCGCTTTCCAGGGTTTTGTTTTGTCCATAAAAAAATATCTTCTGTAGTTTCTCTTTTAACCTCTCTTCCGGATATTGGTGAAATGGTATGTCCTGCCCTGCTGAATAACAACTTTATATAATCGTAAATTTCCGTTGAAGTTGCCACAGTACTTCTGGGATTTCGAGTATTTACTTTTTGTTCGATTGCTACTGCTGGGCATAAGCCTTGAATATCATCTACAAGTGGCTTCTTCATTCGACCCATAAACTGTCTAGCATAGCTGCTTAAGCTTTCTACATATCGTCGTTGGCCCTCTGCAAATAAAGTATCAAAAACTAAACTTGATTTCCCACTACCTGAAACTCCAGTTACAACAGTAAAAGACTGCTGGGGAATTTCTACGTTAATATTTTTTAGATTATGCTGATGAGCATTAATGATTTTGATGGAATTTTCTTTTTTGGACACAGTTTTGGTAAAATCAAAGATTAACGAATAGTATCTTTTAAAACGGAAGCACCTGCACAAATCCCTCTACCCCCTTGGACATTTGATAAGATAGGTTGTGGTTCTGGGAAAATTGAATTGTTGTTTTCGTAGGCATCCACAGATTGGAAGTATTGATAATACTCGGAACTTAAACTTTTAATTTCAACCAAATATTTATACAAGTTTCCGGCACTTGCATATTCTGTATTGAAAGAAATTTGTTTGGTTTTGCCATTAAAACTTTTATCCGATAACAACAGCCCTCCCAAATCAGTTACAATTGAATTTTCGCTAATTTCCGGATCATTTGAAACTGGGGTGAACTGAAACCACTCGGCTAAAAAGTCGTTGTAACGGTATAAATTGATTTCGTAATAATTCCTGGCGTCTCCATCATCTTTAATATAGCAAGTGATAGTTCCTGTAGGGTTTCCCGATGCATCCAATCCAGTGTTATCTTGCCATGTGCTAGGTGCACCAATTGGGTTGGCGGGCATTAGGAAATCTCCTTGAGCTGCACCATATTTTGGATGTTCTACCAAAATGGTATATTTCTCTCCTGCCTTGGGAACGAGGGGGGCAACATATTTATTTAAAACAAAAGAGTATGTCATTGTTGTTGCTTTACCCTGCAAATCAATAATACTCACCTTGCAGTTCAACAAGGGCTTGGGAGGAGTAGAGTCATCAATAGGTACAGTATTAGAAACAGCAACACTTGCATTTTCTGAGTTGTTTACCAATGCGTTTAATACCAGTTTTTCTTCAAATCGGATTTGACCCATATCCAAATCTTGGGTACAACCGGTCCATAGTGAAATTCCAATAATTGCGTAAAATAATAATTTAAATTTCATGGGATGTTAAAATTGAATGCGATAAAATGCGGAGGGTATAAATTGAAAATAACTTGTTCCCTGTAACCTAACCAAACCGTTGGATTCAATCTCAATCTGGGCAAACATGGGATTGAACCAATTCATTACGTTGTATACGTGTATGCCATAAAATTCCTCATACCCTCTTCGCATGAAAGGTTTAATTTGTTTGATGAACCCTACATCGATACGCTTATAAGTGGGCATTCTATAATTGTTTTTCATGGTAAAATCATAAACTATACGATTGTCGGCCGACAAATACTTCCCTGTGGGAACTGTTTGTAAATTACCGCTCATAATTACTCCGGCTATATTGATTTTAAATGCGTTCGAGGCCTGTATTGTCAATTGCAACTTTCCCTGATGGGGTCTGTCCCATCGGTATGGAAAGGGTTGGTTTTCATTGATGAATTCAAATTGACGTTGTGTTTTTGAAAAAGTATAACTGGCTACCCCCGTAACGACCCCGGTTCTTTTAGAAAGTAACATTTCAAATCCATAAGAGGTGCCTTTTCCTTGGGTAATTGAGCGTTCCCAATAATTGGGAATTAATGGATCTTCTTCAATACCCGTTAAATCAGTAATCCCATTGAATCCTTTATAGTACAATTCTGCAGAAAGTTCGGTTCCTTTAGCTACAGGTTTAATGAATGCACCACTTATTTGGGTAGTTCTTTGTGGTTTGAAATTCTCACCACTTGGAAACCAAATATCTGCTGGTAGAATTCCATTTACGCTTGAAAGTTGATGCAATCCTTGATTACTAACACCCAATCCCAATTGTATTCTGTTTTTACCTTCTAATAATTGCGATAATGTTATTCTAGGTTCGGGTCTTATCCAAATTTTCTGGGCCGTAAAAAAACTCCACAATCGCATGCCTAAGTTGATACTCAAGCCAGCATTTGGATGCATATCTACCTCGCCATAATTTGCCCATTCCACAACGGTTTGCTGATTGGCAATTCCATAATTCTCAGTAGTTGCTGGGTTATTGCCATCTTTGGAAATAATTTCCGTTTTCCCGGGTCGTAACGCATGGATAGACAATTGGCTACCATAATTGATTGAATACTGGTACGAATGGATGTAACTAAAATCTCCGTTAACTTGGAAGTCGGTTATACTGTTGCTGTAGGTTTCACTATATTCAGCGGATCTCTTGGATGTATCTGTAGTGATTGAACCATTCAAACCAAATAAAGAATTGTATTTATATCGGGTAATACCGGCAGTTATCGACCCAAAATGATTGGAATTAAATTCGTGGGACCATCGGGCACCTGCCACCGTGTTTTGCCAACTTGTGATTAATTTCAAACTGATATCAAGCAATCTTCCTAAAGAATCGGTCTCTGAAATGCTTTGTTGCAGTCCAAATTTATCTCTCCCATTGTATGCCCAAAAACTCCATTGAGTTTTTTGACTTTCTTTGTAATCCACACGGGCATTGATATCGTGTGTATTGCCAATTAATGGAGCATCGGGACCTGTGCTACCCAATAACCAATCCAAATAACTTCTACGAATACCAATGGATGCAGTAACTTTTCCACGATGATCCAAAGGTCCATTAGCCACTGCATTTGCAGAAATCAAATCCATGTGCATTAAACCTGTCCAATTAACGGCATTCCCGCCTGCCATTTGCACATCCAAAACACCGCCTCCGGCTCTACCACCGTATCTCGCCGGCGCAACTCCTCGGTAGAAATCGGCAGATTTAATAATTTCCGGGTTGAAATTCGATAAAAATCCCCATAAATGACCATTTCCATACAACGGCATGCCATTCATCATCTGTAAACTTTGGTCGGGATTACTGCCTCGTACCACCAATCCTGCCAAACCTTCGATACCACCTGTTACACCTGGCAGAAATTGAAGGTATTTAACTGGATCGTTTACACTTAGCACTGATGGCGCTTCTATTATTTGCTTTCTTCTTGGAGAATAAAAGGATGTTTTTTGGTTGTATAAACTTAAAATCTCTTCTGCTGAATCCAATTCGTCAAATTTTACAGGCACCAAAAACAAGTTCTTTGTTACGCTAGCTTCTACCTCCAGCAATATCCTTATAGGCCGGTATCCGGCAGCAGCTACAGCAATGGTTTTGTCTCCTCGGGTAGTTGGAAGCTGATAATATCCACTGGTATTGGATTGCGCATTTTCATTGGTCTCAATATTTACAATAACAGCACCAGGTATAGTTTCTAGCGTTTCTTTATCGTAAACCCAACCTGTTATTGCCGGAACTTGCCCCAATAACAAGTTACCGAAGGTTCCGATGATAGAAAAAAGAATGGCTTTTTTGAACATTTCATACAAATTTAAGCATAGTATTGTCTAATGTTAAGCTATAATAGGTAAAATAAACGTTTAAATTTAAGCCTTATACGTTTTTTCAATCCCTACTACATCCAAAGGTAGACCTAATTTACGTTGCAATGGTTTTTCTATCTTTATATTCACTTCTTTTATCTTTAAATTACGATATTCAACCAATATAGTTTGTATGCAATTTTCAGCCAACGTTTCCAACAGATTTGTTTCAATTGTGCTTTGATTCTTGATGATTTGTGCTAATTGCAAATAGTCAATGGTATTGATTAAATCGTCATTTATCGATAATTCTTGATAATCTATTCGAATAGAAATAAATAACTCTACCCCCTCTTTTCGTTCATGATCAAACCACCCAATCGGCGCAAAAATTCTTAATCGTTCAATAAATACTATCATTGGTATATTGTTAACAGCTTATTTAAAAGAATTGAAATAAAGTTATGTAGTTTTGCATTATTCGCTTACAAATATGACGGTAGAGGAATTAAAATCAATGAATCAAGGCAAAGATCGATACTCTGCTCCTGATTTTTACAACATCGATGAATTACTAACCGAGGAACAAAAATTAATTCGCGCTTCGGTTCGTGATTGGGTAAAAAAAGATTTGAGTCCAATTATTGAACATTATGCCCAAGAAGCTACATTCCCACGCCACATAGTAAAGGAATTAGGAAGTATAGGTGCATTTGGGCCTCAACTGCCCATTGAATATGGTTGTGGGGGAATGGATTACACTACTTATGGAATTATCATGCAGGAACTGGAGCGATGCGATAGCGGAATTCGATCTACGGCATCTGTACAGGGTTCGTTGGTGATGTATCCTATTTTTAAGTTTGGTAGCGAAGCGCAAAAACAGAAGTATTTGCCGAAATTGGCATCTGGAGAAATGCTGGGTTGTTTTGGTTTAACCGAGCCAGATCACGGATCAAATCCGGGTGGAATGGTTACTCGTTTTGAAGATAAAGGCGATTATTTTTTGTTGAACGGAGCTAAAATGTGGATTAGTAATGCACCGTTTGCAGATGTAGCCGTAGTATGGGCAAAGAACGAATCAGGTGTTGTTCACGGTTTGATTGTTGAGCGTGGAATGGAAGGATTCTCTACACCTGAGACTCATAATAAATGGAGTTTACGCGCCAGTGCAACGGGGGAATTGGTTTTTGATAATGTAAAAGTTCCCAAAGAAAATGTTTTACCCGGTGTTACCGGATTAAAAGGCCCACTTACTTGCTTGAATTCTGCTCGTTTTGGAATTGCTTGGGGGGCTTTGGGTGCAGCCATGGATTGCTACGATACAGCACTTCGATACGCCAAACAACGCGAACAATTTGGTAAACCCATTGCTGGATTTCAATTGCAGCAGAAAAAATTGAGCGAAATGATTACTGAAATAACCAAAGCCCAATTGTTGGTTTGGAGATTGGGAATATTGATGGATCAAGGAAAAGCTACACCCGCTCAAATTTCAATGGCCAAACGGAATAATGTTGAAATAGCGTTGAATGTTGCTCGTGAAGCTAGACAAATGCTAGGTGGAATGGGTATAACTGGCGAATTCCCAATCATGCGCCACATGATGAATCTTGAAAGTGTTGTAACTTATGAAGGTACTCACGATATTCATTTGCTAATTCTGGGAATGGAAATTACTGGTGAAAATGCATTTTTATAAATTGTTATAGTTGATTAAATATATATGTATCAAATAAAATTTGGAACGGACGGCTGGAGAGAAATTATAGCCCGAGATTTTACGGTTACTAATGTTCGACGTGTAGCTAGAGCTACGGCAAAATGGCTCATGGATTCAGATTTGCCTAAATACTGTGTTGTTGGTTATGACTGCAGGTTTGGTGGGGAAATGTTTGCCCATGAAACGGCGATGCAATTAGCGGATGCAGGCATCAAGGTAGATGTATCAACGAGTTTCGTTTCAACTCCCATGATTTCATTAGCGGCCAATAAAAAAAATGCAGGCGCCGGAATTATAATCACCGCTTCTCACAATCCTCCATCGTACAATGGATATAAAATCAAAGCCAATTATGGCGGCCCAGCCACTCCTACTGAAGTTTCGAAGGTAGAAGCGCTGATTGAGGACTTAGAAGTTGACCCATTGCATTCATTTCATTGGTATTTAGATGCTGGATTGATTTCTTTCTTGGATATGGAAACTATGTACGCCGATCATGCTCGCGCCAGTTTCGATATGCTAGCACTTGAAAGCATGGGGTCTTCTATGGTCTACGATGCCATGTACGGGGCAGGTCAACGAATTGTAAAAAATCTATTGCCAACTTCAGAGATTTTGCACGGACATTACAATCCCGGTTTTAAAGGAAGAGCTCCTGAACCTATCTTAAAAAATCTACCAGAGATAGGTCCACTAATTGCCTCTAATGAGTTGTATCAGTGTGGATTGGCTACCGATGGCGATGCCGATAGGATTGGATTTTTTGATGAAAATGGTTCTTTTGTAGACAGTCATCATTTGATTTTATTACTTATTGAGTATCTCACGCAATACAAAGGTTTATCGGGCAAAGTCGTTAAAAGCTTCAGCGTTAGCGATAAAGTTCAGAAGTTGTGCGATTTAAGAGGTCTAGAATCGGTAACAACGAAAATTGGTTTTAAATACATCTGCGAGTATATGGTGACGGACGATGTGCTTATTGGCGCCGAAGAAAGCGGAGGGATTGCCATTAAAGGACATATTCCGGAGCGTGACGGTGTTTGGATGGGTTTGGTGATACTGGAGTATATGGCTAAAACGGGTAAAACTGTTTCGCAATTGATCCAAGATGTTTACAGTTTGGTAGGATCCTTCGCCGTTGAAAGATATGATTTACACCTCGATAACAACTTGAAGAATGGTATTGTAGAAAATTGCAAATCAAATAATTACAAAAATTTTGGAGACTATAAAGTGACTTCTTTAGAGGATGTCGATGGATATAAATTTAGATTGCATACGGGCGACTGGGTGATGATTAGACCCAGTGGTACAGAACCTGTTTTGCGGGTGTATGCCGAAGCCTCCAATTCTGAGGCGGCGTTCAAAATTTTAGATGCCACCAAATTAGCAATCTTGGATTAACACAATTCATTATGTCCGGTGATAGAAATCAGGAATTACCATTGTTACAAGTTGATATTGAAGCAATTTTAAAACATAAATTTCCGAAGTTTCATCCATATATTCCTTCCTTAATCCCAAAATTACTATATAAATTCTTTCATTTAAAGACGATCAACGAGGTACTTAAGGAGTACCGGAATTTTCGGGGAGGTCAGTTTGTAGAGAAGGTGCTCCAGCATATGAATATTACGTTAAATGTTCATAATCTTGATCGACTTCCAAAGAATGGAGGAGTAATCGTTGTTGCTAATCATCCAATGGGTGGATTGGATGCCATGTGTTTACTAAAAGCCATTTCAGACGTTCGAAGTGATTTAAAAGTTATTGCCAATGAAATTGTTACATTCATTCCTCAACTTTCTGAGCAATGCACTGGGGTTAACAAGCTTGGTAAAACAAGCAAAGAGGCATTGAAGAATGTAGATAAACTGTATGAACATGCGGGTGTTATAGAAGTATTTCCAGCGGGATTGTGTAGTAGGAAAATCAATGGTAAAATAGTTGATTTAGAATGGCAAAAGAGTTTTATCACCAAGGCAATTCAGTATGAGTTAACTGTAGTTCCTGTCTATATCGATGGCTCCAATTCAAATCAATTCTATTCGTTAGCTAAAATCAGGCGCTTTTTTAACATAAAATTCAATTTGGAAATGATGCTATTGCCGAATGAATTGTATAAGCAAATGAATTTGAGCGTTAATTTACATTTTGGAAAACCTATACCGTACACAAGATTTACGAAACAAAAAGCTTGGCAGCAAGCCCAAGATTTAAAGGATTTTGTATACACCCTAGCGGATAATCCCAATCGAACGTTTTAACCAATTGCCTTTTTTCGTATTTTTACCGCAATGGAAGAAGTATTGGATATTATACCTCCAGTCTCAAAAGACTTATTGGTAAGCGAACTTACTCCAGATATTTTCGTTCGACCTACCAATTATGCAGATAATGACATTTATATTTTCTTAGGCGATAACAAGCCAAATTTGATGCGGGAGGTGGGGCGATTAAGAGAATTGTCGTTTAGAAAGGCAGGCGGTGGAACCGGAAAATCACTGGATATCGACAATTTCGACACCGGTAATTATGCCTATTATCAACTAATTGTATGGAATCCCGAAGAACAAGAAATTGTGGGAGGATATAGATTTTCATTCTGTTCAAAGTCAAAAGACAATAACGGAAAATTTCATTTATCGACTCAAGAAATTTTTGAATATTCGGACAGTTTAAAAAATGATTATTTCCCTTATACCATTGAGTTGGGGAGAAGTTTTGTACAACCAAATTTCCAACCCACAGCCGATAGTAGAAAGGGAATTTTCTCGTTGGATAATTTATGGGATGGTTTGGGCGCTTTGGTGGTGAATCATCCGGAAATAAAGTATTTTTTCGGAAAAGTGACCATGTATTCTGACTTTAAAAAAGATGCAAGAAACCTAATATTGAGTTTTATGAATACGTTATTCCCAGACCGGGATAATTTGGTTCATATTCCATCACCTGTTGTCATCGAACAGGATTTATCGAAATTTATTAACGAAATACGCAATTTAGAATTTAAAGAAGCGCATAAAATATTAACTCAAAAAGTAAGAGAACTAGGTTCTAGTATCCCACCTCTCTTTAATGCATACATGAGTTTGAGTCCAACAATGAAAACATTTGGGACTGCTATTAACCATCATTTTGGCGATGTAGAAGAAACGGGGATTATGGTTACCATTGGTGATATATATGACCAGAAAAAGGAACGTCACATATCGTCTTACTTGAATTTTCTTGAAAATTCAAAGAGTTAGGGAATAATCCTAGGGTACATAAAATTTACCGGACTGTTTGATTGAATTGGACGTAAGGTAATAGCAATACAGTCCGCTGTTAAGCTCGTTTAACGGAATAGGTTGATTGCTTGTAATTTTATGTTTTTTAACGGTTTTTCCTTGCAAATTGACTATAATAATTTCCTCATTAAATGAATATTCATAGTTTTCAAGTAATGATAATTCCTTTGTTATCGTATTAAAAACAAGGGGTATGCTATGGTTAAGAGAGGGTTTAATAACCAAATATTTTTCTAAAAATTCAATTGCACTCCAAGCCGTTATTTTCCCAAATCCTGCATTGCTGTTTGAATCTGTACTTGTAAACTGATCCCGGGTGTGATAGAAACGCCACAAATTTTTAATGTCCTCTGGTGAAAGATTGGGATTTGCCTGCAAATACAAGGCAACAACACCTGCAACGTGAGGTGCTGCCATGGACGTTCCTGAAAACTGTACATAATACTGTTCTGCATTCCGCCATGTTTGTTTTGATATTAGTTGATTGTCCATCCAGGAAGCATAGTGGTCTTTGTGCAAGGCCGATACTATGTGATGACCGGGTGCAATGATATCTGGTTTTTGTCTTGTTTTACTAAAGTCTCCTGAGGATGGCAATGGCCCCCTGGAGGAGAAACTTGCGATTTCACCGGGCTGCAGCCAGGGTTCTTGTACGGGCTTGCTTTGAAAGTTTATCCATTGATTTCTTGCTACATATGCACCTACGGATAAAGTTCTATTGCCGGAGCCGCCATTTTCACCTACCGAAAAATCCCTACTACCTGCGGTATGAGCTTTAGAAAATGGATTATCGTTATGCCCAGCAGAAAACGTACCCGAAGTCCATCGATACGCCTGGCCCGAATTCCATGCATGAAAACCAGATTCGGAAGTAAAACCAAATTGGATATAACGTGCTTTGGCATTGTTGCTTTCGGCGATTACCAAGGCATTGGGTTTGTTGTTTATTGGGTAAATTTGCTCGCTCCAAAGCACTGACAACGTATCGTTTCCTGCAACCAAAAGTTCTTTGTACGCTCCGCAATTTATGCAATCTCCTACTCTATTCCATTTACCCGATACAACTATATTTCCAAAGGTGTCTAACAGGGATACTTGAATGCTGAATTTCTTATTTGGGTCACCCCAAGCGTCGATATATACATTTTCATTCCTATAATCTTTTCTAGATCTGTCCATAGCGATAGTGTATACTGTATCACCGGACAACAATTTACCTAAATGCATTTGGTTACCACCGTCGTTACCTGCTGCTCCCACTACAATTTTCCCAGGTCCTACCAATGAATTTATGGATAAATCGAAAAGACTGCTACCATCGTGAGGACCCGTGTGCATGCCCCAACTCAAATTTGTGACGATGGGTAATTTTTTTCGATCAGCCAACTGGAACAAGTACTTATAGCCATCAATGATGGTTGGATTCGCGACAATATAATCGCCTAAGGCTGATCCACCCAGCGTATCGTTGGCATATTTTATACCTACGAAACTTAGTTGAGCTTCGGGTGCCATGCCTCGAAATTTAAAATTTGGAGAAGCCAATCCCGACCCTGCAGCTATTCCGGCTACATGCGTACCGTGTGTTCCATCCTGGTCAATAGCTGTAAGTATCTCTTGCGTATCCTTATACTCCGAGCCATAATTAAAACCCATTGGCGGTGTACCGGTGGCATGCTGTTGATGCCACATAGATACAATGCGCGTTTTTTGGCCATTATTGTCGAAAAAAGTAGCATGATTGGTTTGGAAACCTATATCTACAATCCCAACAAGTGAGTTTTGGCCTGTATAATTTTGTTTTAAACCATTGGCTACTCCATTTTCTACTTTGTTTACTTCAGACAGAATCCTACTCGTATCGTTGAGGATTCTTGGTGCATTTAATCTTCCGCTAATATCCAAATAAATTAAATTTTCATCGCTTAATACCAATGGTAAGTTGTGGGGTTTGAATCGCACATGCATTAAGCATGAAATTTTACCGTTGATCGGAATATTCTGATCAATTTTGGAAATGATTTGGGCGGATATGTTTGAGAATTCTGGACTAACCAGGGCAAATGCATGCCAATACCCATTAAAGGTTGGAAATAATTTGCGAGTGCCTTGGTTGATTTCCAGCATGGCAAAGTTGGAATTTGCACTTGTTTTAAATAGTTGTGGAGTATTAACGGATTGACAAAACAACTGATTTACGGTTGTTATTTGTATGAAAAAAAGCAGTATTGTTAATCGCATTGTGCAAAGGTAATTGGTTGAATTATAAATTTGCAGTTATGGATTTATCTTGGTTGGAAAGAACAGAACTTTTAATTGGTAGCGAACAATTAAATCGCTTATCAAAAAAGAAAATACTGGTTGTTGGATTGGGAGGTGTGGGAAGTTATGCCGCCGAATTTGTGTGTAGGGCGGGTATAGGAAATATTACCATTGTAGACGGAGATATTGTAGACATAACAAATAAAAACAGGCAATTACCGGCATTGTCCAGTACCGTTGGAATGAAAAAGGCCAAAATAATGGCCGATAGGATGTTGGATATAAATCCAGAGTTAAACCTTTCGGTTATTGATACTTTCCAACGGCCCGAGGACACTATGGCATTGATAGAATCGCAGCGATTTGATTATGTAATGGATTGTATTGATTCTGTTACACCGAAAGTATATTTAATAAAGACATGTGTACAACATAAACAACGTCTAATTTCGAGCATGGGTGCAGGTGGTAAGACAGATGCTAGCAAGGTATCTGTTACGGATATTTCCAAAACATACAACTGTCCATTTGCACGAAATGTTCGAAAACGATTGCACAGACATGGAGTTTATAAGGGGTTTAAAGCGGTTTTTAATGAAAGTGAAATTAACAGAGATTCGGTTAAATTAACAGATGGAAGTAATTTCAAAAAGAGTTTTTATGGCACTATCTCCTTTATGCCTGCACTGTTTGGACTTCGAATGGCCGCAGAAGTAATTAACGATCTCAGAATTGAATCATAAATGTAAAAATTGTATTTATTATCCCTTTCAATTTGTGAATTGAGGTATTTGCCAATAAATTTGGACTTCAACCTATGAAAAATATATTATTATCAGCAATGATGCTAGGAGCCGTTGCATTTGTGGCTTCTTGCGATGATGGCAACAGTACAAACAACAACAATGGGACCATTGACATTTCCGGAAAAACAAAACAAGAAGTTTTCATGATGCATTCTTGGAAGTTAACCTCTTGGATTGACAGTGGTCAAGGTGAAAAAACTGAGAGCATTGAACAATGCAAACAAGATGATGTGTATGATTTTACCACTACGTCATCGTTTAAAGTTACAAATAATCAAAAATGTGATCCATCCGATAAAGATGTTGACGTCTTGTCTTGGAGTATGTCCTCTCCAAATGGTGTAGATGTGAATTTCTTTGGGGTTAATTGGAAAATAAAATCTTTAACCGGTGAAAAGATAGTTTTGAATAGAAAATATTTATTCAACTTCCCCTCTGGTTCAACGGATACCTTGTATTCAGACGTTACTTTTTTAAAGAAATAATTGGCTATTATTATATCCAGGCCGTTTAAACTTAGGTTTAAGCGGCTTTTTTTATTTCAATTTTTCACTGCAGTTTGATTTCAAAACAATGGCTTTTTGAAAATCTGGTGCCATTTCAATGATTTGATTGCAATGGTCGAGAGCGGTTTTGTAATTCTCAAATTCAAATTCAATAACCGCCATATTGTACCGAGCCATGATATGATTGGGGTTCAATTTCAATGTTCTTTCGTATAATTCCATGGCCGTTTTGTAAGACTGTTGCCATTGACATGCTAACCCATAGTGGTACAACGCCTCGTCGCTAAACTCATTCATTGTTGCTGCCTTCTTCGCCCAAACCAAATATTGAGGGTCCTTTTTCGCCATCAATAACAAGGTGTATTGCATGGTAGCATCGTAATTTTCGGAATTCTCTTTAAGTACTAATTGCAATAAATTCATGGCGGCCATCGTATCTTTTTGCTCTTTGGCAGCTATTGCCCTATATACCAGCGATTTTTCTCTGTAATCTGGGACTTGTTGTAATGCTAAAAACATTTTCTCAGCTTCCGAATATTGTTGCCTAGCCAACATTAAGTAGGCTAACATGAATTTGGCTTCATGAAAATCTGGTTTAAGTCGCATTGCTATTTCCAAATGGTCTTTGGCCGTTAGGGGCTGAGCAGAATCCAATGCTAAAAGGGTTTCAGCTAATTTTAAATGATAAATGGGTTGTTTGTTGTTTAAAGAAATTGCCCATTCCAAATCGGCTTGTGCATCTTTATACCTTTTTTCAAAAAAAAACGCATTACCCCGAAGATAATACAACTCAGGATTTCTTGGGTCTTTATTGATTTTACTGCTAGCCGAACGAATATCTGTCGAATACGTAGTATCGTTTTCGTTGATGTATCTCTTAGATGTTGCGGAATTGTTGCAGGAGGCAAAGATTAGTAACCAACCAATAAAAATGGCTAATCTGCTCATTTTGTGCTCGGGACGGGAATCGAACCCGTACTGTCATTGCTGACAACAGGATTTTAAGTCCTGCGCGTCTACCTATTCCGCCACCCGAGCGGGGCTGCAAATATACAACTTTTACAATTATTTTTATTTATTCGCTGCTTTTATTGTGTATTCTATAATGTCTGCAGCTTGATGTAATTGATTTTCAGTTATTACCAACGGTGGGGCAAATCGAATGGTATGGGTATGCGTTTGTTTGGCTAATAATCCATTCTCAAGAAGTGATAAACAAATATCGTAAGCAGTCTTATTGTCTCCGAAAGGCTTGATGTCAATAGCATTCAGTAATCCTTTGCCACGAACATCCAAAATAAGATCGGAATCTATGTTCTTTAATCTATTCCTAAACACCTCTCCTAATTTGGCTGCATTTTCAATCATATTTTCTTCGATCAATACACTCAGTGCTTTTGTTGCCACAGCACATGCTAGCGGATTCCCACCGAAAGTTGATCCATGTTGTCCCGGATGTAAAACGTTCATTACTTCATGGGATGTTAATACGGCACTTACAGGTAAAACACCCCCACCCAATGCTTTGCCTAAAATTAATACATCAGGTTTAACATTTTCGTGATCGCAACAGAGCATTTTACCAGTCCTACCCAAACCCGTCTGAACTTCATCGGCGATAAACAATACATTGTATCTTGTGCACAATTCGCGGACACCTTTCAAGTAGCCCGTAGGCGGAACAATTACACCAGCTTCCCCCTGAATTGGCTCTACCATGAAAGCGCATGTATTTGCATGACTCAATGCTGCTTCCAATTGGTTTAAATCCCCATAGGGTACTATATCGTATCCTGGAAGCAAAGGTCCGAAATTAGAATAGCTATCTGAATCTTGCGATGAACTAATGGCAGCTATAGTCCTACCCCAAAAATTACCTGATGCAAATATCACTTTTGCTTGGTTTGTTGGTATGCCTTTTATCTCGTATCCCCATTTTCTTGCTAACTTAATCGCAGTTTCTCCTCCTTCAACTCCTGTATTCATCGGTAATACTCTATCAAAACCTAATAATTCTGTTATGTATTTTTCATATGGACCTAGCTGATTGTTGTGAAAGGCTCTGGATGTGAGCGTCAAATTTTTCGATTGTGTAATCAATGCTTTCAAAATTCCAGGATGGCAATGGCCCTGATTTACAGCGCTGTAGGCCGATAAAAAATCCCAGTATTTTTTGCCTTCTACATCCCAAACCTCAGCACCTAATCCATTTTTTAATACAACGGGTAGAGGATGATAATTGTGAGCTCCGTAGTTATTTTCTAAATCAATAAAATATTGGGTGTTTTCAACTTGCATTATGCGAATTTACTACTTCCTACTTGGATTTTAAGATGCCAAGTTTAATTAGTATTTTCGAAGAAAACCTAATTGAATTACTTCCGATTCATATCGATTTTCATTTTGCTCAATGCTAATTATTGTAGTGTTCTAATTTCGGCCAATTCATGCAAGGAGCAATTTGTCACCAAGAATAATGACAAATGGGATGCGAAAATTCTGTCTTATGGCAGAATAAATTTAAAAATCACCAAGAATGATTTTGGTATTTTAAAAGAAAATAAAAATTTGATTGATAGCATTTTTTCCTTTGCTGATCATAGCTTACAACAAACCGAACTTCAAATAGGATACAAGATTAATTCAGATATCGAACTTGTTTTATTTGAGGATTTTATAGATTATGAAGACGCATTAATTAAAACTAAATTCTATCAAGAACAGCATGGAATCATTAGTAAAAACAGCGCCGAAAAAGCACTTCCATTATTTATCGCACAGAGTTTTCATGCAATTAAAATCGACATTAAATTTTTAGTTTCCTATCTGATTTTAGACGAATTCCTACATGGAGTTGGAGTCAAACAGCGATTAAACCAAGGAGATGCTGTTCGATTACCCTATTGGCTAATACATGGGTATTGTTTGGAAAGTTCTTCACCATGGAATGCTAAAGATGCCGACGAATATTTGTATTACAAAGAAAGAAATTTCTTTAAAAATTTACATAAAATTCCTGCAGAAGCACAAGGCGTTTTTGGTAAATACATTTGGTATAATTTATTTAAAAATTCTAATACGAATGTAGTTTCAACCATTTGGATTACAGTTAAATATACGAATCAATTGAATGAAGCTTTCTTGTTTCAATTCAAAAAGAACTTCGATGAGTGGTTTTCGGAATTAGCAGAGATAAAAGATAAATCTCAAATTTCAAAAAGCGATCTAAAAATGACGAAACAGTTTAGGCAGAGAATCATTGAATGCATGGCTATCGGTCCAAAAGATATTTATTTATTTTTAGTCAAAGACGAGGTAAGCGAATTTTTAGTCTATACAAATGAAAATAAAAATATAGAGATTGTTTTAAAGCAGCAACACAACACAACCACCAATCCTTGGAAAGGTAAAAAAGAAACCTTTATTAAATACGATTCTGTTAACCAAATGTTCTCCTGGTATGTAAGAAAAGGAATTGAATACACGATTAACTATTATTCATCTTCTGGAGCATTTGTAAATTCAAAAAGTGGTCAAATGAATTTATCGGACATCAACCAAGGAATTACTTTGTGGAGCTGGTTGAAATTGAAAGGGAATACAAGTAAATTTCTACGTGGATTTTCTGGAGAAATAATTGATTTCAAAATAAGCGAATATTCCAAGATAAATCTTTTAAGTTATGGGTTGGTTGTTTCTAGATCATCTCATAAACAATATGATCAACCCTTTGAGAATCAAGACTATTTAGTTTCTTTAATCAAATTAATAGATAGCCAATGGAATATAATTCGCGTTGATACATTCAATTATATTCCAGTTATTGGTAGTTTCTTAACGGAGCACGAAAACAGACTAAGTTACACTTGGAGCGATGGGAACAACTGGAAATTACAATTTGTAGAATTCAATGGCGAATCTGATTTTCAATGGAATACAGGCACTGTAATAAGTTTTTTTAAGCATCAAAAAGATAAATTTGATAGAATTCTAGAATACGGTTATGGGAATTGTTGGCCTACGGTGAGCATTTTGTCCGATTGGAATGAAAGTAAAAAAGACATTATCAGTCTGTACAAACAATCCCTCGCAGAAGACTCCACAGAGAACACTATAAAACACAATAAAAGCAATACTTTAGAACCAATTGATTCCGGGGTTAGCTTTATAAGTAATTTCGCCTTTAAATCATGGTCAAATAAAATTCAACAACAAATCATCAATCGATATATTGGTGATTTCCAGACCATTTCTGTAGTTCCTTCTTATTATTTAAAGCATGCAGGTGTATATTTAAGTAATTATGAGAATAGAGAATTTACATATATCAATAAATGGCCATTAAACAACTTGATCAATAGTCCATTCACCCCAACTATTCGGTTACAGATTGCAGATAAATACAATATGCACAACATCAATCTAATGTTGTTAAGCAATATAGTTGGAAATCGAATGGGAATGGAATTGGATCAACAGATTTCGTTGGGCGATGGTTTTGAATTGATTCATCGATTGTTATGGCGAAATAGGAACTTTATATCGAATGAAAATAACTATATAAAAAATTCTGCAATTTACACGCAAATTGGAATTGAGAAAAATCTGTCTGAATTCTTCAAAACTCAATTCATCGGTGGATTGCGATACGATACTTATTTAACAAGAATTAGTAATTTAAGTCAATCCTACTCTCCATTTTCTCAAAAAACCATCGTTGATTTCTCAGGAGGTATATTGTTTAATTCAGCATCTATAAAACAGTTTACTTTGCGTCGATGGAATTATAATTTTGAAGCCCGAAGCGGGTTTGCGATTTTCACACAAAACACTTCGAGTAATTTATATTTTACCTTTCAAGGAAATGTAGTTAAATCGTTAGGAAAGTTTATTCGTTACCATTCGAGATGCAAGGCTCGGTATTCACAAGGAAATATTCAGACGTTGTATTTATTGGGAGGGTCGGACGGCTGGATAAACAATGTACAATTCATAGAGAAACCTCCAGCGATAAGAACCGATATTAATTTCCAAATGCTTGGATTTGCAATGCCGGTTCGTGGGTTTTTATTTGGATCTAGGGTTGGTACCTCCTTCTTCGGCATTCAACAACAACTTGAATTTGATATATCAAAAGCATTGGTAAACAAACAAATAAGAAATATTTTCATCAGTGATCTAATTCTATATCCTCTTTGGGACGCAGGCTTAGCTTTTGTAGGTAATAGTCCGAGAGATTTACACAATCCTTACCACACCCGAACAATATCCACAGGAAATTATCGCTTGTGGTACACTTCCATGCATAATCCTTGGATTAGCAGTATTGGCATGGGAATCAAAACATATATAATGGGATTTCCTGTAAAATATGAAGTGACTTTACCTAGAATGGATAAAAATTTTCTTAAAACCCAACATTTAATCGGTTTACAATGGGAATTTTAATTTAAAATGCTTGAAAAACGGATGTTATAATTAATTTTGCACAACACTTCATTACTGATGGGATTATTTAGTTTTCTGACCCAAGAACTTGCCATTGATTTAGGAACGGCAAATACATTAATTATTTTCAAGGATAAGGTGGTGGTGGATGAACCCAGTATCATTGCTATTGAAAGACAGACGGGCAATGTTATTGCAGTTGGAAAGGATGCAATGCAAATGTTTGGCAAGGAAAACGAGGGAATCCGATGCATTCGTCCCTTAAAAGACGGCGTAATTGCGGATTTTCAAGCGGCTGAGCATATGATTCGGGGTATGATTAAAATGTTGAATCATCAAAATCGATGGATTGCACCGCCTCAATTGAAAATGGTAATTTGTATACCATCGGGAATTACAGAAGTTGAAAAACGTGCGGTAAAAGATAGCGCAGAGCGAAGCGGTGCCAAAGAGGTATATTTAATACATGAGCCGATGGCAGCTGCTGTAGGTATAGGCATCGATGTAACCCAGCCTCAAGGGAATATGGTAGTAGATATTGGTGGTGGAACCACGGAAATTGCCATCATTGCTTTGGGAGGAATTGTTTGTGACGAGAGTATTCGTGTAGCAGGTGACGAATTCAATATGGATATTTTGGAATACATGCGCCGTGAACACAACTTGTTAATTGGAGAGCGTACTGCCGAAAAAATAAAAATACATATTGGAAGTGCTTTGCAAGAACTTGATTCTCCACCGGAAGATTATGCGGTTTATGGTAGAGACTTAATGACCGGCATTCCAAAACAAATCATGGTAAGTTATAGTGAACTAGCACGTGCGTTGGATAAGAGCATTATGAAAGTTGAAGAAGCCATCTTGAAAGCTTTGGAACAATCACCTCCAGAATTAAGTGCAGACATTTTAACCAATGGTATTTGGCTTACAGGCGGTGGCGCTTTACTTAGAGGATTGGATAAGCGAATAGCACTCAAAACAAAATTAAGAGTTAATATCGCTGAAGATCCTTTGCGCGCTGTTGTTAGAGGTACTGGAACTGCCTTGAAAAATATTGGAAGATTCAAATTCTTAATGACTGCATAATTTAATTTTTTATGATTGTAATATTCCGTTGGATACGGAATAGGGCTTATCCCCTTCTGTTTGTAGTGTTATTGCTGAGTTCGTTGCTACAAATCGTTCAATACAATCTTTACCAGCGCTCTGTTTTTTTCAATCAAACGCTAGGTTTTTATCGCGAAATAGATAAAAAACAAGCCAGCGTTATTGGATATTTTAATTTAAAGCATCAAAACGAAGCGCTGTTGATGGAAAATCAATTGCTTAGACAGCAATTAACATGGAACTTACAATCCTTGGGTGTTTTTAAAGACACTCAATATGTGGACACAAACACTCGGTCTGACATTCGTTATAGTCAAATTGCCGCGAACGTAATTCGAAATACTACCAATCGTAGAAACAACTTTATCATCATCGATAAGGGAAAAAAACATGGAATTGGGAAAAACATGGCTGTGGTTGGACCTCATGGAATCGTGGGTATCGTTTTTGAATCAAAAGAAAATTATTCCTTGGTACTTTCGGTATTGAACACCAAATTTGAGATCACACCCTACATTCGGGAAATAACCTTAAACCAAGGTGTAATTAGTTGGGATGGTACAAACCCTCGATATGCAGAACTTTTAGAAGTAAATAGGTTTGAAAAAGTAAAAAAAGGAATGACCTTATACACCAGTAACTATTCTTTGATTTTTCCAGCCGGAATCCCCATTGGTACTGTAAGCGATATTAAGACTTCTTTAACTTCGAATTTTCATGAAATTCAGGTGCTGTTAAGTACCGATTTCACAAGACTTAATCAGGTTACCGTAATTAAACTGAACGAACAATCTGAGGTCGAAGAAATTGATCAAACCATTTTAAATAACGAAGACGATGAATAATTGGTTGAAATGGTTATTTGCAGCGTTAGTATGGGCATTGATTCAGGTTTATTTGGTGGATCAATTGAATATTGCTTGGTGGATAAAACCACTGCCCTACGTGTATTTTATATTTATCCTCCCGTTTGATTTAAATAGATTTAGTAATTTAGTTATCGCTTATTTTTTTGGACTAATTATAGATATTTTGTCCGGTTCCATTGGTATTCATACTGCATCAACTCTGGTTACGGTATTTATCAAGTACTTTATAGATCATCGATTTTTCAATTTAGATTCTATACAACTACAAGGACACAGAACCATTAATGAATACGCGATAGGCAGAATGTCATTTCTTGGGTATGCATGGGTTATAATTTTCATCCATCATTTCTTGTTTTTTTCCTTGGATTACTTCAATTTCACTCAACTTCCAATTGCTTTTTTATTATCTGCATCCTCTTCCCTAGTTACCTTGTTCATTGTATTTTGGGCTACCAAATTGACTAAAACTCCTTAGGATGGAAAATGCCGGAAAACGAATTGTATTTGTATCGTTAATCGTGCTCATAGCAGTTACGTATTGGATCCGGTTAATCAATCTACAATTGGGAAGTAAAGATTATGAAAGTATTGCGATTAATAATGCGTTGAATAAAATCACATTGTATCCTTCCCGAAGCAATCTATTTGATAGAAATGGAAAATTAATTGTATACAATACCCACATCTACGATTTATCTGTTTTTCCATTTGAAATCAAAGAACTCGATACTGCCTTGCTTAGTAAAATTCTTGAATTACCGGGCACAGAACTTGTTCGGTTGTTTGAAGATGCAAAAGTAAAAGCAGTGCGAAGGCAAAAAAATAACGCGAACAACAAGTCTACAACCTTTTATAGTAATCTTTCACCTCGGCAATTTGCATTTTTACGTGAGAACATGTTCCGATTGAAGGGATTCTTTATCGAATCTAGGACCGATCGACAATTCGCTAGCAAATCAGCACCTCATGCATTGGGGTATTTGGGTGAAGCAAATGAGTCCTTGCTTGCAAGTGATATTTATTATCAACCGGGCGATTTGGTTGGAATTACCGGACTTGAACGATTTTATGAACACGAATTTAGAGGTATAAAGGGAATAAAAACCGTATGGCAAAACCGAAAGTATGAACAGAAAGGTGAGGTTAAAGACTCTCAGTTCAATTACCCAAGCGTTGCAGGTCCTGATGCCACTTCCACCATGGATATTGAAGTGCAAAACTATGCGCGTCAATTATTAGAAGGGAAACGCGGTTCCATTGTTGCCATAGAACCTAAAACAGGTGAAGTAATTGCTTTTGTGAATTATCCCGATTACGATCCAAACACGTTGGTTGGTAGAGCTCGTGCTAATACATTTAAATCGTTATTAACCGATCCAGTTAAACCTTTGTACAATCGGGCTGTAAAAGGCGTATATCCTCCAGGTAGTACTTTTAAAACAGTAATGGCGGCCATTGCGCTGCAAGAAGGCGTATTGGAACCTCATACTACCCATGGCTGCGGTGGTGGTTATCGTTTGGGGAATATTCGCGTTGGTTGCCATCCACACGGTGGACCATTGGATGTACGAGGTTCATTGCAAATAAGTTGCAACAGTTATTATTGTCAGGTCTTTAGAGATGTTATCGATAATCCTAAATATGAAAATGTAAAGGAGGGTTATGCTGTTTTGGAAAAACACCTAAGAACCTTTGGATTAGGTAGTCCATTGGGGATTGACTTAATGGGTGAAAGTAGAGGCAATATTCCAAGTGTCAATCAATTGAACAAAAGGCATGGTAAAAGTTGGAAAAGTAGTACAGTGATTTCCTTAAGTATTGGTCAGGGTGAAATTCTTCTTACACCTTTACAGATTGCTAATTTAGCAGCCATAATGGCTAACAGGGGTTGGTACATAACCCCCCATTTGATTCGAAAAATTGATGGGGTAATGGATACATCTTGGCAAAGGAGGTATACATTTAAACACTATACATCGGTAAATCCAGTTCATTTCGAGACAGTTATTGAAGGAATGGCAGGAGTAACAGTGCCTGGCGGAACAGCCAATGGAACCGGTATCCCGGGTATTGAAATTTGTGCTAAAACAGGTACGGCACAAAACCCGCATGGAAAAGACCATAGCGTTTACATGGCGTTTGCTCCAAAAAACGACCCTAAAATTGCTATTGCTGTAATTGTAGAGAACGGTGGGTTAGGGGCTACTTATGCTGCGCCAATTGCCAATTTAATTATTGAAAAATATTTAAATCCATCTAAGGAAACACAAAAGCCAGACATGGAGAAACGAATGCTTGAAAGTAAGATACAATGATGATGAACACTTACAGTAATCAACGACAAGAATCGGTAGATATACTTTCGGTTTTTCTCTACATTGTATTGATATTTATAGGTTTTATATCCATTTCATCTTCCACAAGCGACATCAATTGGGAGCATTTCAAATTGAGTGCGCTTGCAACAAAACAGATTTTCTTTTTAGTTGGCGCCTTTGTAATTATCATTTCAATTTTATTCTCAAACGTTGCTGTAATTGATTATTTCGCCTACGGATTTTATGGAATTGCCTTGTTGCTAAACGCATTGGTAGTGATTATAGGTCATGAAGTAAAAGGAGCCAAATCTTGGTTTGGAATTGGCGGTTTTGGTTTACAACCTTCGGAATTTGCAAAAGTGGCCACTGCTTTGGCTTTGGCTAAGTTTCTGGGAACGTACGGTGTACGGTTCAAAGGATGGAAAAACATTGCAATTTCGTTAGCTATATTTTTGATTCCGCTGATAGTTATACTATTGCAAGACGATACGGGCAGTGCACTGGTGTTTTTATCTTTCTTTTTAGTGTTATTCAGGGAAGGTCTTCCGGGATGGGTTTTATTGTCTGCTGTATGGCTTGGATTATTATCGGGATTTAGAATTATCAGTGATTTTCAGGGCGTTTCGGTGTATTATGGCTATGGTTTGCTTTTCGGAGTGGCTAGTTTATTAATCTTGTTTTTTCGAAAAAACAAGGCGGTAATACCCTTAATAATAACTGTTGCTATTATTTCTGCGGCATTTTACACGATTGTTGGTTCCGCCTACCATACCGTATTACAGAAACATCAAAAAAGTAGAATCGAATCAGTTTTAGGTTTAAAAGAGGATGCACAAGGTATAGATTTTCACGTTAAACAATCAAAAATTGCCATTGGCGCTGGTAAATTTTGGGGACGTGGTTTCATGAAGGGTACCCAAACAAAGATGGGATTTGTTCCTGAACAGCATACTGATTTTATTTTTGATACCATTGCAGAGGAATGGGGATTTTTTGGAGCTACCTTATTTTTTATTGCATTTATTGCATTTTTATTGAGGTTGGCTGCATTAGCCGAAAGACAAACCACCACATTTGGTAGAGTCTTGGGGTACAGTTTGGTTTGTGTATTATTTTTTCACTTTACCATTAACATTGGCATGACGGTAGGATTAATGCCAGTAATTGGAATTCCGTTGCCTTTTATTTCTTACGGCGGAAGTTCACTGTGGGCTTTCACATTGTTTTTATTCATTTTTTTACGGGTAGATCAAGTAAGAAAATAACCCCACATCCCCTATTATTGTAACAAATTTTCTTAGTTATGCGTAACAATACTCAAAAGCTATTCTTGATTTTGGGAACTATCCTATTCTCTATATCGTCATGCGGAGATAAAACCAATGATGAAAGTGCTTTATTTGAAAAAGTAGATAAAGAATTTTCTGGAATAAAGTTTGTGAATACGGTACCCGAAAACGATTCATTAAATCAATTCACCTACCATTATCTTTACAACGGCACCGGTGTTGCAGTTGGGGACATTAACAACGATGGATTACCCGACATGTACTTTTCGGGGAATGAAAAATCGTCATGTTTGTACCTCAATACAGGTGATTTTAAATTTGAAGACATTACGAAATCATCTGGAACAAGCACTGATCGTTGGGTAAGTGGTGTAAGCATGGCGGATGTAAATAATGACGGATACTTGGATATTTATGCTTGCGTTTCGGGCCCCAGAAAAGCAAATTCAAAACATAACAACTTGTTATTTATAAATCAAAAAAATAACACATTTAAAGAGATGGCCAAGGAATGGGGCGTAGACGACAATGGAAATGCAACCTGCGCTACATTCTTCGATATGGACAATGACGGTGATTACG
>JACCDP010080914.1_pt1 | contig 37379 bp, 30 predicted proteins | sample 7445841 | NCBI WGS metagenome assembly JACCDP01 (sample SAMN15323441, study PRJNA562643) | freshwater metagenome | isolation source: river surface water | place: USA:Blue River Watershed | collected 2017-08-17 | reverse complement strand
TTCCACTTCCCATAAGGGAAGCGGTTGATTATTACTGTATCTGTACAGAACAATGAGTTATTGTCCTAGTTTCCATTAATTCCACTTCCCATAAGGGAAGCGGTTTAAAGAAGACAAAGCCAACACAGAGCTTTGTTTTTTGTTTCCATTAATTCCACTTCCCATAAGGGAAGCGGTTCCTAAACATTGGAATCCTGACCTATCTGATGAACACTGTTTCCATTAATTCCACTTCCCATAAGGGAAGCGGTAACTCAATCACGGCAAACTGATTATGATGCTTTGACGACTTGTTTCCATTAATTCCACTTCCCATAAGGGAAGCGGTTTTACATGGTATGCGTCCCCAGCTATTTAGGGGACAAGTTTCCATTAATTCCACTTCCCATAAGGGAAGCGGTAGCACCTATTATAAACCCTTACCCTGCCTACTGTCTAGATGCCATTTTCGGCCGGGTCTGAAAATTGAGTCAACCACCTGCATTAACACCCCAGTCATAAACGCCAAAACCCTTACCCAGTAAGAGATCGGCCGGGTCAACGAAAGAATCAACATTTGCGCCTCCTCGCCGACCCGGCCGCAAAAAATCATTAGTCACAAAAAAATTCCTCCAGCAGTCAACTTTTAACTTTTAACTTTTAGTTGCTTGACAATCCCGTAACCATAATTTAACACCTTGAGCGATCGCTCCATTACTACTATCTCTCGGTGGTGCAATCGGTGGTTTAACTGGATATTCATCGGTTTGGGAAAACATCATAACCACATTCCAACCCATGTTAGTTTTCGTTAAAAATAGCCTGTGGAATTCTTGTAATTCTACAGCTTTTTTATTGGTGTATTTCCGTTCTAAGGTAGTAAAGAAAACTTGTTTTACTCCTTCTACTTTATTATTATCTCTATTATCAATACCAGGATTTAATGGTAAAGATGCAAACTCTGGTTTACCCGCAGCTACAATGTAGGAAAAAGTCTCAGAATTTCGACTCATACGGCGGGAACGCTGAATCACTCGGTTAGTATAGCTAGGCAAATCTAACATTAACTGAGGTATTAAAGTTTCTAAACTTTGCTCAGAACAGGAATTACTAATTTCTGGATTTACAGATTTGGGAGTAACATTTTTAGCAATTACAGGGGAGTGAAAATAACTACAGGTTATCAACAACGAAAGCCCTAAAGCTGTGGAGAAATATGCCTTTTTTTCAATGCCTATACCCTTGTAGGAGTTTAGGATTGCTAAACCCCTACTGATCTTGTTGTTCATCACACTGTATTTAACTCCTCAACAATCCGATTCCAGGCTAACTCAGGTTCAACAGCGGCAGTAATGGGACGACCGATGACGAGATAATCTGCCCCGGCGGTGATAGCTTGGGAGGGTGTGAGCGATCGCTTTTGATCTCCCTTTTCAGCCCATGTCGGCCGCACCCCTGGACAAACCAGTAAAAAGTCTTTTTCACAACTTGCTCTTAATTGTTGCACCTCTTGGGGAGAACATACGACCCCTTTTAAACCTGAATTTTGCGCCAATAGTGCCATTTCTAAGGCAAATTCTGGCAATTCTAACGGATTTTTTAACTCAAACGCCAATTGTCGCGCCGAAATACTGGTTAACAAGGTAATAGCAATTAATTTCGGTGGTTTTGTCCCGGCTGTTTCCGCCCCTATTTGCACCGCTGCCGCCGCCGCTTTGAGAGCATCACCACCACAAGTTGCGTGAATTGTCAATAAATCTACCCCATAACCAGCAGCAGCGCGACAAGCACCGGCGACGGTGTTGGGGATATCGTGAAATTTCAAGTCAAGAAAAATCCGTTTTTCTTGAGATTTCAGAACTTCTAAAATCTTCGGTCCAGTGCTAGTAAACAACTCTAAACCAACTTTCCAGAAAGTGACTTGGGGAAGTTTATCAACCAGAGCGATCGCACTGTCTAAATCTGGTACATCTAAAGGAACAATGATTTTTTCATTCATATAGGAATAATATTTGATTTATGAAAAGATACGTAGGGTGCATCAGACTGGGTAAATTCTATCAATAAACAGATTTGTAATATCTGACGTGGTTGGTGAGCTTGCCGAACCACACCCTACAATACCTAATTCTTTTTAAAATCAAATATGAATACTATAGCAATCCTAAATTAGTTATGAACAACAATATCCCTGACTTCTTAGAGAAGTCGGGGATATGATATGTATAATTAAGTACAGCATAAATTTAACTTTTAACCTCGGTTTTTTCTTAATTTATAAGATTAAGCTATTGACATTAAAAAATAGTTTAAATATTAATATCATCAAAAAATTAACAGAACTTCATATTTATCTTTTCTTAATATTTAATTGAGAATAATTTTTATTTATCAACGATCTTGCAATAGTTTCAGCGATTTGGTAAAATTTCACAATCTAGGCGTAGTATGTCAATTTTCTAAAATTGCAGGAAGTAGAATCTGGAAATCCTTTATTGATAGGTATTTGAGAAATAGGAAAAGTGAGGACGGGGAAAATATTGAGGAGTGATGGAAAATTTTTTGGACCAATTTAGAAATACCTTGATGTAGTTTTGTAAAGCAAAGTCAAGGGTGGGTTGACAAAATAGACAGTTTATGATGCAGCGATTAGCAAAAATATTGTCTAATTTATCGTATAAGCTGTTGTGCATTTAATTTGTATAAATGAGACAGGCAAGATGCCTGTGCCACAAGAGTTTAGAAATTTATGACTATACAATTTAGCTGCATAACAGCTTAGTTTTTTAGGTAAATTCTGTAAGCTAAAGTTTGTTCTCGTTGTGGAGAAGTCACATTTAGTAGTGAAACTGCTGAAAATATTCGTTTAATGTTGAATAGTAATCAAAAATCTCAGAGAAAAATTGAGATTGATGTTTTTGCTTTTTCTGTTTAATTGATAGCTTGAGTGAGTCAGGTTGTCAGGTTTAGAAATGTTGGGTTTCGTTTCCTCAACCCAACCTACTTGTTAACAATTAAAGATTTTGTTCATCTTCTTCAGTTAAATCATCATTAGCATCTTGAGATGGTGTCACTCCTTTAAGAGTAAAAGTAAAAGTATTACCTTGTGCAATTACTTTATTTACCTCTTCATAGAAAGGATAATCACCAATACCGCTAATATCAACCCAGCCACGAGAACGAGTTAAAGCGACAAATAATTGATTGCGTAATTTTTTTACTTGCAGGATTTATGGAGTCTGACGCACCCTACAACTTCTGTACGGCCGTTTGCTCCTACTTTACTAACCGCACAAAATTCTTCTTACCCACCTGTAACACATTACCATATAAATCATCAGGCTGAGAAAAACTTAAATCTGCATCATTAATCTTATCACCGTCTATCCTCACTCCACCTTCTTGAATTTTGCGTTTACCTTCCGCTGTGCTTTTACATAAACCAGTAGCACCCAAAATAAACGCTAATTTCGCAGGAAATTGAGGAATAGCAGCTAGAGAAAATTCCGGTACTGCTCCTTCCTTACCACCACTTTTTGCCGCTTCCTTAGCTTCATTAGCCCCTTTTTCCCCGTGATACTGACGGACTATTTCCCAGGCCAAAAATTCCTGGCGATCGCGTGGCTTTTCTGGCAGACTATCCAAAGGTAAATCTGTCAGCAATTCAAAATATTGTGACAGTAAATTATCTGGCACACCTTGAAGTTTTTGATACTTTTGGGAAGGATGTTCACCCAATCCGACATAATTACCTAAAGACTTGGACATTTTTTGTACACCATCAGTCCCAATCAAAATTGGTAATAACAGTCCAAACTGCGGTTTTAAACCAAAATGACGTTGTAAATCTCGACCGACAGCAATGTTAAATTTTTGATCAGTTCCCCCTAATTCCACATCTGCTTCCACAGCCACAGAATCATAACCTTGCATCAGTGGATACAGGAACTCATGGAGAAAAATAGGATTCTCTTGTTTATAACGTTCTGCAAAACCTTCCTTAGCTAACATTTGTCCTACAGTCATTGTAGAAAGTAGCTCTAAAGTTTTTCCTAAATCTAGACGCGAAAGCCATTCTGAGTTATAACGTACCTCAAGCCTACCGGGACTATCAAAATCTAAAATTGGACGCACTTGGTCAAGATATGTTTGGGCATTTTGTGTCACATCCGCTTCCGTAAGCTGACGACGCACCTCAGATTTACCAGTAGGATCGCCAATCCGGGCGGTAAAATCACCAATAATCAGAACTGCCGTATGACCAGCATCTTGAAAAGCACGCAATTTCCGCACAGGAATACTATGGCCAAGATGAATATCCGCCCCCGTTGGGTCAATACCTAGTTTAATTCTTAAAGGACGTTCAGAATTAAGTAACCGGTTTTCCAGACTTTCCGTATCCTTATCACCACCATGGGGTTGAGGAAAAATTTCTGCCACACCACGATGCAACCAAGAGAAATTTTGCGTCATACTAGGAAATTCGCTATTAACTATATTGTCCACTCTAAAAGTTAAGTTTGTTATGTTCAACAACCAATTATCCGCTTTCTGTGCTGCTAGACTACTATAATTTTAGAAAATTAACTGTCTTTTTCCATTTAATGAATTACATTTAAATCTACAAGTGAGGAAGTGAGATCGCCGTGTCGTCTAGGACTTTTGATAATAAACAACCACAAGAGCAAGCTTCATCTGGATTTGAGTTTTTTAAAGGAGTAGGTCAGGTCACTGGTGGTACTCTGCTATCCATCACACTCCTAGCAAGCTCTGTTGTCGCCGGGGGACTCGTAGGTTTAGCCATTAGTTTCCGTAATTTACCAGATGTTAGACAAATAAAAAATTTCTTCCCCTCAGAAACTACTTACATATATGATATAAAGGGCAAACTTTTAACCAGTATTCATGGGGAAGCCAACCGAGAAGTAGTACCCCTTGATAAAGTTTCCCCGAATCTGAAACGCGCTGTTTTAGCCAGTGAAGATGGCCACTTTTATGATCATCATGGGATTAATCCCACTGGTGTGGGTCGTGCCATTGTCGTAAACATGGTAGCAGGTGGAGTCAAAGAAGGTGGTTCTACCATCACCATGCAGTTGGTTAAAAACCTATTTTTATCTCAAAAACGGGCTTTTACCCGTAAATTAGCAGAAGCCGTCCTAGCAATTCGTTTGGAGCAAATTCTCTCGAAAAACGAAATCCTAGAAATGTACCTCAATCAAGTTTATTGGGGTCATAACAACTACGGTGTCCAAACAGCAGCACGCAGTTATTTTAATAAATCAGCAGAATATTTAACTTTAGGTGAATCAGCTATGATGGCTGGTTTAATCCAAGCACCAGAAGAGTTTAGCCCGTTTGCGAATATCAAATTGGCTAAACAGAAACAAAAGGAAGTGCTAGGGCGAATGATAGAGTTAGGTTGGATTAGCCAAAAAGAATATGATGATGCCCTCAAGCAACCCATTAAATTAGGCAAAATTAGGTCTTTTCAGGGTAGTGCCTCACCTTATATTACCAATACTGTCGCCCAAGAATTGGCGAAAAAATTTGGACGAGATGCCCTACTTAAAGGGGGAATGCGGGTACAAACTACCGTTGATGCCAAATTCCAAGCTATGGCGGAAGAAATCATCAAAGACTGGCATCAAAAACTTCAGTCCCAAGGGTTATCTAAAAATCAAATGGCTTTGGTCGCTATTGATCCACGTACACATTTTGTCAAAGCTCTTGTTGGTGGCGTAGATTATAAAGTTAGTGAATTTAACCGAGCCACCCAAGCCCAACGCCAACCCGGTTCCTCCTTTAAACCCTTTGTTTATTACGCTGCCTTTGCTACTGGCAAATATGCTCCAGATAGCACAGTTCTAGATGCTCCAGTTGGCTATCAAGATGGTAATGGTTGGTACTATCCTAAAAACTATGATAGTAAGTTTGCCGGCTCGATGTCAATTCGCACCGCCCTTGCCCAGTCTCGCAACATCCCTGTAATTAAACTGGGCAAAGCGGTAGGGATGAATAAAGTGATTGAAACCTGTCGCACCTTGGGCATTATGAGTCCCATGGAACCGGTTACATCTCTACCATTAGGTGCTATTGGTGTCACTCCCCTGGAAATGGCTAGTGCTTACGCTACCTTTGCTAATTATGGCTGGCAGTCACCACCTACGGTAATTGTCCGCATTACAGATAGTGTCGGTAATGTGATTCTTGATAATACACCCAAGCAAAAACAAGTTCTTGATCCTTGGGCATCAGCAGCAATTATTGATGTCATGCAATCAGTAATTACTGAAGGTACAGGTAGAAATGCCGCTCTAGGTAGACCTGCTGCGGGTAAGACAGGAACTACATCTTCAGAAAAAGATATTTGGTTTGTTGGTACTGTGCCACAATTAACTACTGCTGTTTGGGTGGGTAGAGATGATAATAAACAACTAGCCAGTGGGGCAACTGGCGGTGTGATAGTAGCTCCTATCTGGCGCGATTTTATGACAAAAGCACTCAATGGTGTACCTGTAGAAAAGTTTAAATCACCTTCTCAATTCCCACGTCCTAAATCAAATTAATTGGTCAGTGGTCAGTGGTCAGTGGTCAGTAGAAAAACTTCTACCCTGCACCACTGCTCACTTTTCCCTGTTCCGAGTCATTTTGTTTTTTCCAATTCTGCTTTCATCCTTTCTAAAGTGACATTCATTTGATCAAACATTTGCTGTGGAGTGACACCAAACTGACCTAGCTGGGTTTTTAGTTGCTGTATGGTCATTTGTGCCATGAAATCCTCTGATAACTCGAACCGCTTCATAAAGACGCGATAACGATCCATTAGGGTTTCCATTTGCTCAATAAACAGCTTTTTGCCCTCGCGGTCAAATTTGCCGTAGCTGTTGCCAAGTTGAATAAGTGCTTGATAATCTTCAAACAACTGCTTGGCTTCCTGTTGCACTATTTCAGAGTCGAAGAATCCCATTTTGCTTTAATTTAACTAAGTACTATTAGTTCAGTAGCTGGCAATTTTGTCTCTATATCCTATTTTAGTGTAGAAGATTCATATATAAAAACTACTTCGGTTAAAGTAGGGTTTTTTACCGCAATTTCACTACTTGACCTTATGTATAGTAGGGAACAGTTGACGGTTGAGGGTTTATGGTTACATCTTACCTTAATACCATTCTGGATTTTTACTTTTAAATTTTACTATATGATATAAAAGTAAATAAAACTTAAAATATATTCATGCAAATGCTAAATGACTCTTCTGGCTTACCCAAGGTTAAAGATTCACTAATTAGGCAAATTCTCTTAGGTAATGAACCTAGTCCCGAGTTAATAGCAATTATTACGATCTATTTTGTCCAAGGCATATTGGCATTATCACGGTTAGCAGTTAGCTTTTTTCTCAAAGATGAATTGCTATTGAGTCCAGTACAAATGTCAGCCATTATTGGTATTAGTACCACCCCTTGGATGATTAAACCATTATATGGTTTTATCTCTGATAGTTTCCCTTTATTTGGCTATCATAGAAAACCTTACATTTTACTATCTGGAATTATTGGTTGTGCAGCTTGGGTATGTTTAGGAACTGTAGTTCATACTAGCTCAATGGCAACAATGATGATTTTACTTTCTTCTCTCTCCGTTGCCATTAGCGATGTGATTATTGATTCTATAGTAGTTCAAAGAGCGAGAATTGAAACAGAAGCTAATGTCGGTTCTTTACAATCTCTTTGTTGGGGTACTACAGCCATTGGAGGCTTGTGTACAGCTTATTTTAGCGGCTTGCTTTTAGAATATTTTAGCACCCGCACAGTATTTTTAATCACAGCATTATTTCCATTAGTTATGTCATCTGTAACTTGGTTAATTGCCGAGCAACCTGTTGATAAAAATGAGCAAAATAAAAAAGATAATAATACTAAAAATCAGCTAGTACAAATCCGTGCAGCTATTACACAAAAAGCTATTTTATTACCAACGTTATTTATCTTTTTTTGGCACGCTACACCTAATGCAGAAGCAGCTTTTTTCTATTTTACCACAAATGAACTACATTTTGACCCAGAATTTTTAGGACGAGTGCGATTAGTGACAAGTTTTGCTTCTTTAATTGGAGTTTGGGCTTTTCAACGTTACTTGAAAACTATTCCTTTTCGAGTGATGTTTACTTGGGGAATTTTGCTATCCACTGCCTTAGGAATGACAACTTTACTATTAGTCACTCATACCAATAGACTTTTAGGAATAGATGATCATTGGTTTAGTTTAGGTGATAGTTTAATTATTACTGTGATTGGGAAAATTGTCTTTATGCCTGTTCTCGTATTATCTACTAAACTTTGTCCCCCTGGGATAGAAGCCACATTTTTTGCTTTATTAATGTCTGTGTTAAATTTAGGAGGAACTGTTTCCTATGGTTTAGGTTCAGTTATGATGCAATGGTTAGGAATTACAGAAAATCATTTTGATTCACTGTGGTTATTGATCATTATTACTAACTGTAGTTCTTTAATTCCCATATTTTTGATTAAATGGCTACCAGATGGTAAAGTAGAAATTTGAATTCTCACGTTTAGTTTATTCTCTCAATCACAAAAATGCAAACTTTAGAACCGGAAAATAATCAACTTTTAGCAAAATCCTATACTCTCAAAGATTGGCAAGGTGGATATGAATCTCTCACAGAAGAATTTGATTATTGGATTGATGATATAGAGGGAGAAATACCTTCAGATTTATCAGGAACTTTATTGAGAAATGGTCCAGGCTTATTAGATATCAATGGACAAAGATTACATCATCCTTTTGATGGTGATGGGATGATTAGTAGAGTAACTTTTACCAATGGCCGCGCCCATTTTCGCAATCGGTTTGTGCAAACAGAAGGTTATTTAGCAGAACAAAAAGCTGGTAAAATTCTCTACCGTGGCGTTTTTGGCACAGAAAAACCTGGTGGTTGGTTGGCGAATATTTTTGATTTAAATATTAAACATATTGCTAATACCAATGTCATTTATTGGGGTGGTAAACTTTTAGCTTTATGGGAAGCAGCAGAACCTTATTTACTTAATCCCCAAACCTTAGAAACATTAGGAAATGAATATTTTGATGGGGTTTTATCGAAGAAAGAAGCTTTTAGCGCCCATCCCAAAATTGATCCTCATGGTAAGTTAGTTAATTTTGCGATTAAACCGGGACTATCAACCACAATTACAATCTTTGAATTGAATACTCAGGGAAAAATTACCAGTAAACAAAGTCATCAAATTAAGGGGTTTTGCTTTATTCATGATTTTGTGATTACAGAAAATTACTGCATTTTCTTTCAAAATCCTGTCAAGTTTAATCCTCTACCTTACGTTTTAGGTATATCCAGCCCAGGACAAAGTATTAAATTTCAAACAAATCAACCCACAAAAATCATTATTATTCCCCGTGGGGAAAAAGCACCAAGGGAAAAAGTCAGAGTTTTAGAAACCGAAGCAGGGTTTATTTTCCATCATGTCAATGCGTTTGAGATAGGGGAAGAAATTATTATTGATTCGATTTGTTATCAGTCATTAATAGAGGTTGAACCTAATAGCGATTATCGAGAAACTGATTTTGACAAAAATTCTCCTGGACAACTTTGGCGGTTTAATATCAACTTATCAACGCATAAAGTGGAAAATTATTTAATCAACGATCGCGCTTGTGAATTTCCAGTTATTCACCCGCATAATGTAGGTAAATCCTATCGTTATTTATATGCTGGTGCGGCTGATCAAAAAGGAGTAAATGCGCCATTACAGGGTATTTTCAAATATGATTTAGAGTTGGGAACAGAACAATTATGGAGTGCTGCACCACGAGGTTTTACCAGTGAACCAATTTTTGTTCCTCGTCCCAATTCACAAATAGAAGATGATGGTTGGTTAATTACTTTAGTTTATGATGCCGAATATCATCGTTCGGATGTGGTGATTTTAGATGCGGCAAATTTGGCCAAAGGTGCGATCGCCAAATTACACCTTAAACATCATATTCCCTACGGTTTACATGGCAGTTTTACACCGGAAATATTTACAGCATAACCCAGAAGGCACGAGGTAGAAGGCAGGGGGTAAAACAAGCTTGCTGTTTGATAGCGAGCAAGATGCCCCCACCACAACAGGGTTTTACTGGTGACTCCTGACCACTGCCATAATTAGGTTGATATTTTTCCTGATTTTCCCAGAACAAAAACGACTACAATGACTGTTGATACTAGATAATGGGAAAGCCTTGACATTTACCCAACCTAGCCCGGAACTAAAGAACTAACAACTATGCGAACTCACTATTGCGGCGAACTCCGAAAAGAACATATTGGTGAAACTGTTACCTTTTACGGATGGGTAGACCGTCGCCGCGATCACGGTGGTGTGATATTCTTAGATTTGCGCGATCGCTCTGGTACTGTCCAAATCGTCAGCGATCCTCAGCGCACCCCATACTCCTACGAACAAGCTAACGCCCTACGTAATGAATACGTAGTGAAAATTATTGGCAGAGTCACCGAACGTCCTCCAGAATCTTTAAATACTCGTATTCCCACAGGCGAAGTCGAAATCTATGCTGATAAAATAGAACTCCTCAACGCCGTCCGCAAACAATTACCTTTCCAAATTTCCACCGCAGACACGGAAACCGTCCGGGAAGAGTTGCGCTTAAGATATCGTTATTTGGACTTACGACGGGAACGCATGGCGCAAAATATGCAATTGCGTCATCAAGTCATTAAAGCTATGCGGCGCTACCTCGAAGACATAGAAGGTTTTATCGAAGTTGAAACCCCAGTTCTCACCCGTTCCACCCCCGAAGGGGCGCGAGATTATATTCTTCCCAGTCGCGTCAATGAAGGTGAATGGTTTGCACTACCACAGTCACCCCAATTGTTCAAGCAATTATTGATGGTATCAGGGATGGATAGATACTATCAAATTGCCCGATGTTTTCGGGATGAAGATTTACGTGCCGACAGACAACCGGAATTTACCCAACTAGACATGGAAATGAGTTTCATGTCTGAAGATGAAATTATCGAACTCAATGAAAAGTTAGTTTGTCATATTTTCAAAACCGTCAAAGGAATTGATTTACCTCGTCCTTTTCCTCGTCTTCCCTACGCCCAAGCAATGGCGAAATATGGCAGTGATAAACCAGATACCCGTTATGCTTTGGAATTAGTTGATGTTTCTGACATTTTAAAAGATTCCGGTTTTAAAGTTTTTCGAGAAGCCATTTCTAACGGTGGTATTGTTAAAATCCTACCTATTCCTAATGGTAACGATGCCATTTCTAATGTTCGTATTAAACCAGGTGGCGATATTTTCAAAGAAGCCGCAGAAGCTGGTGCGAAAGGATTAGCTTATATCCGCGTCCGCGACAATGGCGAAATTGACACCATTGGGGCAATAAAAGACAATTTGACACCGGAACAAAAGCAGGAAATTTTAACCCGCACAGGTGCAAAAGCTGGTGATTTGTTATTATTTGCTGCTGCTGATGCTGGGACTGTGAATAAAACTTTAGACAGAATTCGTCAATATGTAGCAAGAGAATTTAATTTAATTCCTCAAGATAAAATTAACTTCCTCTGGGTGACAGAATTCCCTATGTTTGAATGGAATGCAGATGAAAAACGTCTAGAAGCATTACACCATCCCTTTACAGCGCCCCATCCTGATGATATCAAAGATTTAAAAACCGCCCGCGCCCAAGCCTATGATTTAGTATTAAATGGCTTTGAAGTTGGTGGTGGAAGTTTACGAATTTATCAGCGAGAAGTGCAAGAACAGGTATTTACAGCAATTGGTTTATCAACGGAAGAAGCACAAAGTAAATTCGGCTTTTTATTAGAAGCTTTTGAATATGGAACTCCTCCCCATGGTGGTATTGCTTACGGTGTAGATCGGTTGGTAATGTTATTAGCAGGAGAAGAATCTATTCGTGATGTGATTGCTTTCCCCAAAACACAACAAGCACGTTGTTTATTAACAGATGCACCTTCCAGCGTAGATGCAAAACAGTTGAAAGAACTTCATGTTGCTTCCACTTTTAAACCGAAAACCTAAATCACAGAACTGATCAAGCCCTTCATTCTGACATAAAAGTAGCGGTAATTCATCAATTACCGCTATAAAATAATTAGATTTTTATTGAAAAAGGATCTATACATCTTTTCTTTAGTAGCCAAGCAGGTGTATTATTAATAGTAACAATGTAAAATGATAGTCATTACTAGAAAAAACTTATGTTTACGCAAGTTACACTTAAAAACTTTAAAACCCATAAGCTGACTACTATAGACATTTATCCAGTCACCTTATTGATTGGTAATAATAATTCAGGTAAGTCTAATCTTCTCGCAGGTATACAACATTTCTGTAGCCTTGCAAGAAGAGGTCGTCCTGGAAATACTAAAAAAACAGTGAATGTTCATAGAGATTTATATGCTCATCGCTATAGACTAGCTGATGGCGAACCAATGGGATTTAAAATATCATGGAATAACTCTCATGGAAGTATTACTTATGAAATAGAATTGCATGAGAACAAAAATTTTGCAGAATCTGCTAGTTGTCAAGAAAAAATAAGTATAAAATTAAATAATGCCGATGAGAAAATAATTACCAGTGGCTACGATAAGCAAACTGATTTAATGGCATTAAGACAAGATATTGAAGACAATAAATTTCTACAAACAGCCGAAAAAAAATTATGTAAGGATTTTTTTGGGGATTTTGCAAACACATATACTTATCACTTCCAACCAGCTTTTCTTAAAGGTTTAGTTCAAGATGATCAAAGTCATGATATTGATTATCTTTATGATGAAATAGGTAAGAGTGAACCTATTAAAATTCCTTCTGAATTAGGTAATACAGGTCGTGGGTTACAAGCTGTTATTAAATATATCAAAGAAGCCAAAGGAAAAGACGAACGGATATTTCCAAGATTTACGGCTTTAATGAGACGATTTGAAAATAATTTTCAAGGAGTTCGTTATAATGATAATATTTCTAAATTGGTTTGGTTGTTCGATTTAGGACGAAAAGGAATTGTAGAAGAATTTTCCCCAGATTCTGTGTCAGATGGATTCATGAAAGCAGCAGCTATTAGTCTTCTTGCTTCTCTTCATAGACCACCAACTTTGATACTTTTAGAAGAGATTGAAAATGGTGTCAATCCTGGTAATATTCAAGAACTAATGCGTTGGATTTGGCAAATGACATCTCCAACTTCAGAAGGTTTCACATCTCAGTTTATCATTACTTCCCATAGTCCATCTGTTTTACGTGAGTTCCATAATCATTTAGATCATGTTTATACAGTTCGCTTAGAAAAACGTAATAGAACCAGTGATGTTAGAAATCTCAATACATCTCTGGAAACCCTTGTAGGTATAGGTACTGTAGAAGGTGATATAGTAGATGATGAAACTACAGGTAAAAAGATAGTTGAGATACCAAAGTATCAGTTAGCAGAACTTTGGTATTCAGGAACAATTGGGTAATAAGGTAAAATATAATGCTAGAGAGAAATATAGCAATTGTTGGAGATGGTGCTACTGACAGGGCAATTTTTAAAAAAATCTCTGAGTGTATTTTATCTGATGCGGATGCAAATAATGTGACTCTTAATTATATTGAGTTAAGTCGGCAAAACATTCATGATGCTGTAGAAAGATATTGTAAAGAGGTAAATAAAATTAATAGTGGTTGCTATCTAACGGGTGAACAAGCTTCACAATTCAGAAAATCAGTTACAAACACTCTTTATACAGCTTTTACAGAGTTTGAAAAGGAAATAGGACCAATTTGTAACCGAGATATTTTATTGCTCACTGCTGATACTGAACAGACGCTTTTCACCCCTGATGACTACTTTAAAGACTGGAGATTCAGTATATCTAAGATATTAGTAGGAAGTATAGAAGAATTTTATCGAGCTAAGGCAAGAGACGGTTATACACACGAATATCTACCTGTAGTAATTCCAGTCGTCACGTTTCCCTCAACTGAAATATTTATAGCTGCTGCTAAAATAGACCCCAAAAAATTAATTAAGGATGCTTATGGTAAGAAACCAGGAGAATTAAAAACCTTACTTTATGGTACTAAAGAACTTAAAACTCTTAGTGATGAAGACTTTAAGAAAAAAGCATTAGATTTTATCAACGCAGAAAGTATAGGCAAAATTTTTCAGAATGTACCTGAATCTCGTACTTTTATTCAAACTTTATCTCTTGGTAAATATTACATCTAAATTAATATTCAACTACAATTTTCCCTTAAAAAAATAACCCCCTCTATTATAAATAGGAGGGGGTTTACAAAACTTAATATCCTTCTTCTTCGTATTCCACTTGTCGTTCCTTGACCTTTTTGGGAATATTTACAGGCTTTGGTGCATCGTCCCAAGCATCACCATCTAGATCATCATCATAGTCATCATACTTGTCTGCATAAGTCTTTTTAGCCGGTTTAGCTTCGTATTTTGGAACTTCCTGATAACTATCCCTTACCGTTGCATCACTCCAGTTATCTTCTTCATCTTCTTCATACTGAATTGACTCCAAGGAACGAGCTTTCATCACTTGACGCTGGGGTTTTTCTTCTTCTACATAGTCTTCCGTCCATTCCTCTTCTTGGACTATGGGTTCGGGAATACGGACTTTTGGCCGAGGTGGTTGGAGGGGTACACCGCTAGGTAATTGATTGCTGGATGCAACTGTGCGGGGGGTGCTATAGCCAAATTCTTCTTCTGCGTCCCTTTCCCAAGGGGCTTTACCAATTCCTAGCCGTTCTAAAACGCCTACCGTTAGCTGGTTTACTCTTTCTTCAGCACCTTCAAATACAATTAACCGACTTGGCCCGGTGCTAACAACTTCATCTATGGATAGTTCGTAGGTACTCAAAAACTGGTCAGGAATTTGGGGCAAACCCAAGGAGGCAATGACGATGGAGTATATTTTACCCGTTTCGCCATTAAATTTAAAGCCTCTAACCTTGCCTAAGACTTCACCTGTTTCGGTGATCACTTCCCAGTTCATGAGGTTGCTGAGAATCTCTACTTCCACATCTTCGATGACATCCTCGTTATCCACTAAGATGACATCACCTATTTGGTTGATGGTATTGAGATACATATTACGAGGCAGACTAGACATAGAGATCAGGCTGTCTCGCAAACTAAGTGCTACAACTTCTCTTTGATCAACATCAACCCAGACTTGACTCACGATACCTAACCGCTTGCCGTTGTCGCGGGTAATTACCTGAGTGTTTAATATATCGGAACGTCTAATTACTTGTTCTGAGGTCATTCTATAGGTCGTCCTGTTCTCTTAGCGTGCCGTAGGCAATCTCGAATCCGGTTTATGTATATGTCTATTTTTAACAGAAATTTGTCAGTTGTCAGTTGTCAGTTGTCGGTTGTCGGTTGTCAGTTGGAAAAATCTTTTCCCCTGCTCCCCTGCTCCCTTTTCCCTGCTCTCTGTCATCTAACTTAATACCCAAAATTTGAGTAGACCCGCCTCTGGTTTGAGTTAGGCCAATTGTACGCTGTGCTGATTATATCATCAAACGGCGCAAACTCACAACTATTATAAACTGTGGCTTGTTCCACCTGTCGTTTAATCATTCTAGCTAATCATTCCCAGTTTGACCGATTTAAAAGTTTGAGTTCTGTCATGGAGATTTTTGTGATGAGCCTGAACAATCTAACCTACAATGGTTAATTATGCGTTATTTTTCTGAGTTCTCAAAGAGAAAAAAGCTATAATTACTAGAACCTTATTTAAGGTAGCTTAAAAATCGTGAGTAAAGTATTAACCTTAGAACTCAATGATGACGTTTATAAAGTTTTGCAGCAACAAGCTAGTGCTGTGGGAATTTCAGTAGCCGAATTAGTTGCAGCTTCTCTAAATCGTCAGTATAGCTTGTCAGTTAGTTCTCAATCTGATGTTGAGGAAGCACGTCAGCGTTTGCTTGGCTATGCTGGTGTAATTAGTCTCGGTTACGCTACAGGTATAGATAATGAAGGCATTGATGCTGATCTGGCTAAGGCTTATGATAATAATTTATAGGGTATAATTGTATTACTTGATACATCATGGTTGCTCTGTTTTCTCCATCAAGATGAAGCTCAACACAAAACAGCAGTTGGATTAATTTTTAAGTTACTATAGTTAAAATAAGCCTTAATATATGATTAATTTACTATAGGGAGATGGGATAATTTATGACTATTGAACAATTAGAAGCTCAAGTCCTGGCTTTACCAAATGATTCTCTAGCATTATTAGTAGCTCGTTTGATTGAACATTTAGGACAAGTTAGTGAAATTGATCAACAAATTGCTGAGGAATGGATAGAAGAAGCTGAATTACGGGATGAGGATATAAGTAATGGTAAAGTTGCTGGTATTTCGTCTCAAGAAGTGTTTAGTAAATTGCGTGCATCTTTACAATAGACATCTCCGAAAATTAAATGTGCGTTTCCTAGAACCCTTGTAGAGACGTTCTATAGAACGTCTCTACCTTAATTACCGGAGATGTCTAATGATAACTGTTATATTTCATCCATTAGCGCAACAAGAATTAACTGAGGCTGCAACTTACTATGAGGGGCAAAAAACAGGTCTTGGTTTGGAATATTTAGAAGCGGTAGAACAGGCTGTAAATTGTTTGATGTATTACCCAGAAATTGGGGGAAAAATTCGTGGTTCTATTCGGCGTTTAATTTTACCAAAATTTTCCTATTCTCTTTTATATCGTGTTTTGGCAGATGAACAAATTCGCATTTTAGCAGTAGCGCATCATAAGCGTAAACCATTTTATTGGAGTAAACGAAAGTAGTTTTTAATATCAAATATCTTATGTTTATATGGATTCCTTAACTATTCTGGAAGAATATAGAAAATTGACTCAACAAAGATTTAATTAAGCTATGATATTAAGTGTGTTAGTAAATACAGTATTCCTGAAAATCAGATAGGAGATTTATTATGAATGAGATATATTATGAAGCAAAAATGAAAGAATTTAAAAGAAATAATGATTGGCAAGGTCTGTATAACTTTTGGTTAGCCGAGCCTAAATTATGGGATAATTCCAAGTTGCTGAGTGATATAGCATTTGCGTGCGGAAAGTTAGCAAGTGTTTCCAGTAATGATATTCCCAAAAATCATCAAGAGCAAAAAAAATTTTTAGACCACAAATCTAAATATCGGAAAGAAGCAGAAAGATTATGGAAGCGATGTATTGAATTAATGCCAAATAACCCAACATATCTATATGGATTAGGTTACTTACATTATCAGAATGCTTTAGAACTTAACCAACCCAAAGGTAGACGTGATGGAAACAAAAGAAAAGAATCAGAAATAGCGATTCAATATTTTAATCAGTCTTTAGAAGTTGATAGCAAGCGAATTAAAGACCTGTATAGAAAAGGATACCTTTTAGTAGAGTTACTACCTTCAACTTGTTGGAAAGATGGAAATTTTGAATTAGCTGGGCAATATCGTTTAGATGGTATTAATTCGTTACAATTAGCAATAACATATTGGGAATCGCTAAATACACAAATTAGACAACAGGAAGACGAAAGAAAACGCTGTTACCAAGAATATATCAAGTCATTCTATAGTTTAGGTTCAGCTTATTATGAAATGATTATTAATAAATGGGATGAAGCCATATTTGCGCTAGGGTTACGTCAGAAAGTTGATGAAAATGACAAAATTAGTTACAATCCTCAAGATTTAAACCATGCCAAGTCGTCATACCAATACTATCATAATTGTTTATTAGCTGACGTAAATCATCAAAAAGCTTGTGAAGAAGTAGATAAATTATATTCTTTAGGAAAAGCTGGTTTTGCCAAATATTGGATTTTAAGTGGAAATGGACAAAAACCAGACAAATGCGTATCAGAAGAAGCTATAAGATATCGTGATGAAGCAGAACATTATTTTATACAAGCTCTTAATTATCCTTGGTCAAGGGAAAAGCAACGTCAGAAAAAAGATTATATAGCTGAAAAACTTGCTAGGCTATACATTGCTAAGGGTAGTAAAGAAAATAATCTTCCTTATCAAAAAGCAGTTGAAGTAATTCAAAAATATCAATGTGGTAGATTAGATCCTTATATCCTTCATACTCTATCTTTAGCACTAATGTTAATAGGAAGATATGAAGAAGCAAAGATAAATTTAATCGAAGCGGCAAACCCTAAATTTAATAGAGATGTATGGACATCTTATTTTCTATTAGGTTGTCTTTTATTAAGAAAAGGAGAATTGGAAGGTGCAAGTCAATATTTTGATAAAGCAATACAACTGAAAGAAACAGATACGTTGCTTTTTGGAAAGGCTTTAATTGCTTATAAAGCAGAAAGAAAATTAGAAGCATTAGAAATCATCAAAAAATCTAACCAAATAAATCCATACAATATTGCTATACGGAAATATTTGGATATATGGTCAAAAAAATTAGAAAATGTAGAATCAAAAATTGATGATAATAGGGAAGAATTAGAAGATTATAGCGATTATATGTATGATGCCTTTGGTTATGATGAAGACTGTGGTATGGATTTTTATGAATACTTAGATAAGTTTGGTTATACTTGAAAAAAGAAAATGCGAAATTAGGTTCAATCTCTTTCAATAAGCTATATAAAGCAAATATTTTTGACTAGATGAGGGTGTGGCTTATGCTAAAAAAAAGAAAAATAAAATCTCAACACATGGTAATTACTGTTTCTAAAGATGTAATTACAGACAAAGCAATTTCACTCCTTAATTTCTCTGATGAATCACTAACTACTTGGACTAAAGAATCAACTACCAGTGGTGATTTAGCTGCATTCTTAAGTGAACTTTACAACGAATCTGCTTTCATTCTCTCAGCAGACGGTGATATCTTTCATTTTGATGAGAGTACAAGAAAGAATATAACGGATCAGACGCTTGAAGAAGGAATAGATGCAAGTAGTATATTGGCTGAAAAATTTACTGTGTATGCCATTAACTCAGTTCCAGCACCTGCTGCTCGGACATATAAAAAAATTGCTCCAGATTACTTCTTGTACAATAAAATTTTTGGGAAAACGTTGAAGTATCTTGTAGCTTGGGAGAATGTTTATAGCAATATACTGGCTGATAGTGCGTTTTTTTCACAAGCCCATTTGCTTGAAGCAAGTACAGATATAGGTGCTTGTGTAGAAATGGCTGCTCAATTATATTATAAACAATCATTTCAGATACTTCGTGGATTTTTAGAAAACGCAGTTTTACCCGTTCATTTTTGTGATCAACCCAATGAGTTTGAAAGGTGGCGATCTAATAACTATCGTACCCCACAACTACGAGGAAAAGATGGACTTTTGAATAGGTTGGAAAAGTCGGGATTAATCACTAATGAACTAAATATAAATGTGTCTGACCTGTATAGACAGCTAAATGGCAGCATACATGGTGGGGAAAAGTATTTAATACATAAAGGAGTTCACAAAAATGCTTGGAGTGGGCTACTTTTCAAAGAGCAAGACTTTTTAGATTGGTGTACGGCCATTTCTAAATCTGTAGAAGTTGGAATAAAACTTCTTCAAATCAATGTTAAACAGTTGATGAATTTACGAGGTTTAAATGATACCGTGTGTACAACTTGTCATAATGACAAAAATTTGAAGTTAGAGGAATTTATATTCGGTGGTAGGAATTTCAAACGATATTTTTGTCACATTTGTGGTCATCAATCAACTTTTGATGATGATGGTAATCTTTCTCATACAGTTACAGAATATGAACAGTAAAGAGAAGAGCGATCGCATTTTATTGATGTAGAGTTATGAGCGATCGCTCAAAGTAAAAATCTTGATTTCTGAATCTAAACACTTTATATAATTCTAATGAAAGAACTGGTAGTAGAATCATACCCAACTTTGCGAACTTCATCAGAATGTTCCTTAAAATCAGAATAAATATTAGAATTTCCCATTGAAATGATAACAACCTGCACTCCTTCCCGACGAGCAAATTTCATAGCCGGAATAAAGTCGCTATCTCCTGTTACAAGTATCAGTCGTTCCACAGTATGCTTGAGAGTTAATGAAGCTACATCAAGTCCAATTTTAATATCTACACCCTTTTGTTGAAGATCAGCTTGAATATCAGTGTCTAAAATACTTCGTCCAGTTTTGATAATATCTTGAGTAGAATATTTCTTGATAATCCATCCTTTAAAAAGAATATTTCCTTTTCTGAAAGCTACCTTACTGCTTTGTGATAACGCATTTTGTAAAGACTTGCTTCTACTACAAGCTGAAGTAGCACTAAAATCAATACTTGTACCTGAAATTGGATTAGTTTGTGTTTGCTCATAAGGTTGACAGTCGTAATAGTATAATCTGAATAGATCCTCATCACTGTCTAAACATACCTGGGAAAACTTGATGACATCTTCAGCAGTAGCATGGTTATTACCTAGCATTGCATACAGTTTTTTCAAAACAAAGCCACCATCTAAAAGAATTGCAACTGATTTCATTCAAGTTCCTTTGGATACAAAACTAACAACTTGACATATTAAACTAAAACTTGTTATTATGTAAATATCCGAACGCCAGTAGGCTGGCAAAACTTATAACGCCCTTCCTCTAAGAATTTATAGACTACGGAGGAGGGGCATAATATTTTGAAATATACAGTAAATAGTTATATCTTCTTTGGGAGATGCGATCGCTAACACATTTCTGGTGTAGAGTCAAAGCGATACCTTCGGTGCGCTTCGCTAACGCATTTTTGATGTAGAGTAAAAAGCGATCGCTTCACAATTATATATCCTACGCAATTCTGCGGACTGCTTCAATGGTCGGATGATTGTAACTTAATACCCAAAACTTGAGTATAAGCGCCTCTAGCTTGTGTCACCCCAATTGTCCGCTGTGCTGATTCTATCATCGGACGGCGCAAACTCACGACTATAAACTGTGCTTGTTGAGCCTGTTGTTTAATCATTTTCGCTAATCGTTCCACATTTGCCCCATCTAAAAACATATCCACTTCGTCAAAGGCGTAAAATGGAGATGGACGATAACGTTGTAGGGAGAAAATAAAACTTAATGCAGTTAAGGATTTTTCCCCCCCAGACATAGAAGCAAGCCGCTGTACAGGTTTTCCTTTCGGGTGTGCGACTAGGTTTAAGCCACTGTTAAAAGGATCTTCAGGATTATCTAGTTGTAAATAACCGTCACCATCGGAAAGGGTAGCAAAAATTGATTGGAAATTCTCATTTACTGCGTCGAAAGCTTCTTTAAATGCTTTTTGTCGGAGGGTGGTGAAGTTTTCAATTCTTAATAATAATTCTGTGCGTTCACCTTCCAAAGTCTCTAATTTTTCGGTGAGTTCTTGGAGACGACCTTGGACTTTATCATATTCTTCCAAAGCTAACATATTCACAGGTTCCATTGCCTGTAAACGTTTCCCTATACTCCGCAATTCTTTTTGTAAGTCCTCTAAATCAACTTTAGTAGGAACTTCTGGTAAAGGATTGGGTAATTCTGCACCTAAATCTCGCAATTGGTTTTGCAGTGCTGTTAAATCTTCCCGGCGTTTTTCTTGGGTTTCTTGCAGTTTCTCAATTTCCCATTGTAATTGTTGTTGACGCAATAAGAGCGATCGCAGTTCGGTTTCTGCTGTATCTCGGTTTTTCTTTTCTTCCCCTAAATTCTCTTCTAATTGACCCAATTTAGCCTGAATTGCAGTAATCAAATTATTCAATTCTTCAACTTGACTATTAACTGTTGCTTGTTGCTGTTTTCCTGTGGTTTCTTCTTGCTGATATTGAATAACTCTAGTTTGGGATTCTTCTATTTTTTCTTGTAATCGTTGTTGTTGATTTTCGAGATTTTTTAATTGTTGTTGAACATCTCGCAGTGCTGTTTCTCGTTGTTGTAATTCCTGTTCTTGGGTTTTAATGATAGCTTGGATTTGTTGCCATTCGCTAGGAGTTTGGGAAGATTCCAACTCAGCCAAAGTATGTCTCAATTGTTGTAATTGAGTTTCTTGTTCTGGTAATTCCCGATTTAAAATTTCTAAACGGGATTGTGCAGTGGTGAATTTTTCGGTATTTTGGGAAAGTTGGGTGCGGGTGGTTGTTAATTGCGCGGTTAAATTTTTAATCTCTTTTTGTAACTGTTCTAAATATAATTGTTGTTCTCTGCGTCCTTGACGTGCTTCCGTCAATTCTAAAGTTAATGTTTTAGTGCGAGTTCCTAAATTAGAAATTGCTTCTCCACAACGTTCTAAAATCCGATCAATATCTATTAAACGAGTTTTCAAATTAGCGACTTCTTGAGATTCTCCAACTTCACCATGATCAAAGCGTAAAGATGAACGTTGACTTCCACTACCTCCAGTCATTGCCCCGCTTGTTTCTAATAATTCGCCTTGTAACGTGACTATACGATATAGTCCCATGCTTTTCCTGGCTTGTGCCAGAGTAGCAAATACTACCGTTGCACCAAAAACATAGGCAAATACATCATGATAACGGCGATCGCACTCTACCAAATCTACCGCATAACTGACAAACCCATCAGCTAAACGCAAAGTTGCATCCTGGGTAAATTTCGGGACTTTAATCTTGTTTAAAGGTAAAAAAGTTGCCCTCCCCGCCCGTTTTTGTTTCAAAAGTTCAATGCCGGCGGATGCGACGCTATCATCTTCAACAACAATATGCCCTAAACGCCCACCACCAGCCATTTCTAAGGCTAATTGATATTTAGGATCTACCTTACCTAATTGCACTACCAAACCGCATAAACCGGGCATTTCTGACTGTAAAATTACTTTACTAGCTTGTGTTCCTTGTATCTCCTGTTGTGCCTGTGTTTGTGCTTCTATTTTATCTAATTGACGTTGTTTGTCCCGTTGTTCTTGTAAAAGTCGTTTTTGAGTATCTTGTTGAATTTGTAACTCTTGTTCCGTCGCAGCGAGATTTTCGGCTAAATTTTGAATAGGTTGGGTATAAGCGTTAAATTCTGTTTCTAAACGCCCATATTCAGCTTGTTTTTGGGCTAATTCTGGTTCTAAACTGGCAATTAACTGAGATTGTTCAGAAATCAGTTGTTGTAATTGAGTATTCCGTTCCTGTAATTGTGCTTGTTCGGTGCGTTGAGGTTCGAGAATATGCAATAAAGATTCAATTTGCCGATTTAAAGCTGTTTGTTGTTGTACCCAAGCTTCGGAAGCGGTAGCAATTTCCGCAGCAGCTTGACGAGAGGCTTCTAAACTTTGTTGAGCTTTATCTCTTTCTGTTTGTAGAGATGTGACACTTAATATTTCTACATTTTGTTTTTCTTTAGCTTCCTCTAAAGCAAGTTGATATTGGTGAATTTCTTGATAAGTTTGATTTAATCGCTTTGCAGATTCTTGAATAGATGTTTCTAACTCCCGTTGTTGTCGCTGGAGTTGCTTCCGTTCCGCTTCCTGAGTAGCGAGATTAGACTGAACAGCAAGAACTTCCTCCTCACCCAAAGCCTTCACCCGTAGATTTAGCTGCTCTAATTCAGTGGTTTTTTGATTAATTTGGGAATTAGTTGTATTTAACTGAGTAGTAAATTCACTGAAATTGCGATCGCCATCTTGAACTTGTGCAACCAGCTTTTCCTGCTGTGCTTGGAGAGAACGCCAAGATAATACCGCTTCCCAGGATTGTTTTTGGATAAATTCAATTCGCAATAATTGATACTTTTGAGCCTTGGCCTTATCTTGAGATAGGCGATCGCATTGTACACTTAACTCAGTTTGAATAATCCGACAACTATCTTCCTTATCCTTCACCTCATCTAAAGTAGATTTAGCTTGGACTATTTTCCGATCATAAGTCGCCACCCCGGCCAACTCATCAATAATTTCCCGACGTTCCCGCGCATTCATAGAAATAATACTGGTAACATCACCTTGTAACACCACATTATAGCCTTCAGGATAAATCCGTAACCCCTCCAAATCCTCATGTAACTCAGACAGAGTACAAGCCACACCATTAATATAATAATTGGATGTATAAGTTCCTTGCTGAGTCACCCGTAACCGTCGAGTCACACTCCACTCAGACGATTTTGGATTTTGGATTTTGGATTTTGGATTTTCTTCCGTTTCTGGTGTTTCTTCTGTCGCCTCGACTTCTGTATTAAAATCAGCAATATCAGAAATATCAAAAGTTACTGTTACACTAGCTTCTAGTGCCGCACGTCCCTTATGTTTTTGGGCATTATTTACCAAGTCTGGTAAACGTTCGGCACGCATTCCCTTAGAACTAGCTAGTCCCAAACAAAACAGCAACGCATCGAGAATATTTGATTTACCAGAACCATTAGGACCAGATATGACAGTACACCCCGGTAGGAGAGGGACGGCAGTAGTCCCACCGAAGGATTTAAAATTGGTAAGTTCAACGCGCTTGACGTATACCATGAGTCACTGGTTAACTGGAAAAGAGGTTAAGTAAACAAGTCTACCAATTATTTATCCTTTCCTGACTAGGAAATTTGGTAATTGATATGTTGTGTGGTTCTGGGTATTTAATTGGTGATACTCTGAGTGTATGGCGATCATGTTTTTTTAACGAACCGCAGAGGCGCGGAGGACGCAGAGGGAAATAAAAGAGGGTTGTTTACATCTGGTTTAAAATCGCTATATGTTAAGTTGCTCATAGATATATTTATGAAAGTTCAAACGCCAGATTGGGTTAAACACGCGGTTTTCTATCAAATCTTTCCCGATAGATTTGCCAGAAGTCAACGTTCCCGTGACAGTTTTTTAAATAATAGCAATTTGGAAGCCTGGGATGCACTACCTACTCTCCAAGGTTACAAAGGTGGTGATTTATGGGGGGTGCTAGAAGAATTAGACTATATTGAAAGTTTGGGAGTGAATGCAATTTACTTTACACCTATTTTTCAATCTGCTAGTAATCATCGTTATCATACCCATGATTATTATCAAGTTGATCCAATGTTAGGAGGAAATCAGGCTTTACGAGAATTGCTAGATGCCGCCCACGCCCGTAATATGAAAATAGTTCTTGATGGTGTATTTAATCATTCTAGTCGAGGCTTTTTCTTTTTTCATGATGTGTTAGAAAATGGTTCTAATTCTCCTTGGGTAAATTGGTTTAAAATTCAAGGTTGGCCACTTGCACCTTATGATGGTCAATTACCTGCTAATTATGATGCTTGGGCAGGAATTCGCTCTTTACCAACCTTCAATCATGATCATCCAGATGTGCAAGAGTATATCATGAAAATTGCCGAATATTGGTTAGAATTTGGCATTGATGGTTGGCGTTTAGATGTGCCCTATGAAATTAAAACTCCAGGTTTTTGGCAGGAATTTCGCCAGCGAGTTAAAGGTATTAATCCTCATGCTTATATTGTCGGGGAAGTTTGGACAGATGCTAGTCCATGGCTAGATGGTACACAGTTTGATGGAGTCCTGAATTATTTATTTAATGAGGCAGTTATGGCGTTTGCTGTGGGCGATCGCGTCGTATTAGATTTAGTAGAATCTCAGAGTTATTATCCCTATCCTCCTCTAGATGCCGTTGGTTATGCAGCCAAAATTCAAAACCTTTTAGAACTCTATCCTTGGGAAATTCAACTCACACAATTAAACGTCCTCAGTAGCCATGATACCGCCAGATTAATGAGTATTGCCAATGGTGATCAAGCAAGTGTAGAATTATGTAATCTCTTATTATTCACTTTTCCCGGTGCGCCTAGTATTTACTATGGTGATGAAGTGGGTTTACCTGGAGGAATTGATCCAGACTGTCGGCGCGTTTTTCCCTTAGAATCTGACTGGAATCAAGAAATTTTAAATACTCACAAACAATTAATTTCTTTACGTCAAAATTACCCAGCTTTACGCATTGGTAATTATCAAGTTCTCTATGCAAAAGGAACAGTTTATATATTTGCCAGAATTTTAGAAAATGAAGAATTAATTATTGCTGTCAATGTCGGGAATGAATCTATGACAGTGAATATAGATTGTCACAGTTTAAAATCTCAACCTAATCAAATTTTATTTGGTAAAGGGGAAATTACATGGCAGGGTGAGAATATTTGTTTGACTATTCCTCCGCGTAGTGGGTTCATTTCAGGACTATTATTTTTTTGATTTTTCCTAGGTGGGATAGAACGAAGTGAAACCCAACATTAATTATAAGATGCCAATAAGTTAAGTAGTTGTGCAAAATAAATTTCATATTGAGGAAAGGTGCTACACCACGGTGACAGACAAGAGATACAGAGATTTCTCTTGTTTTCCCCAATGTGCAATTAATTTTTCTCAGGTACTTATGTTGGGTTTTCTTAACCCTGATAAGGTTTTCTTATCACATATAAAATATTTTATGATAAAATGAATTTAGTTTTAAAATGCGTTTTAATTACTGCCAATATTAAGCATTTTCAAAATATCCCTAATTTAGAATATGAAAATTGGGTAACATCTCCCTTATCCTAATTAACAATAATACAAGTTTTATAGTAATTCAGTAATAGAAAATAGTCGCTGTTTTTCTAGGTCTTGTAAATGGATTTTTTCTATATACATTGCTTCTGCATAATATTGATCTTTTTCTGGTTCGGTTTGGGGATCTATTTTTTCCCATTGTTCCATAAAATAACGATAGCGTTTTTCTCTAAATACTCTTTCTATACAAGCTAATGCTGCTTGAATAACATGAGGAGTTCGTAATATTTCTTTTTTATTTTTTTCATTCAGATGGAATATATGGGAAACTACTTCTAATTCTTCCCCTAATTCTAAATATCTATTTTGTACACTAGAAATTAAATCAACTTCATCAACTGCAAATTCAGCAATTTGTTGCCACAAAAAACGATGATGGGAAAGACTAAATTCTAAATTGCGAGTTTCTAAATCTTCAATAATTATTGGTCGTTCTTCCACAGAATGAAGGTAAATTATTAATAATAATGCTTCAGCTTGTTCTAATAAACTTCTTTCGGTCTTAACTAAAGATAATTTTGCAGTTTTAGGTGTTGGTTTGGTAGGACGATAATTAACAGGTGTGATACTACCAGGTTTAATTTGAGTGAGGAGATTTTCTACTCTTAAAGGTTTAAGTCTACTATCTCCTAAACTCAATATTTCTGCACAGTAGGAAACATAATAGTTAAGTGTATCACTATTAACTATATTTTGCAATAGTTTAACTATTTGTTGCGTAACTTGTTGAAAGTCGGTCGCTTGTTGTAAATCTCTATTTTCAATAATTTTCTGAATTTGCCAATCTAACCAAAGTGGTGCATTTAATAATAGTTGTTGATAGTCGGTTGCGCTATGACTATGTAAATATTCGTCAGCATCTTTACCATTAGGTAAATTGAGAATTTTTAATTGTACTTCCCCTGTATAAGCTAAATTGGCAATTTCACCAATTGCTCTTTCTGTGGCATTTGTGCCAGCTTTATCTGCATCAAAATTGAGGATTAATTGTTTAGATTCTGTATATCTTAATAATAACCGAACTTGTTCTATACTTAATGCTGTACCCAGGGATGCAACGGCGTTATTAATACCTGCTGCATGGAGAGCGATCGCATCAAAATACCCCTCTACTACTACAGCTTGATCTAGTTTGGAAATACCATCTTTGGCTTCATCTAAAGCAAATAACATTTTCCCTTTACTAAACAATTCTGTTTCGGGAGAATTGAGATATTTTGGTTGTTCATCTGTTAAAGTTCTACCCCCAAAAGCAATTACTCTACCTTGAATATCCCGAATGGGAATCATTAACCGATCACGAAATACATCATAATATCCACCCCCTTCTTTGCGGGGTTTAATTAGTCCAGCTTTTTCTACAACTTGCACTGGATAATGTTTACTTTCTACTAAATAACGATACAGTGTTTCCCAACCTGGGGGAGCATAACCTAAACCAAATTGTTGAATAGTTCCTTGTTGAAATTGGCGATTTTTTTCTAAATATTCTAGTGCGTTTTGTCCCTGAGATTGTCTTAAAGTGTGTTGATAAAATTGAGCAGCAGACGCAAGAACTGTATATAATTGGTCACGCAAAGATATCTGACGTTGTAGTTCTTGTCTTTGTTCTGGTTCTAAAGTTTGAATGGGAACTTGATAACGCTTGGCTAAATCTAATACCACTTCTGTAAATTGACGTTTGCCCAAATCCATGACAAACTTAATAGCATTTCCCGCAGCTTGACAACCAAAGCAATAATACATTTGCTTGTTAGGACTAACTGTAAAACTGGGGCTTTTTTCATCATGAAAAGGACATAAACCCACAAAATCTTTACCCCGTTTCCGCAATACTACATACTCCGACACCACATCAACAATATCAGCGCGGAGTTTGACTTCTTCGATGGTGTCTGGATGTAAACGGGGAATTTGCATAGGGGGTTAATTTAGTAATTGGATATAATTTATTGATCTTACCAAATTTCCATTAAGTCTAACACAAATCCTGGTAAAATTTCCTCACCAGTTAATGTTCTTGGATTATCTAATTCTTCTACAAGCTGACCAGGACGATAAATATATACTTTCCGTTGTTTTCTATCTATTAACCAAGCTAATTTAACGCCATTTTCTATATATTCTTCCATCTTTTCTTGTAATGGTTTTAAATTATCGCTAGGAGAACGTAATTCAATTATAAAATCAGGTGCAATAGGAGCAAATTTATTCTGTTGTCCTGGGTTTAAACTATCCCAACGTTCTTTTTTAATCCAAGCAACATCAGGAGAAATATCTTTTCCATTGGATAATTTAAACCCTGTGGAAGAGTCAAAACCTTTACCTAATTTTGTTTGTTTATTCCAAACTCCTAATTCCACAGCAATATCAAAGTTTCTATTTCCCGTATCGCTACCAGTTGGTGGCATAATTATTAATTCCCCTGCTGCTGTGCGTTCAAATCTTAAATCACGGTTATTTTGACAAAGTTGGAAAAATTGCTCATCTGTTAAATTGATATTTAATGTTAGATGAGGAGGTAAAGTAATAGTTGTAGTTTTCATGATGTTTACCTCAAGGTACTTATTTGCAAGATCCAGATCCCCGACTTCTTTGTTCCATTATAAATAAATTATAAATTCATGGCAGAAGTCAGGGATCTGATTATTCTAGAATTCTCCAGCTAAAGCGGGAATACAACGTTCACATAATAATGGATGCTCTGCTGATTCACCTACATGGGTAGAATAGTTCCAACAGCGATCGCATTTATGGTAGGATTTACCATCAGATTCATAATCTGCGGCATTGACTACCCCAATATCCCAATTATCTTCACCTTGAACTCGCAGAGTTTTTAATCCTTTTAATGTCTCAGGTGTATCTAATAATTCCACATTGGAAGTGAGGAATAAATACCGTAATTCATCAATTCCATTACCGCTAACATTCAAAGGTTCAATAGCACTGCGTAATTTTTCGTCACTCAGATAAATCAAAGCAATAGCTTCTAAAGAAGAACCAATGAGTTTTTCTGTCCGCGCTTGTTCTAAAACCTTATTCACATCACCACGAATGCGTCGCAGTGTTTTCCAAAATTCCGCTAATTCCGGATTATCCCATTTATCATTTACCCGTACCCAACCAGCTTGAAAAACTGATTTATAAGCCGTTTTATAGGGGATAAATTGCCAGATATCTTCAGCAGTATGACATAAAACAGGAGCGATCGCCCTCGCTAAATTTTCCAAAGCAATTTGTAAAACTGTTTGACAACTGCGACGACGGAAAGCATTAGCAGAACTGATATATAATCTATCTTTCGCAATGTCTAAATAAAAGTTTGACAAATCCACAACACAGAAATTCTGCACAGTTTGGAAAAAGCGGAAAAATTGGAAACTATCAAAAGCTTCCGTCACCTCATTAAACACCTCACGAATGCGGTGTAACATATATTTATCCAAATCTGGCAAATCATCAAAAGCTATAGCATCTTTTTGAGGATCAAAATCATGCAAACTACCCAACAAAAACCGTGCAGTATTGCGGATTTTATTTCTCACATCAGCTAATTGTTTAATGATGTTACCTCCCAAACGCACATCACCAGAATAATCAACCGAAGAAACCCACAACCGCAAAACATCCGCACCATAAGCAGGTTCTTTTTTCTGATCTTTTCCACCTTGAATCATCAATTGAGGATCAACCACATTACCCACCGACTTACTCATTTTTCGGCCTTGTTCATCTAACACAAAACCATGAGTTAAAACCGTTTTATAAGGTGCAATGCCATTAACCGCAACACTGGTTAAAAGAGAAGATTGAAACCAACCCCTATGTTGATCAGAGCCTTCTAAATACATATCAGCAGGATAGCATAACTCCGATCTTTGCTTTGCCACAGCCGCCCAAGATGAACCAGAATCAAACCAGACATCCATTGTATCTGTACCTCGGCGGTAACTTCTGCCATTGTGGCGATATGTTTCCGGCAACAACTCCGCTACGGACAAATCCCACCAAGCATCAGAACCCTTTTCGGCAAAAATAGCTTGAACGTGGTTAATCGTATCCGCATTTAGCAAAACTTCCCCAGTTGCTTCATCATAAAACACCGGAATCGGCACACCCCAAGAACGTTGACGAGAAATACACCAATCCGATCTTTCTGCTATCATCGGCGTGATGCGGTTTTCACCTTGTGCCGGAATCCAACGCACAGATGAAATAGCCTTTAAAGCCTCCTCCCGAAAACCAGCCACAGAAGCAAACCATTGTTCAGTAGCGCGGAAAATCGTCGGTTTCTTCGTTCTCCAATCATAAGGATACTTGTGAGGATAAGCTTCCTCCTTCAACAGAGAACCCGCTTCACTCAAAGCATCAATAATCGCTTGATTACCCTCACCCAAAACATTCAAGCCAGAAAACTTACCAGCCTCATCCGTAAAATTCCCACTATCATCAACAGGGGCAAGAATCGGCAAACCGTAACGCTGACCAACGATATAGTCCTCTTGACCATGACCAGGAGCAGTATGTACCAACCCAGTCCCCGACTCAGTAGTGATATAATCACCACCAACCACCACCGGACTTTCACGGTCAAAAAGAGGATGACGGTAAATAGTATGTTCCAAATCCTTCCCTGCGAACTTGGCTTTTACCGTTAACTCACAATCCAAAACCGCAGCCAACCGTTCTACCAACTCAGCCGCAACAATCAGATATCTGCATTCTCTCCGCGCCTCTGGGTCTGAGCGTGAGACCTCCACAACCGCATATTCTAACGCACCATTCACAGCCACAGCCAAATTACCGGGAATAGTCCAAGGAGTAGTAGTCCACACAGCCACGCCCAAATCAGGTAGGAAAGCATCCAAACTAGCTTTTAACCCTTCCGACACCTTCAGTACCGGGAAAGCAGCGTAAATACTGCGAGAAACGTGACCTTCAGGATATTCTAACTCTGCTTCTGCTAAAGCAGTTTTAGAACTAGGACTCCAATGCACAGGCTTTAAACCGCGATAAATATAACCTTTGAGGAACATTTCCCCAAATACGCCAATTTGCGCGGCTTCGTATTCTGGCTTTAAGGTTAAATAAGGATTTTCCCAATCACCCCAAATCCCATAGCGTTTAAAGCTTTCTCGTTGTTCATCAACCGTCTTCAGTGCGAACTCTTTGGCTTTTTGACGCAATTGCAAAGGTGTGAGATTTTGCCGTTCTGCCTGTTTCATGTTTTGCAGAACTTTCAACTCAATGGGCAACCCGTGACAATCCCAGCCAGGAACGTAGCGAATTTTACGACCTTGGAGCAAATGGTAGCGGTTAATAATATCTTTGAGAATCTTATTTAAAGCATGACCAATATGCAACTGGCCGTTAGCATAGGGAGGACCATCGTGCAGTATAAATAATTCGCCGGGGTTGTTTTCAGCCAGTTGAGAATAAATGTGGTTTTCTGCCCAGAATTTTTGAATTTCGGGTTCGCGCTTAATGGCGTTTGCCCGCATATCGAAGTTTGTCTTGGGTAAGTTGACGGTATCTTTGTATTTTCCAGTTTCGGTCACAGTTTCATGCCTAAATGTAGGTGTGCAGGTTATCCGATCAATTATAAGTCGTAGCTTGGGTTGAGAAAACCCAACAACGCTTATTGGTATTTTGGGGTTAATTTTTTGTTTTTGCAGGTTTACAATATATAAAGTCACCCACAATAGACTTATGACACCTCAGCTTACCACCAGAATTAGAACAGTATTTAATACAGGAAGCACAACAACAAGGACTTTCTGTGGAAACTTATGTAGTGCAACTTATTCAAAAATCTATTTTTATGACTCAACAGGAAAAAGTTAAAGATTTCGCAGATAGATTTAGAAAATTTTATTATTCTAGACTTTTATTATGTAAAAAATGTCATGATATATTATTAAACTATTTCAATTCTTCTCAGCCAGAAATATCTCTTGTATCAGATATGAACCCTTTAAATTATCATCCATTTTCTGGTAGTTACTTTAGGGAATCTTATGTTTTATCTTGTTCCTTAATAGATAGCTTATCTAATTTGGAAATTAAATTAAAATCCCCCGAAATAAAAGAAAATAGAAATGAAATAAGATTTACATCATTTTTGCTCACAATTTTTAAAGAAGAAGAAAATCGTAACTATTTAGACAGTGTAAGTATTCCTTTTTTAAGTATGGAAATTGATAATTTATTTAAAAACGTCCTTAAAAACATCGAAAAAGAATTCAACAAACGGAAAAAAGAAAATAAAGATGAAGAAGATAAAAAAGAACAATTAGTTAATTTAATCAATCAACTTAGTGAAAAATTTAAATGTGCAATAAAAGAAAAATGGTTAAGCGATAGTAGTTCTATTAATAGAACATATACATATGATGATGGTAAAAATCCTGAAGATAATAGGTCTCACCCAGTTCATAAAGATCCGAAAATAGATTACTGTATGGAACTATTGGAAAAAATTTGGTTGGATATCACGGGTGAAAATATAAAAAACGACAATTGTTTATATAAAAATTTCATAAACAGTGAATTTGGAAAATTAAAAAAGGAATTTGAAAAATATAGATATTGTAATCTCATTTATAAAAAGTACAGATGTGCTTTTATTCATGAATATAAACCTGATGAAAATACTACCTTCTTTAATCTAAAAAATGATGGAATTTCTATTAGATTTTATGGGGATAAACCTTATATAGATATAGGATTTGGATTGGGAGCATCCACTTTTGGAAGAAACATCCAATCAAACAGCAAGTAATCCATTGAGATAAGCGCAACGAACAGAGAGGATGTGATTGACATTTTCAACATTCCACTGTGCGCCAGAAATTTTCACCCTTAAACCAATTTGTTTAATTGCCGACTCAACTGCACCAGAACCAATAGAACATAATTGTTCAGCCTGATAATAGCTGTAGTTGACAATGCGAGAGAGGTGTTTTTCCAGATAAGCAATGAAATTTTTAGCTTGTTTACCTCGGCAATTATGAAATAAAGTCTTAGCTTCTTCTACTCGACCTTGCCATAATAAAGTTTCAGCAGTTTTGAGTCGCTTTAAAGAACCACCAACTTTATAGAGATTTTCCTTGAGGTGATACCAATCCAAAATTTCACAGCGAGAAAACTGGTTTTGACCAAATTCCTTGACCAGATTCCATACACCATCATGACCGTCTCCCAAACAAACAAGGGGATTTACCAATTGTTGGCTATTAACATAATCAATTAATGATAGGTTGTCATCAAAAAATGCACCATAGTAAATCCCTTGCAGACGCACAGTTTTATAATCTCGCCAGTGACAACCTGCTTTTGGTTCACCCCGCAGTCTAACTTTACCGCCATCTACACTTACTTCGGAAACGGCTTGTTTTGCTTGCGGTAGTTGAAAATCTTGTGACAGCACTAATTTTTGTTGCGTTGAGTGACCAACTTTTACTCCTGTTAATGCCTCTATCTCGATTTCTGCATTTTGGTATGAAATATTCGCTGATAGTCTCAAACAACATTTTTGAAGTAGTGGGCTTAACCTAATTCTTGGCTTTAAACCCAGTCTCTGTAACTGTTGGCTTTTTAATGTTAGTTCTCCAACTAGGCTTTTAATCTTCCTGGTTTTACCTACTTTTGTACCTGTTTTTTGTTCAACAAAAAAAGGGCTATTTCAGGACTTACACTTTCGAGTATTTGACTACGAACTTTCTTTTCTATACTTTCTAAGTCTATTAACTGACTCTTATCTGCTTGTTCATACAGTAATGTTCCCAGTTCTCTTACACAGGCTTTGATTCTTTCTTCTATATCTTGGTTCATAGTCTTTGATGCGCTTTTTTATCTTTTCTTACATTCCCCCATATTTTGTATATCTTCCAAAAGTGGATGCTCCCTTTGGATTACTGCTTGATGCCATTGAAAAAAGTACAGAAATAATCTATAATCTAATCTTGAAGAAAGATTTAGAACAGTTAAAATCTATTTTTTATGGTATGATATAGCATCCTTAAATTCTCAATTTCACATAACATAAGATGATATCCCCAATTTATCAGTAAGATAAATTTAACTCTAGTTGCTTCTCTGGAAGCTTTTGTAATATTTGAGAATTTAACTTGTTAATATCTTCAGTGTTTTTCGTAGCATCACGAATAATTTTTTTTATAGTCTCAACTGATAATTTACTTGCCTTTTTACTATTAAAACATACATGAGAGTCTAAATTTGAATTATTCTTCATCAATTGTATTTCTTGCCATATTGATAATGAAATAGCCTTACCAAATACCGTTATTTGTCCACTCACTTCGTCAGTTATGAAATCACACCACTTGAGTTTGTGTAATTCATTAAAATCTAAACCTACTGAATTTTTAAGTTGGCATATTAGATAATTACGCCGTTTTGTATCTAATTTATAACCACTGTTAGATTTAATAATGACAGGTTCATTGGTGGTATTTTTATCTTCTGTTTGAGTGAGTGCAATATCACCTATTTCCGTTACTTCTACTGGAGCATTAATAGGAAATATTAGATGACTCAGATTTGCTATCTCATGGTCTTGACTGGAGATAGAATCTTCTTGAACTGCAACTGAATATAAAAATTTAAATATGTCTCTGTAGGTTTGCTTACCAACTCCTTCAATTTTACTTAAATCTCTAAATCTCTTTATTGGTAAAGATTCTAATATTTTTCTTGATATATCATTTTTTATACCTAATTTATTAGCCCAGAAAGTATTTTGTTTATTGTTCAATAGTTCGGTCATAACACCTTCAATTCCAGTTGCTTCTGATTCACGATCAAGACATATATATATATCTATATTAAGGTTTTGAAGATAATTCTCCATTATGGTTTGAACATCTCTCCAATTCAATCCTCCTTTATCGCAGCCCAGTTTTGGAAAAGCAATTGACTGAATACATCCTCGTTCATAATTTTTGGCAAAATAATCTAAACCTTGTTCTATCCATTCAATTTTTGAAGGATATTTCCAATGATTTTTTGTGGGAAAATTCATTATCCAAGGACTACCATAAGACCGATATAAATATGGTTTACCAATTTTGACAGACTTGCTCTTGCATCTTTCTACATAATCTTGAAACATTTCTGGAAAACGCAGTTGACATTCTAGTGCTAATCCTGCTCCCATAACACCTACGCAATTGATTGTATTTACTATAGTTTGTGCGCCAACATTAAACACAGTGGCGTCAGTGTATTTTAACATACATATCCTTAGAAAAAATATAGATTTCGATTCATCTCCACTACAATATTAACATCTATTGAAAGTGAGTCAATAATAGCTCTAACTTGTTCGACTTGACTTGGTAAACAACCAAATATCTTCAAAATCTTGTTAATATAAACTTTAGGATATACCAGAATTTCAGCGCATTTTATTCTTTTACCATCAGGAATGTCACTCCAGTATCCTGCATTAATTATATCCCAAGGTAGATTATCTAATAAAGATACACCTCGATAGAATTTAGTGTCAAGAGCAGCAGCATTACCATCAGAAAATATTGTTGTTGACTCAAAAAGTAAACAAGGATCTACACCAAGAAAAACTATTTGGTTTTGTATTTCTCTTCTGACATAAAGCATGGGATTTCTTGGAGAAAAATAAAAAGGTACATAATCATGTAATTTTATGTCATCAATTATACGGTTACTTCTTAGATACTGCACAGTTGGATCAGATATATCTGTTATCAGACCTAATCTATGAGCCTCATTATGTGATAATAATCCATGTTGTAATATGGAAGGTAGATTGCTAATAGCCGTCATGTGATAAAGGTACTTGATATTATATTTTTCAAGATATTGATACTGGAAATTACTATTCATGTTTTTCTATCTATAGTTTGAGTTGTAGGTTGGGTTGAGGTACGAAACTTAACACAACCCATCAGTATTATACCATAACTTTTGGGTTTCATTTCATTCAACCCAACCTACTGGTTGCCAATATCATCATCAAAAATAATTTCCTCACCCGCACCCCACATTATGTCATACATACCTTGACACACAGCGCGATGAAAACTGGAATATTCCCAATCCTTTGGTGCTGTTACTAAACCATGTTTCACCGGATTATAATGAATATATTCAACGTGGTTTTGAAAATCTATTTCATTTCTAATTAAATGTTCCCAAAAACGATATTGCCATATAGCCCGTTGTTTTTTCTTTTTTCTAGATATAGATATATTTTCTGGTGATATAGTTTCACATTTACGGCTAAAATAACTTTTAATTAAACGCCAACGGGTAGAAAAATCATGATCATTTTCTGGTAATGTCCAAATACAGTGGAGATGATCAGGTAAAATAACAACAGCATCTATAATAAATGGATGTTTCCGCATTACATAACCAAAAGCATCTCTTAATAAAGAAACATTTCTTGGTAAACATAATATTTTTTGTCTTTTATCTGTCACCACTGTAAAAAAGTATGTTCCTCCTGCCACTTTGGCGCGGCGATATTCCATACTATAAATATCCTGTGAATAAAGTTGTGTTTTATAATCTTGATTTTACCCCGTAGGTTGGGTTGACGCAAGGAAACCCAACATTAATTATACAGCGAAACACAACCCGACATTAATTATAATATGTCAGTGGGTGATGTTGGGTTTCGTTCCTCAACCCGAAATTAATTATAATATGTCGGTGGGTGATGTTGGGTTTCGTTCCCTAACCCGACATTAATTATAATATGTCGGTGGGTGATGTTGGGTTTCGTTCCTCAACCCGAAATTAATTATAATATGTCAGTG
>JACCDP010030912.1_pt1 | contig 37403 bp, 34 predicted proteins | sample 7445841 | NCBI WGS metagenome assembly JACCDP01 (sample SAMN15323441, study PRJNA562643) | freshwater metagenome | isolation source: river surface water | place: USA:Blue River Watershed | collected 2017-08-17 | reverse complement strand
CGTCGCTTGGCCTGCGCTATCTGATGGCGAACATGGGCGCGCTCGCGCCCATCACGCAGCTGCAGGAATTCGTGATTGGCGCGCGCCCTGCTGACGTGGTCGAGAAGCTGCTGGCGGCCAGCCCCCGGATCATCGGGTTCGGGGTCTACATCTGGAATGTCGAGGAACTCACTCGCATCGTCGCCTTGCTCAAGCGGGTGGCGCCGCAGGTGACGGTGGTGCTGGGCGGTCCCGAGGTCTCGCACGAGACCGGTGAACAGGAGATCGTGCGCCTGGCCGACTATGTGATTACGGGCTGGGGCGACGTGAGCTTTCCGAGACTGTGCGCGCAGATTCTGAACGGGCCCCGCGTGCTGATGAAGGTGCACGCCGGAGAGCAGCCGCCGGTGGAACAGATCCATTTTCCGTATCAGCACTACTCTGCCGACGACATCGCGCATCGCACCGTCTACGTCGAAGCCTCGCGCGGCTGTCCGTTCAAGTGCGAGTTCTGTCTGTCGGCCCTGGACAAGACTGCCTGGCCATTTCCGCTCGAGGCCTTGCTGGAACAGCTTGAGACACTGCATGCGCGCGGCGTGCGCGTATTCAAATTCGTCGACCGCACCTTCAATCTGAATGTCGCCACCAGTCGGCGCATCTTGCAGTTTTTTCTAGATAAGCTCGAAGCGAATACCGACGATCCCGTATTCGCGCACTTCGAGCTGGTGCCGGATCATTTGCCCGAATCGCTGAAAGCCAGCATACGGCAGTTTCCCGCCGGGACCTTGCAGTTCGAGATCGGGATACAGACATTCAATCCGGAGGTGCAGGCGCTGATCAGCCGCCGCCAGAACAATGACAAAGCGATCGCCAACCTTCGGTGGTTGCGCGAAGAGACGCACGCGCATTTGCATGTCGATCTGATTGCCGGCCTGCCCGGTGAAGACCTGCAGAGCTTTGCGGCGGGCTTCGACACACTCGCCGCGCTTCTCCCGCATGAGATTCAGTTCGGCATACTGAAGCGGCTGCGCGGCGCGCCGATCAGCCGGCACACAGATCCTTACGGGCTGGTGTTCGACAGTGCGCCGCCGTATCAGATACTCAAGACGGATCGTATCGAGTTTCCGATGATGCAGCGTCTGGTGCGCTTTGCGCGTTACTGGGATCTGGTCGCGAACTCCGGCCGGTTTGCCGATCTGATGCCGGAGTTGCTGGGCGATTCACCGTTTGCGCGCTTTCTGGCGCTGTCGGACTGGTTGTATCAGAACACCGATGCGACCCATCGGATTTCACCGGATCGGCTGCGGCGTCTGCTGGCGACCTGGCTTGGCCACGAGCCTGTGGCGACGGACAACGGCAGTAGCGAAGGGAATACAGAAGATCGTGCCACGACGTCGGCCACCCGACGTCAGCAGCGACATCAGCTTCAGGCCGCGTTGCCTTCGGCCGATGTGCGCCAGCCGTCGATCAGCAAGCGCGCCTCGTCGCCGAGCGATGACAAAGGACGCGTGCGGGCGCGCTCGAAGATCATCAGCGCATAGACATCGGCGAGCGCATTCACTTCGGACGACAGCGCGCGTTCCTCCCCGGTGGAGGGCCGCATCCGTCGCCAGTAGTTAATGGCTTGTTCCAGCTCTGTCAGGGTAACGTCCATTCGCGCATTCTACCCCTCGGCGTCCTCCGGTGCAGGCGGCGGGGGCGACGCCTGTTTCCGGTTGTTTAACTCAGCCCGAGTTCCTTGCTGAGCAGCTCAGCGCCTGCTGCCAGCGCGGCCAGCTTGGCGGTCGCCACATCGCGCGGCAGCGTCACCAGTCCGCAGTTGGTGCAGCCCTGCACATGCTCGACCTCCGCGTATTTCAGCGCGCGGCGCAGCACCTCGGCGACGGCTTCCGGCGTTTCGACCTGCTGGGTCGCGACATCAATCGCGCCGACCAGCACATCCTTGCCTTTGAGCAGAGAGATCAGTTCCATGGGCACGCGCGAGTTCTGGCATTCGAGGCTGACCTGATCGATCGCGCTCTTGGCCAGCAGCGGGAATACATGCTCGTATTGACGCCATTCATCGCCCAGCCCCTGCTTCCATTTGATATTGGCTTCGATGCCATAGCCATAGCAGATATGCACGGCGGTCTTGCAGGAGAGACCTTGCGCAGCGCGCTCCAGCGTCTTCACGCCCCAGTCGCGCACTTCATCGAAGAACACATTGAATGCCGGTTCGTCGAATTGCACGATATCCACGCCGGCGGCGGCCAGTTCCTTTGCTTCTTCATTCAGAATTTCGGCAAACGCCCAGGCCAGTTTTTCACGGCTCTTGTAGTAGTCATCGTAGAGCGTGTCGATCATGGTCATCGGGCCGGGCAGCGTGAACTTGATCGGCTGGTTCGTCAGTGCGCGCAGCCGCTTCGCATCGTCCACAAACACCGGCCGCGCGCGCGCGACCTTGTCGACGACGACCGGCACGTCCGCGTCATAGCGATTACGGATGCGCACCGTCTTGCGGTTGACGAAGTCGACGCCGCTCAGATGTTCTATGAAGGTGGTGACGAAATGCTGGCGCGTCTGCTCGCCATCGCCGATCACGGTAATGCCGGCGCGCAGCTGGTCATCGACTGCCAGCCGCATCGCATCGGCTTTCGCCTGATCAAGCGCCTCGCCCTGCAGCTGCCAGGGTGCCCAGAGCTTCTCCGGTTCGGCCAGCCATGCGGGCTTGGGCAGGCTGCCTGAGATGGCGGTCTTGATGGGCTTGGGCATGAGGTCTCCTGAATATTTTTATCGTTACCGGCGATGTCCGGGCCGCGTAGTATGCATGAAGCTACGAGGAACGTTTGCGAAGGAAATTTTCCAGCCGCTGCACGCCCAGTTCAAGCCGCTCGACAGAGCTGGCAAAGCACCAGCGGATCGCGCCCTCGCCTTCGGGGCCGAACGCACTGCCCGGTGCCAGACCAAGGCCCGCCTCTGCCACCAGCTGCTTGCATAGCGCGAGCGTGTCCTGCTCACCTTGCATGCGGAAGAACAGGTACATCGCGCCTTTGGGCCGCGGTGCAACGATGCCCGCGTCGCGGAAGAAGGGGGCCGACAGCTGCTCGAACAAATAATCGCGTGCTTTGCTGTAGCGCGCGATGGTGTGCGCGACGATGTCTTCGCCGCGCTCGACGGCGACGATGCCGGCCTTTTGCACAAAGCCCGGCGCGCATGAGGTGTTGTACTCGATCAGCTTGCCAAGGTCGGCCATCAGCGACACGGGTACCTGCATCCATCCCAGTCGCCAGCCCGTCATCAGCCAGGATTTCGAGAAACTGTTGGTCGACACCACGCGTTCATCCGCTTCGGCGATATCCAGAAACGATGGCGCGCAGGCCAGCTGTCCTGCCGGCTGGTCGTACACAAGACGCTCATACACATCATCGGCCATCAGCCAGATGCCGTGCTTGCGGCAATGCGCGAGAATGATCTCCTGTTGCTCACGCGTGATCGTCCAGCCCGTAGGATTGTTGGGCGAGTTCAGCAGCAGTGCCCGAGTACCGGGCGTGAGCGCGTCAAGCAATTCATTCAGGTCGAGCTCCCATGACGGCTCGGCGCCCGTGGTGTCGAGCTTCAGCGACACGGTCACTGATTCCGCATTCATGATCTTGGGGATCTCGACCAGATTCGGCCACAGCGGCGTGACGATCACGACCCGGTCGCCGGGATTGAGCAGCAACTGTGCGACCAGCATCAGCGCCGAAACGCCGGAGGAAGTGACGGCGATGTTCGCGGCATCCGTTGGCCGGTGCAGTCTGGACGAGTAGGCGGCCAGTGCTTCGCGCAGCGCGGGCAGGCCGAAGTTCTGCGTATAGAAGGTGTCCCCGTCATCGAGCGCCCGCTTGGCAACGTCGCGGATGAAATCCGGCGTGACTTCGTCCGGTTCACCGAACCAGAAAGGCAGCACATCGGCGCGCCCCATGCCGGCATTGGCGACTTCGCGTATGCGGGAGGCGCGTAGCGCCTGTATCGGAGGGCGGGATTGGGCAGCGTGGGACATGGGATCAGGGTTCGTTGCAGAGGTCAAAGACACAGCCATAGTCGGTTCGCAATATCGATGATGAAGCCCGGCTTCAGATAGGCTTGAAAGACCGCCGCCAGTACGGCAGCGCCGAGCGCCATCAGCATCGCACGCGAAGAGGTCATGCGCTTCATGTCGCCGCCACCGGTTCACGTGCGATCGGCGATTCATTGATCGGCAGGTTGATCAGTCCGGCAAACACGCCCAGCGCGATCGTGATCAGCCACACGGTCTGGTAGTTGCCTTCGATGGTGTACAGATAACCGCCCATCCAGACGCCAATGAAGCTGCCGATCTGGTGCGACAGGAAAACAAAGCCCGACAGCATGGACAGATAGCGCACGCCGAAGATCCCCGCCACCATGCCATTGGTGAGAGGCACGGTGGACAGCCACAGCAATCCCATCGAGGCTGCAAACAGATAGACCGTCAGCGGCGACAGCGGCGCCAGCAGGAAGAGCGAAATCAGCACGGCGCGAGCGAAGTAGATGCCCGACAGCAGATAACGTTTCGGCAGCCATCCGCCGAGCTTGCCGGCATAGTAAGAGCCAAAGATATTAAACAGGCCGATCAGCGCAAGCGCCGTGACGGCCACCTGAGGATCCGTGATGCCCTGGTCCTTCAGATAGGCCGGCAGGTGCACGCCGATGAACACCACCTGAAAACCGCAGACGAAATAGCCGGCGACGAGCAGCATGAACGGACGGTGCCCGAAGGCTTCTGTGATGGCCTCGGTCACGCTTTGCTGAGGCAGGTGGGATGCATGCGTGGGTCTGGGCTCGCGCAGCATCAGGGTCAGCGGCAGCACAACCAGCGTGATCATGGCTGCAAGAATCCACAGCGCCTGATGCCAGTCGGTGAGGGCAATCAGCTGCTGTTCGACCGGCACCATCGCAAACTGGCCGAAAGAACCGGCCGCGCCAAGAATGCCGAACGCCCAGGAGCGTTGCGCGACCGATGCCGTGCGACCGACGATGCCGGACAACGCGCCAAATGCCGTGCACGCCATGGCGGCGCCGATCAGTATCCCGGAGCCCGTCACAAAAGCGATGGGCTGATCGACCAGTGCCATCCACAACAGGCCTGCGGCATACACCAGCGCACCAAGGAATACGACGCGCGCCGCGCCCAGACGGTCTGCCGCAACGCCTGCCAGCGGGCCGAACACGCCCCATAAGAGGTTTTGCACTGCCATCGCCAGCGAATACGTCTCACGCGTCCACTGATGCGCCTGCGAGATGGGCTGCAGCCAGAAACCAAAACCATGACGAACGCCCATCACGAGTGACAGGATGATGCCACTGGCGATCAGTACGTGGGCGAGTCGGGGCGGCTGAGTTGTCGAGAACATGTCAGGCAGAGCGAAGTGCGCAGCCTGACAGTGTAACGCATGGTATTTCTAGCGGATGCCTGTACGCTTCTCTGCCTGCGGCTACAGGCAGAGAAGCGATGCATCACTGTCCGGTGCTCGGGCTGGTGCCGGGGCCGGGCGATGTGCTGGGTGTGGGGCTGGTAGTACTCGGGGTATCGGTGCCCATGCCACCGGCGGCGCCGGAGCTGGTGCCGGACGACGAGGATCCCGATGTCGATCCGGGACTCATCCCAGAGGAACTGCCGCCGGACTCGGCGGGCATGGAGGAACTGCCATTGCCTGATGGGCTTCCGGTGCCAGTAGAAGATCCGCCTGACATGCCTGAGCTACTGCCCGACTGTCCACCGCTGTCTGAGGGCATGGAGGAGCCGCCCGATGAGGAGCTGCCTTTTGAACTGGAGCCCGAGGTGCCGCTACCGCTGCTGCCTGAGCCCGGTGTGCCGCCGCCGGAACCTCCACCTGTCATGCCTGAGCACGCGACCATCAGCATCGCGCAGGCAACCGATATCAACCACTTGGTCATAGATCACTCCCGCTAAGTGAAAAATCAGTACGCAACCCATGGCGTACCGGAGAACTGCATCGAGATGCAGAGAGTAGAAGCGGAAGTAACGGCGAAAGTTCGGGAGGAGGAGCCGGCCATTGAGGTCACGCAAGGCGCTGCCTTGCATGACCTCAGACAGGTCGACCTGGGGTCAGGCGGCTTTCTTTGCGCTGATTTTTTTGGCAGCGACCTTCTTCGCGGCTGACTTACTGGCGGTTTTGCCTGCTTTCTTGGCGGTCGCTTTTTTCGCGACCGCAGGCACGGCTTTCACTGCGGTCTTGCTCGCCGTTTTTTTGGCGGGCGGTTTTTTCGCCGGCGCGGCGTCGTTCTCCTCGGCCGCCGCTTTGCCGGCCGTTTTTGCCGCCGGCTTGCCCTTGCGCTCTTCGAATTCGAAGCTCACCTTGCCATCCTTGCCTTTGACCAGGAAGGCCTTGAACGGCCGGCGGGTGCGCTGCGACACAAAACCGGGCAGCAGATCGGTGCGGCCCTCGTTAAGCAGCTTGACCATCTGCTCGGGCAGGATCTCTTGCTGAAGAATGATGCGGCCGCTGCGGAAATCACAGGCCTTGGGTTTGGCGACGGTCTTTTCGCAGACATAGGCGAGGCCCATCTCGTAGACACCGCTGCCACATTTCGGGCAGGCACCCAGCGGCGTCTGTCCGGTGAAATCGACGCCCTCGGCATTTTCATCATCTTCGTTGCTCTGGCCGAAATCGAACTCGAGCTTGTAGTTCTTTATCTCTTCGTCGCGCGAGATCTTCAGTATCGCGGCAAACGGACGGCCCATCTTCGAGCGGAAGCCCTGCAGGGGTCCGATGGTGCGGTTGGTCAGCAATTCTTCGACCTCGGCCACTTCGAACTGGCGGCTGCCGGGAATTTTGCTGATCGAGAATTCGCATTTCGTGCAGGCGAAACGACGATAGTTTTCTTTGACCACGCCGCCGCAATTCGGGCAGGGTGTCTTCAGCGTCGCATAGTCGCCCGGGATCGTGTCATTGTCGTATTCCTTGGCGCGCTTGACGATGGTTTGCGTCATCTGCGCGATCTCGCGCATGAATGCTTCGCGGCTGATGCCGCCACGTTCCATTTGTGCGAGCTTGAATTCCCATTCGCCCGTCAGCTCGGGTGCAGTGAGTTCGGCCACACCCAACCCGCGCAGCAGCGTCATCAACTGGAAGGCTTTCGCGGTCGGTATCAGTTCGCGGCCTTCGCGGATCAGGTATTTTTCATTCAGCAGCCCCTCAATGATGGCCGCGCGCGTCGCCGGCGTGCCCAGACCCTTGCCGGCCATCGCATCGCGCAGCTCTTCATCGTCAACCAGCTTGCCTGCGCTCTCCATCGCCGACAGCAGCGTCGCTTCCGAATAGCGCGCGGGCGGCTTGGTGACGAGGCCATGCGCATCGACCTTGTCGGTCTTGACCTTCTCGCCTTTCGCTACTGGCACCAGTGTGCCGGTGCCTTCGCCTTCTTTGGCATTCGGATCCACCGCCTCTTTGCCATACACCGCGAGCCAGCCGGGGTTGGTCAGGATCTTGCCTTCGGTTTTGAACTGGTGGCCGGACACTTCGGTAAAGCGCGTGGTCACCAGATACTCGGCCGCAGGGAAGAATATCGCCATGAAGCGGCGCACGACGAGGTCATACAGCTTCTGTTCGGGTTCCGACAGCGACTTTGGCCACTGGCCGGTCGGGATGATCGCGAAGTGATCGCTGATCTTGGTGTTGTCGAAGATGCGCTTGTTCGGCTTGACCCAGTTATTGTTCAGGATCTGTGCCGACAGCGGATAGTAGTTGTTGCTCTCGCCCAGCGATTCCAGCGTCTGCTTCACCGTGCCCAGATAATCTTCCGGCAGGTGCTTGGAGTCGGTACGCGGATAGGTGAGCACTTTGTGCTTTTCATAGAGCGCCTGCGCCAGCCCCAGCGTGTTCTTGGCGGAGAAGCCGAAGCGCGCATTGGCTTCGCGCTGCAGACTCGTGAGGTCGAACAGTGCCGGCGCCATCGAGGTGCTGGGCTTGGATTCTTCAGTGACATTGCCGGCTTTGCCGCGGCAGGCTGCGACGATGGATTCGGCCGCCGCCTTGCTCCACAGGCGTTCCGCTTTTTTCTCGGGATCGGTCTCGTCTTTTTTGAACGCGGTATCCAGCCAGCGGCCTTCATAGATGCCCGCCGCGCAGACGAACTCGGCGCGCACTTCCCAGAAATCGCGTGGCACGAATTGCTTGATCTTCTCTTCGCGCTCGACCACGATCGATAGCGTCGGCGTTTGCACACGACCGACCGTGGTCAGATAAAAGCCGCCCTCTTTCGAGTTGAACGCGGTCATTGCGCGCGTGCCATTGATGCCGATCAGCCAGTCGGCTTCGCTGCGGCAGCGTGCGGCATCGGCCAGTGGCAGCATGTCCTGGTCGTCTCGCAGGTGTGCGAACGCATCGCGGATTGCGCCCGGCGTCATCGATTGCAGCCACAGGCGCTTGACCGGCTGTTTGGCTTTTGCGTACTGGACGATCAGCCGGAAGATCAGCTCACCCTCGCGCCCGGCGTCACAGGCGTTGATGATTTCGCCGACGTCCTTGCGCTTGATCAGCTTGTTGAGCAGCTTCAGCCGCGACTCGGTCTTCTGGATGGGGTTGAGCGCGAAATGCGGCGGAATCATGGGCAAATTGGCAAACGACCATTTGCCGCGTTTGACATCGTATTCCTCGGGCGCCGCGATCTCGACCAGATGGCCGATCGCAGAAGACAGGACGAACTCGTCGGACTCGAAGTACTCATCGTGCTTCGTGAAGCCGCCAAGGCTCTTCGCAATGTCGTTCGCGACAGAGGGCTTCTCAGCAATGATGAGCGTTTTGGTCATGATGTATCCGGATCAGGGGGAGCAGCAGAATGCAGGCCTCGCAAGGCCTGAACCCGTTCTGCCTCTATATATATGCGGCAAAACCGGGCATGGGCACTAACTATTTGACAACTTCAGCGCATGTGCGGCCAATGATAAGCGCGTTGTCACAGACTCCGCAAGCCGGGTGCGGTTTGTCAAGCCCTTGAATGAGTTCATGATGCGCCGGGCGAAGGCCAGACCCGCCGGGCAGAACAGTGCATTTATGGAAGGGGGCGGGCGCGGTTCGCATCGGGGCGGCGCCGCAAATTTGACGGGAGTCTCAGTGATAGACCGGGGGGCCGGCTTCGTCGTCGTCGATGAACAGCTCGTCGAACATCAGGCCGTCGGGTTCCTTGCCCTGACTCCAGAGCACCATCAGCACGATGACTTTCAGCTTGTCGAGCGGGATCGGGGATTCATTGGCCGCGCAGGCGCGTTCGATCACGATCTCACGCTGCAGCGCATTGATGACGTCGGCAGATTCAAGGAATTCGATGAAGCCGAGCGCAGCGCTGCCGAGCAGCTCGTACTCGCGGTCTGCATAGACACGGAATCCGAAAGAGAAAGCGGTCTGCCGGGCCTGCTGGCTGAACATCTCGTTGGTGGTTTCTGCGAGGTCAGTCAGCCACCCGAGCGCTTTCGAGATTTCTTCATCCTCGAAACCGACTGCCGACAATTTTTTCGCGAGCACTGCCGAATCGGGGCAGGCATCGGGACGGTAGTAGGTTTCGTATAGGTAAACGAGGACCTCAAACATATTTGTAATGTAGCCGCAACTGCGCGATCACACAAGCATATCGAGGAAAAAACTCGGGCAGTTATTTACTAATGCGCAGTTTTTCTCGCGAATTTCTTTTAATTTCATGTAATTAGCGGCTGTAATTGCGTCAGTTCGGCGGTTTTTGTTGATGACAAAATTAATACCCGACGATTCATTCTCACATGATTTGCCGAGATCCTCAGGAGTTTTGCGAGAGCAGAATGCCGTCGCGATGATCGACAGCAGCAGCTCAACCTAAACGCCGGATCATGCCACCGGCCAGCCTTTCGATCTGGCCTTGCAGTTCGAGCTCCAGCAAGCCTGCCTGAATGGCCATCACCGACAGACGGGTGCGTTCCGCGAGTTCGTCCACAGATACCGGATCATGCCCTGCAGCGTTCAGCAACAGACCGGCCTCCGCTTGACCCGCGTCAGCGACCGCCGCCCTTGTCTTGTTCTCAGGCGCGATGACGGGACTTTGCCAGCGCAGCTCTTCCAGAATATCTTGCGCCGATTCGACCAGTTTCGCCCCCTGTCGAATCAGCTGATGACAGCCTTTGGCGAGTGGCGAATGGATCGATCCCGGGATCGCAAACACCTCGCGGCCCTGCTCGAGAGCGCTGCGGGCCGTGATCAGCGATCCTGATTGCAGCGCGGCCTCGACGACGAGCACGCCGAGCGATAGTCCGCTGATCAGCCGGTTCCTGCGCGGAAAATTCGCTGCAATCGCCGGCGTGCCCAACGGATACTCGCTGACCAGGCAGCCCTCTGCCGCGATGCGATGCGCAAGCTCACGATGCCTTGCCGGATAGACGAGATCGAGTCCGGTACCCGTGATGGCAACGGTCGATCCCTGCGAGGCCATCGCACTGAGCGCCCCTTGATGGGCTGCCGCATCGATGCCCAGCGCCAGTCCGGAAACCACCGTCAGTCCGGCGTGGCTCAGCGCCTCTGCGAAGCGTCCGGCGTTTTGCAGGCCCTGCTGCGTCGCATTGCGGCTGCCGACGATGGCCACCGATGCGCGCGACAGTAAATCGGCGCGACCTTTTACATACAGCACGGGCGGTGGATCAGGAATGCTGAGCAGCGACTGCGGATAGTCATCGTCAGCGAAAGTCAGTATCTGGTTGCCGGGCAGGCTGGCCCAGGCCAGCGAGTTCTCGATCTGCGTGAGGAGGGCATCACCGGGTGCCGTGCTCAGTGTCAGCGCCAGCTTGTCAGGCACGCACTTCTGCAACGCAGGAAAGCCTGCGCTGAAAATGTGCTCCGGCAGTCCGAAGCGGCTCATCAGCTCGCGCGCCGTCTGCGTGCCGACGCCCTCGGTCAGCGACAGCCGCAACCAGTCGGCGAGTCCTTCGGATTCAGTCATGGGCTTGCGCGCTCAGGGAGGCAGGATGATATCGCCGACCGTGACGGTGTCGCGCGAGCGCATGACCACGGCGACAGACAGCCGATCGGCGACGGCGAGCACCAGCAGCAGCGCGATGGATTGCGATTCTTCAGGGCCGTGATTTGATTGCATGGATTCATCAGCGCGGATTCTAGCCTGCCGCGCCACCCGCACGACGCTGCCTGCGGTCAACCCGTGCTCCGCGCCACGATTGACCACGACCATGTCATTCGTGCCAGCCCAGCGTCCTTCGTGGAGAATGGCGGCGAGTTTTCCGGCGGGTGCTTCGGACGGGTGAATGGACACGGGCGAGCTCACCGCCTCTGGGACGGGCATCAGCCGATCGCCTGCCTGCAGCTCGGCATTCGATGCCGTCACCATTAATCGGTGAGACAGCGTGCCGCGCGCCGATAGTGTGGCGCTGCCAATTTTCCGACCCACCATCCCCAGCACCTGACGGCTGTCCGGATCAATGATCGGCAGCGAGGCGCGAATCACATCGAAGCGCCGCTGGTTGCCCACTTCTCCGCGAGCGACAATGGTATCTCCCTCGGCCGCAAGTTTCCTGCCCTCGGTGATGCCGGTGATTAGCGGCGCGCGCTCAAGCTGCTGCGCATCGAGCAAGCGGATGCGTTCCAGCATGCGCAGCAGGTGGTCGGAAATGACCGGGACGCGCGCGCGTTCGAGTGCCTGTTCGCGAGCGGATGGCGACACACGAATCGCCTGCGATAGGTCCCGATCAGGGTCGCCCGAACGCAGCACACCGTGCACCCGGTCAAGCAGGATCAGCTGCCCGGGATAGATCCAGTGCGGGTCGCGGATATGGTCCCGGTTGTTCTCCCAGACCTGCGGCCAGCACCACGGGTTTTTCAGGAACACCGAGGCGATCGCCCACAGCGTGTCGCCGCGCTGCACACGGTGCTGGTCCGGTGCATCGCTGGCCCATTCGCAGATGGTCGCGCCTTGCGCGGCTTGCGCCGGCATCGGGGTCAGCAGCATGCCCGGCAGGATCCCGGGCAGGACCTGCAGAGCCGTCTGGGCTGCCAGCCGCATCAGAGTCGCTGTGCTACACTTTTTCATTCGATGTATTCCTGTGGTGGCACTCGGGGTGAGCGCGCATTTTTTGTCGGCGCAACGGAGTTGCCGTGGAACTTGCCCGGGAAACTGCTGCCGCAGATTGTGGATGAGCCGGTGATTTTTCCGGATCCGATCCCCGCCTTTTTTCATCCTTGTTGCACAAAAGTTGTATGGCTCTGCTACCTATCCTTCGCTATCCCGATCCTCGATTGCACAAGATCGCCCGCCCGGTCACGGCCTTCGATGAGCGCCTGAAAAAGCTGGTCGCCGACATGGCCGAGACCATGTACGACGCGCCCGGCATCGGGCTGGCGGCGACGCAGGTCGATGTGCATGAACAGCTGATCGTCATCGATGTTTCCGAGACCCGCGACCAGCTGCAGGTGCTGATCAACCCCGAGATCATCTGGGCCAGCGATGAGCGTCAGGTCTACGAAGAAGGTTGCCTGTCGGTGCCCGGTATTTACGATGGTGTTGAGCGCCCGTCCCGCGTGCGTGTGCGGTCGCTGGATGTGGAAGGCAATCCGCATGAATTCGATGCCGATGGCTTGCTGGCGGTCTGCGTCCAGCATGAGATGGACCATCTGAAAGGCAAGGTGTTTGTCGAATACCTGTCGCCGCTCAAGCGCAACCGCATCAAGACCAAGCTGCAAAAGGAAGAGCGCGAACTCAAGCGCGACAAGCAGGCAGTTGCTGCTCGCTGAAGCAGCGCGGTCTCTGCTGCCGCGCCTATAATCCCTGCATGAAAGTCATTTTTGCCGGCACGCCCGAGTTTGCTGCCACCGCGCTGGCCGCCCTGCATGATGCGGGCTTCGAGATTCCCTTGGTACTGACGCAGCCCGATCGTCCTGCCGGTCGTGGCATGCAGCTTCAGCCTTCCGCAGTAAAACACTATGCGCTTGCGCACGGCATCTCCGTGGCGCAGCCGGTATCGCTTCGCCTGAATGGCAAATATCCCGAAGAAGCAGCTGCCGCGCATGAGCTGTTGAAACACACCGAGCATCAGGTGATGGTGGTTGCGGCCTATGGCCTGATCCTGCCAGCCTCGGTGCTGCAGATACCGCCGCTGGGGTGCCTGAATATTCATGCATCGTTGCTGCCTCGCTGGCGTGGTGCTGCGCCGATACATCGTGCAATAGAAGCCGGCGATCGCGAGACTGGCATCACCATCATGCAGATGGATGAGGGCCTCGACACCGGTCCGATGCTGATGAAGCAGAGCGAGCCCGTCCGAGACGATGACACCACGGGCACGCTGCACGACCGGCTGGCAGCGCTTGGCGGGCGCATGATCGTCGATGCCTTGAATCGATGGTCCGCCGGCGAACTCTCGGCGTCGCCCCAGCCTGCCGAGGGCGTGACTTATGCGGCGAAAATTTCCAAGGACGAGGCGGCGCTGGATTTTCGCTTGCCCGCAGATCAGCTTTTGCGGCGCATACACGCGTTCAATCCCTTTCCCGGCGCGCTCGCTCAGGTGAACGACACGGCGGTCAAGATCTGGCGCGCCCGCCTGCAGGAGGCGTCCGGCCCGCCGGGCGAGATTCTGTCTGCCGATGCGAATGGCGTTGTGGTTGCGTGCGGTCAGGGCGCGCTGCGGTTGCTGGAGCTGCAAAAACCCGGCGGCAAGCGGCTTGAGGCTGCGCAATTCCTGCAGGGTTTTCCCTTGAAAGCCGGACAAGCATTCCAGCTGGCAGCCTGAATTCCCGTATAATTCGCAAGCGCCGATTTGATTACTCAAGTCAAAACCAGCTTGCGGGCGCAATGAGCGGTAACGCTCAGAACAAATACTGCTAAAGCGGCGCACAGACCCGGCTTCGCTTTGCAGGCCGGGTTTTTTATTTGCGCAATTCCTGACTACTCTCCGATGAAACGCGACGCTATTTCCACCACCGAAGCCACCCTGCGGTCGCTGCTCGCGCAGCGCATCCTGATTCTCGATGGCGCGATGGGCACCATGATCCAGCGCTACAAGCTCACTGAAGAAGATTATCGTGGCCAGCGCTTTGCGGATTTTTCGGTGCCGGGCAAGGAAATTTTCGTCAAGGGCAATAACGAACTGCTGACGCTGACCCAGCCGCAGATCATTCGCGAGATCCATGAGCAGTATCTGGCGGCCGGCGCTGATCTGATCGAGACCAACACGTTTGGTGCCACCTCGATTGCGCAGGATGACTATCACATGGCGCATCTCGCCTACGAGATGAACCTGGAGGCCGCGCGCATCGCCCGCGCTGCCTGCGACAAATACTCGACCACCGACAAGCCGCGCTTCGTCGCTGGCGCCCTCGGGCCGACGCCGAAGACGGCGTCGATCTCGCCGGACGTCAATGATCCCGGCGCGCGCAATGTGAGCTTCGATCAGCTAGTCGCGGCCTACCACGAGCAGACGCGCGCGCTGGTCGAAGGTGGTGCGGATGTGCTGCTGGTCGAGACGGTGTTCGACACGCTTAATTGCAAGGCTGCGCTGTTCGCGATCGATCAGTTCTTTGAAGAGACCCGGCAGAAGCTGCCGATCATGATCTCCGGCACCGTCACCGATGCATCGGGACGCGTGCTGTCAGGGCAGACCGTCACCGCGTTCTGGAATTCGGTGCGCCATGCGAAGCCGCTCACGGTTGGCCTGAACTGCGCACTGGGCGCCGCGCTGATGCGTCCGTATGCGGAAGAATTGTCGAAGATTGCCGAGACCTATGTCTGCATCTACCCGAACGCCGGCCTGCCGAATCCGATGTCGGATACCGGTTTTGACGAGACGCCCGAGGTCACCTCGTCCTTGCTGAAAGAATTCGCAGAGAGCGGTTTTGTGAACATCGCCGGCGGCTGCTGCGGCACGACGCCTGAGCACATCAAGGCGATTGCCGACACTGTCAAGAGCATCTCGCCGCGCCACATTCCCACGCATTTGCACACGATGCGGCTGTCCGGGCTGGAACCCTTCATCATCGATGAAGACTCGCTGTTCGTGAACGTGGGCGAGCGCACGAATGTCACCGGCTCCAAGGCCTTCGCGCGGATGATCCTCAATGAGCAGTACGAGGAAGCGCTAGCCGTCGCGCGTCAGCAGGTCGAGAACGGCGCCCAGATCATCGACGTCAACATGGACGAGGCGATGCTCGATTCCGTTGCGGCGATGACGCGCTTCCTGAACCTGATCGCCGCCGAGCCGGATATTGCCCGTGTGCCGGTGATGATCGATTCGTCCAAATGGTCCGTCATCGAAGCCGGTCTGAAGTGCGTCCAGGGAAAATCCATCGTCAACTCGATCTCGCTGAAAGAAGGCGAAGACGAGTTCCTGCGTCAGGCGACCCTGTGCCGCCGCTACGGCGCAGCGGTCATCGTGATGGCCTTTGACGAGACCGGGCAGGCAGATACCTTTGCCCGCAAGACCGAGATCTGTGAGCGCGCCTACAAGCTGCTGACCGAGAAGGTCGGCTTTCCGCCGGAAGACATCATTTTCGATCCGAACATCTTTGCGATCGCGACCGGTATCGACGAGCACAACAACTACGCAGTGGACTTCATCGAGGCTACGCGCTGGATACGCGAGAACCTGCCGCATGCAAAGGTCAGCGGCGGCGTATCAAATGTGAGCTTCTCGTTCCGTGGCAATGACCCGGCACGCGAGGCGATACACACGGTCTTTCTGTATCACGCGATTCGCGCCGGCATGAGCATGGGTATCGTCAACGCCGGCATGATCGGTGTTTATGATGATCTGGCGCCAGAGCTGCGCGAGCGCGTCGAAGATGTCGTGCTGAATCGCCGTGATGATGCGACCGAGCGCATGATCGAGATCGCCGCCACGCTGAAAGCCGGTGACAAGAAGGATGAGCAGAATCTCGCGTGGCGCGATGCGCCGGTCGACAAGCGCCTTGCCCATGCGCTGATCCACGGCATCACGCAATGGATCGTGGACGACACCGAAGAGGCGCGCCAGCAAGTGGCGGCGCGCGGCGGCCGTCCCATTCATGTGATCGAAGGCCCGCTGATGGACGGCATGAATATCGTCGGTGACCTGTTCGGTCAGGGCAAGATGTTCCTGCCGCAGGTGGTGAAATCGGCGCGCGTGATGAAGCAGGCAGTCGCGCATCTGGTGCCTTTCATCGAAGAAGAAAAGCTCGAAGAGGAACGCCGCACCGGCCAGGCTGCGAAGCCCAGAGGCAAGATCGTGATCGCGACCGTCAAGGGCGATGTGCACGACATTGGCAAGAACATCGTCTCGGTCGTCCTGCAATGTAACAACTTTGAAGTCGTGAACATGGGCGTGATGGTGCCCTGCTCTGAAATTCTGGCCAAGGCCAAGGCGGAGAATGCCGACATCATCGGCCTGTCCGGCCTGATCACGCCTTCACTGGAAGAAATGGCGCACGTCGCCAAAGAGATGCAGCGCGATCCGCATTTCAGGATGCTGAAGATACCGCTGCTGATCGGCGGAGCAACCACCAGCCGTGCACACACGGCGGTGAAGATCGCGCCGAATTATGAAGGCCCGGTCGTCTATGTGCCGGATGCGTCGCGCTCGGTGTCGGTTGCGCAATCGTTGCTGACGCCGGAATCTCGCGATCAGTATGTGGCCGATCTGGCGGCCGACTATGAGCGCATCCGTCATCAGCATGCCGGCAAGAAGGCTTTGCCGATGGTGTCGCTCGAGGTGGCGCGCAAGAACAAGATGGCGCTGTCGTTCGAGGGCAGCGCGGCGCCGCACAAGCCGAAAGTGGTCGGACGTCGTCATTTCCGCAATGTGGATCTGGGCGTGCTCGCGAATTACATTGACTGGGGTCCGTTCTTCCAGACCTGGGATCTGGCCGGGCCCTTCCCGGCGATCCTGACTGACCCGGTGGTGGGCGAGTCGGCGAGCAATGTGTACCGCGAGGCGCAGGCGATGCTGAAGAAGATCATCGAAGGCCGCTGGCTGACCGCGAATGGCGTGATGGCCATCTTGCCGGCCAACAGCGTCAATGATGACGATATCGAGGTCTATACCGACGAGAGCAAGAGCGAGATCGCCTTTACCTACTACGGGCTGCGTCAGCAATCAGAGCGCCCGGTGATCGATGGCGTTCGGCGTCCTAATCAGTGTCTGGCCGATTTCATCGCGCCCAAGTCCTCCGGTGTCACCGACTATATCGGCATGTTCGCGGTCACCGCGGGCATCGGCATCGAAAAGCACGAGAAGCGCTTTGAAGATGCGAATGACGATTATTCCTCCATCATGCTCAAGGCGCTGGCCGACCGGCTGGCCGAGGCTTTCGCCGAGTATCTGCATGAGCGCGTGCGCAAGGAGCTGTGGGGCTACGCGAGCGACGAGCATCTGGATAATGCAGCGCTGATCGCCGAGTCGTATCGCGGCATCCGTCCTGCACCGGGTTACCCGGCCTGCCCTGAGCACACGGTGAAGGAAGACGTGTTCCGCATTCTTGAGTGCGAGGATATCGGCATGAGCCTGACCGAGTCGTATGCGATGTTCCCGGGTGCCTCAGTCTCCGGTTTTTACTTCGCGCATCCGGAATCCAAGTATTTTGCGGTCGGAAAGATCGGTGAGGATCAGGTAAAAGACATGGCAGCGCGACGCAAGGTCAGTACCGAGCAGCTGCAGCGCTGGCTCGCGCCTAACCTTTGAATTTTTTCGGAGTCACGCCCGCGGCGCGCCGTCGACGAACACCTTCATTTCGCCGCTGCCAAACGCATGCCAGACTTCATTGGTCGTCAGCGGCTCGGTAACGATGACGGCCACCCGGTCGTTTGGTGTGGTGACTTCCGAGAAGTCCACTGTCAGGTCTTCATCGGATAACTGGGCCTGCGTGAACGGATACTGACGGACAATGTAATGCAGCCGCGTCGAGCAATGCGCATACAGCGCGGAGCCGTCGGAGAGCATCATGTTGAACACGCCGTGCGCGGCAATTTCCGAGGTGAGTGCCTCCAGCGTAATGCGCAGCGCATCGATGGTGGGCGGCGTGTCGCCGAATTGTTCTCTCAGTTGCTGCAACAGGTAGCAAAACGCTAGCTCGCTGTCGGTATTACCGACGGGCCGGAAGGGTCCGTTCAATGCTGGCGCGAAATTTTTCAGGTCGCCATTGTGGGCGAACACCCAGTACCTTCCCCACAGCTCGCGGACGAAAGGATGGCAGTTTTCCAGCGCGACCTGTCCCTGTGTTGCCTTGCGTATGTGCGAGATGACGTTCTTCGATTTGATCGGATAGCTTTTGATCAGGTCGGCGACCGGCGACGCAATGGCGGATTCATGATCGACGAACAGACGCACGCCCGCGCCCTCGAAGAAGGCAATGCCCCAGCCATCCTTGTGCTCGTCGGTGCGACCGCCGCGCGTCGCGAAGCCGGTAAAGCTGAACACGATGTCGGTCGGGACATTGCAATTCATTCCCAGCAGCTGGCACATGTAAGCGTGAACAATGAGTGGTGGCGATTGGTCAACGTTATCACGAATCTGCGGGTGTGGATCGTGAAGACATGAGGCCGGGCAGCGCCAGCTGGCAACGCCAGAGCGAGTGCCCGGACGCGCGATATTTTTCTTCAAACGGTGTCAGCGCGTCGGCGTCGGGCACGAAATGCTCGCAGAGTGCGGGCACCCCCGTCAGCTGCGTGACGGCATAAGCGAACTCTTCAATGTAAATTTTCCAGTTGCTCCGGCATTCGATCTGCCCGCCCAGCGCGAGCACAGCGGGAAATACCGGATGACCGTGCCAGCGGCGCGACAGCTGGGATTTTTTCGGCCAGGGATTCGGGTACAGCAGGTAGTGATGGGAAGGATGGATGCTCTCTTCCCGCATCAGCCGCCAGAAATCGACCAGATCGGCCCGTACCAGCAGGTAATTGCCCGGCACGTCGCCGGCCCAGCGCAGCTCGCGCGCCAGGCGATCCTGCGACTGATCGATCCCGATCACGAAGCTGTCAGGGTGACGCTGCGCCAGCTTGCGGGTCGAGAGACCCACGCCGCAGCCAGCATCGATGATCAGCCTCTTTTCACCGGCAGCGCGCCACGCCTCGATGGCGGTCGCGAACGTCTGCCGGCTATGGAGGGCTACCGGACGCTGATAACGGGAATGCGCATGACGCTCTGTCAGCGCATGCAGCTGATCATGAATGCCGGTCTGATTACTGGTGACAGGACGGGAATTCGCGTGCAATCAGGCAGACTCGTTCAGTGGAGCACGACAGGCTGTGCCATCAGCGAGCCGTAGGTACCAAGGAATTCATCGATCTCTTCCATGCTCGGTTCGGTAGCGATGAGTTCGCGCACATGCTGGCGAAATGTTTCTGCCAGCGGTCCGGCAATGAAGATCTCTTTTTTGGCGGGCTTATCCAGAATTTCATAGCCGCCGAAACGCATCGCTTCCAGTCCTGCCTCTGCGCCAAACTCGACCACGCTGTAGTGTTCGCTGTTGTAGATGAGGTTCATGCGGGCTCCTTGGAGAAATGCAGAGAGACTGTCCATCAGAGTCTCTTCCTGCGATCCGACATGGTGCTGCGGAGGGAAATTTCAATAGCGACGGGCAAATCTCATGCCTGACTCTCTGGTGCCCGACCACAATTCAGTTCGGGCCCAAGTTCGAGCCTACCGCAATATTGCTCTTCTTGCAAAAAGCTCTGCACCGATGTCAGATGCGACGCATCCGTGAGGCTCATGAACAGGATGGCTGGGGGATGACGGAGCAGGCGGTTCAGGGTCACCCGCATCGTCAGGCTGCCAGTGCAGCAGGGGCAGCCGGGAGCGATGCGGAGGACGGTCAGCGATTCGGTCGAGCTGAGTCCGCTGTCTGTCGCGAGTCCTTCCAGCAGCGCAACCGCAGCGGTCCCCGGAGGTATTTCGCCAGCGATTGCGCGCTCACGTGCGGCGGCGTCGCCGCCATGCACCAGCCTGACGAGGGTCATCCGGATTTTTTCGCGACCTTGCTGGATTCGACGCCGAGCTGCTTGAGCTTGCGGTAAAGGTGGGTTCGCTCCAGGCCTGTGCGTTCGGCCACACGGGTCATGCTCCCCCCTTCGCGCACCAGATGATGCTCAAAATACGCGCGTTCAAAAGCATCGCGCGCTTCACGCAAGGGTAGCTCGAAAGAGACGCGGAATTCTTTTTCAGGCGTCGCATAGGAGCCCGATGACGCGCCCAGCGAGCCAGCGTAGTTGCCCAGACTGGCGTAGGTATTCACGGGCGCGGACAGGCCGTTCTTGTCGGGAGCGATCCCGTTGCGGGCATGACCGTTATTGTTCAGCAGGTTGCCCCGCGCCTGATCTTGTCCGCGCGATAGCCCCTGTTGAACGGTCTTGAGCAGTTTTTGCAGGGAGATCGGCTTTTCGAGGAAGTTCATCGCACCGATGCGGGTCGCCTCGACCGCCGTATCAATGGTCGCATGACCGGACATCATGATGACCGGCATCGTCAGCAGACCGTCGCGCTGCCATTCCTTGAGCAGCGTGACGCCGTCGGTATCGGGCATCCAGATGTCCAGCAGCACGAGATCGGGCGTGCCAGAGATGCGCAGCTCGCGCGCCTGATTGGCATCCTCTGCCGTGGTGACTACATGGCCCTCGTCGCCCAGTATCTCCGAGAGCAGTTCCCGGATACCCATCTCATCGTCGACTACCAGTATGTTTGCCATGGCTGACTCTCCATCTCTTATACCGTTCCCATGGTCGGAAATTGTATTTTTTGCAATTCTTAATGTCAAATGCTTAATGCCGAACACTCAGGGCCAAACGCTCAGGTGCTTGCCAGCCTCAGCAGCAGTATCGATACCTGCGCCCCCCGAACCTCCTTGCGGTTGCTCAACTCGATGCGCCCGCCGTGCTCTTCCACGATCTTCTTCACCACCGGCAGCCCCAGCCCCGTGCCCTTGGGCTTGGTGGTGACATAAGGCTCAAACGCCCGCGGCAGGACGGCGGGACTGAAGCCGGGGCCGTTGTCAGCCAGGCTCAGCCGAACTGCGGTGCGGGTGCTGCCGTCGGCATCGGTGTAGCGGATCGTTTCTGTCGCCAGATCGATGGCCGGCAGCGTCGCCTGGCTGCTGATTTCAGCGGTTGCATCGAGCGCGTTTTGCAGGAGGTTGTGTACCACCTGACGCAGCTGGGTTGCATCGCCCAAAATCTCGGGCAGCGCCGGGTCGAGCCGCGCGTGCACATGACGGCTGCCTTCAATGCCGCCGTAGAGTTCGAGGATTTCCTCTATGAGCGCATTGAGATTCAGAGGCTTTAACAGCGGCGGCGGTGTCTTCGCGTAGTCGCGGAAATTGTCCACCATCTGCTGCATCGCTACCACTTGATTGACGATGGTATTAGTACCTCGCTCAAGCAATGCGAGGTCGGCACCGGCGAGCTTGGCCTCCAGTTTCATCATCAGCCGCTCGGCCGACAGCTGGATGGGCGTCAGCGGGTTTTTGATCTCGTGCGCCAGCCGCCGCGCCACCTCCGCCCAGGCGACCGAGCGCTGCCCGGAGATCAGGTCGGAGATATCGTCGAAGACCACCACATGACCCAGTCCGGAGCCCACCGGCAGACGCGCGCCACGAGCCAGCAAGGTGATCTCGGTCGTGGGCTCCGGCCCGCTGGCGCGACGGCTGAGGCCGATCTGCTGTTGCCAGTGCTGCTCGCGCTGATCGGCATGGCTCACCGCGGACTGCGCATTCTGCTCGGAGAACGCGCGAATGATCGGCTCGCTGAAATCCTGAAGCCCGTCGATACTGGCAAAAGGATGGCTGAGGCAGGCTTTCAGATCATGCTGCAGAATCTGTTCTGCCGAGGCATTGAACGTGACCAGCCGCAGCTGATCGTCCAGCACCATCACGCCTGCCGACATATTTGCCAGCACCGATTCCAGATAAGCCTTGGCATCTTCCAGCGCCTTGCGGTTGCGCTCGACTGCCGCCCTTGCCTCGGACAGCTGCATCGTCATCAGGTTGAACGATTGTGTCAGCGTGCCCAGCTCGTCCGAGCTGGCCACAATCGGTCGGGGAGAGAGATCGCCCTCGGCAACCGCCTTGGTGCCCTCGGCCAGCAGCAGCAGCGGCCGCGCAAGGTCGGTCGCCAGCAGAAAGGCACTGACCATCGCCGCGAAGATCGCCAGCAGAAGCGTCAGTGTCAGTGTGACCAGATAAAAATTGCGAAGCCCGGTGCGCGCCAGCGAACGTTCCTGATATTCGCCGTAGGCGATGCGCAGGGCTTCCGCATTGGCCGCCAGCTGCTCCGGCACCGGTTGTATGACCTGCAGGTAGCGCGGCTTTCCTCCGCCCAGAGACAGCAGCGAGCCATCGCCGCGAATCGCGATCACCACACGAAGGCGCAGCGTGCTCCGGGAGGACGCGCTCCTGCTGGCCGAGGCCTCGGTGTCGCCCTCGATCAGTCCGTAGCCGTCCATGCTGCGCGCCCGGGCGATCATCGAGGGCGTGGGCAGGTCGGGCACCAGCGTGGCGACGCTGCTTGAGGTGCTCGCGATCAGATGGCCGGAGCCGGATACGACGACCGCTTCACCCAGCCGGTTGCGCTCGGCGATCCGGGGCAGCTGCGAGACCAGGACGGGGTCGGACATCTCGGACAGCTCTGATGCCACGCCCCGCACCTTCTGCCTGAGGTCTGCCAGCGACGCATCCAGCGCGCTGCGTCCCAGTGTCAGGCCGGACTCAAGCGCCGTCTCGACTTTCACGTTGAACCACGACTCGATGGATCGCGAGACGAACTGCACGGAGACGAGATAGATCACGACGCCGGGGAGCACACCCATCAGGGTGAACATCAGCACCAGTCGCGTCATCAGCCGCGAGCCGAATCGCCGGCGCCGGTAGCGGCTGGCCAGGCGCGCGAGAAGAAACACGACCAGCACAAACAGCAGCGCACCGGCGGCCACGTTGGCGCCGAGGATCCACGAGTAGTAGGTTTCGAACAGCTGCGTATTCGCGCTGGCGGCGGTCAGCAGGTACAACAGCACCGCCACCAGCGCTGCCGCCGAAAAGAGCAGATAGCGCAAGGCCCGGCTCATTTCGCCTCGGTCTTGTAGGCGAAGCGCGCCCAGCCGGAGGAGACTCGCCACTCGCCACTGCCCATGGCGCTGACCTGAATCGGCTTGGGCAGCTGGGCAACATCCAGACTGAGCTGCACGGCCACGCTGTAGTTCGTGTCGGGTTTGAGTGCGCCGGAATCGGCCACCATCCAGCGACCGGTATGCCGCAGCAGTGCCAGCATGTCATCAAGACGAGAGAAGTTTCGGTGCAGGCTGCCATCGATGGACGCGCGGTACTGACGCGTCAGCACGTTGTACGACAGCCTGAGCGAGCGGCTGGCTCTGATGGCGACATCGTCAAACCAGTACCAGCGCGGCCGGGATACCTCGAGCTGCAGCTTGAAATACAGAGGAATGCCGCGCATGAGCGCGTCTTCCAGAGGATGAGTCAGTTCGACCGAGAAGTTCGAGGACAGCGCGTAGCCTTCCTCGGTCGACTGCAGCGCGGCATCGATGAACTCGATGCCGTCGCCGGCTTGTGCAGGCGGCGCACACAGTGCGCTCGCCATGAACAGGCAGCAGGCAATGAGCAGTTGCCCGAGCTGCCCAAAGAGGCACTGGCCGACGGCTGGACGACGGTCGCTGCTTGGCGCTGGCCTGAAAACTCCCACGTAATGACACCCTGGATAGCGAGTGGTAAAAAAACCACGTTCTTGCGAACCGGGCGATAGTATCAAACCGGGGACTTTTGGAGTAGCGCGTAAAAGAGACCATCGTGGTCTTGATCTGTGCTTTGCATCGGCAGCAGCTGACCCGGCGCGGGCAGGCGAACGGCATCGTGCCGGCGAGCGAAGGCATCGGCCTGCAGCGCCGACTCTTCCGGCCAGACCGAGCAGGTGACGATCAGAAGCCTGCCTCCCGGTCGCAGCATGGACCACAGGTTGTCGAGGATGTCCGACGACAGCCGGGCGAGTTCGGCACTGTCCGTCTCGCGCCGTAGCCAGGGAATGTCCGGATGCCGGCGAACGATGCCCGAGGCGGTGCAGGGCACATCGGCCAGGATGCGGTCAAAGGGTTGGCCATCCCACCAATCGCTGCCACGTGCATCGCCGCACCTGAGCAGCGCGTGCAGCGACAACCGCTGCAGATTTTGCGCGACGCGTTCAAGGCGTTCCGGATCCTGATCCAGGGCGAGCAGATCGACCTCGGCCGTCTCCAGCAGATGTCCGGTCTTGCCGCCCGGGGCCGCACAGGCATCGAGCACGCGCATGCCGGCAGACAGATCCAGGAGCGGTGCCGCCCATTGGGCCGCCGCATCCTGCACCGATACCCATCCCTGCGCGAATCCGGGAATCTCGCTGACCGGCAGGGGCTTGGCGAGGCGGATCGCCTGCGCGCCGATACGGGTGGCCGCGATGCCGGAGGACTGCAGCAGCGACAGATAGTCTTCCGGGGTGGTCTTGCGCTGATTAACGCGCAGGGTCAGCGGCGGCCGCTGATGGCCTGCCTGCAGCAGCGCTTCCCACTGATCGGGCCAATCGGCGCGGGCCTTGTCGATCCACCATTGAGGATAGTTCCAGCGTGCCGGCTCGCTGCCAAGCGCGCTGGCCAGCAAGGCATCGCGCTCACGCAAAAAGCGTCGCAGCACGGCATTGACAAGACCTTTCGCGCGCGCCAGTTCACGATCCGCAGCGCACGCCGAGACTGCCTGATCGACGACCGCATGTTCGGTGTAGGGCTTTGCTTCATCGATCAGCAGTGCGAGTGCCGCGCAGATCAGTGTGCCCAGCCGGGCAGGTGTCGGGGGCGCGGACAGTAGTACCGCGGACAAGGCTTTTGCGCTGCCCCAGTGACGCATGCCCCGATAGCTGAGGTCTTGAATCGCCCCCCGGGCCGCAGGCGTTGCCCGCAGGTCTGCGAAGCAGGTCGCGAGCGCCTTGGGCAATGCAGTGCCTTTGTCCACCGCCGCCAGCGCTGCCGCCGCCCCTGTCAGCGCAAAGGCAAGCGTGTTCTGTGCAGGCGCCGCCGACCGTTCAGCAGCGCGCACCGGGCGTCCCCAAGCCACCCATCAGACGCCCCACATCACGAAGGTATTTTCCTGACGGGCGGCGCGCATCATCTCGAGCAGCGGAAAGGCGCGCGCGGCGAAGCTGACTTTTTTGCCGGATTCGATTTCTTCATCCTGCGGGGTGGTGTGGTCGTCGTTCGCTTCGGACGGAGCCGGGCGCTTGCTGAGCGCGACCTCGTCTTCGAGGCGCGCGACAGCGGCGGGCATTTCCTCGGCAGTGATGATGCCCTGCTCGACATCCTTGCCCAGCAAGTCGAGCAGGGGTTTCGCATGCATCTTGTACATCAGCACATCGGCAGCGGCATTGGACTTGAACGTGATTAACATGAGGCGTGGTCAAACAAGTGAAGGTGTGAAGGTGAAGAGCGAGTCACGATAGCACGGCCGGCTGCCACGCAGAGCGCGTTCACTGCGTTGCTGCCGCACCTGTTGGCGTAATCACCAAGGCTTTGCTGGTCAGGAAGCGAAACAGTGCGAAAGCTTGCACCAGCAGATACACGAACCAGGCGAGCCGTATCGCCGGCGACGTGTCCCAGCCATTGGCAACGAACAAGTCAATCAGCAAGCCCAGGCCCCATTGCACGCTGAACGCACCAATGAACAATGACAGGTTGTACGCACTGTTCACTCTTCCGGCCTGTGCAGAAGGAAAAGACAGGCTCACATGCGTCTGCGCCAGTGTCGATACTGTCGCCATCAGCGCAAAAGGCAGCCACAGCAGCCAGGCCCATGAATACGGCAGCAGCAGCATCAGCAGCTGCAGCAGGATGGACAGACCAATGCCCACGCCGACCACTTTCAGCGCCGGCCAGCCGCGCTGACTGCCGTAAGACACATGACGCGGCGCCCACCATGACAGCAGCAGATACGACAGCATCAGGCAAAGGTTGAATACGAACAGCACTTGCGAGGCCTGCGATACCGACAGCCCCAGCACCTGAGTCATCCACGGGCCTGCCCACAGCGTCTGCACCGCCATGAAGCCACCCTGATGCACGCCACCCAGCAGCGCCATGCGCCGGAAGTAAGGATGCGTGAAGATGGCCCGGTACGACAGCGTCTCGGCGTCTGACGCGGCAGTGACCGTGAACTGCATGCGCTCGTGCTCGACACCACGCAGGCGAAAGAACAGCGTCGCCATCGCGATCAGGATCAGCGCGGACATCAGCCAGAACACCCCGCGCCATCCAATCAGGGGCATCAGTTCGGCCACCGGCACGGTCGTCGCCAATGCGCCTGCGGTGCCGAATACCAGCATCCCGCTGGCCAGCTGGCTCTGACGCTCCGGCGCATACCAGCTGCGATACGCCTTGTAAGGCGCCATCAGGCAGGCAGAGACGCCAACGCCGATCAGCGCGCGACCTACCCACAAACCGGCGAGCGTGGTGCTGCTGGCGAAGATCGCCGCGCCGATCGCCGCAAACAGCAGCAAGGCAGCCTCGGTACGGCGCGGGCCGTAGGTGTCCAGCCATACGCCCAGCGGCAGTTGCAGACTGGCGAAACCGACAAAGTAGGCGGACGAGAGCAGACCGAGGTCGGCATTCGACAATGCAAGGTCGGCCATCAGCGATGGAGCGATCACGGCATTGATCGCCCGGAAGGCATACGACAGAAAATAGGCGGCGCCGAACACCAGCACCACACGCATGGCCAGCCGGCCCTCAAGATAACGGGCGTCGTCGTGCATCACTGCAGCGTAAACGAGGCGAGGAAGGTCTCGGCGATCTCGGCGTTGAGGCGGTCCGTCGGGCCGATGGCCACCGCCTGATACACGCGTGAACCCTTGATGGCGAAGCGTGCGAACAGGGTCATCCGGCGGCCACTGGCGAGCGTGCCGCGCGCTTCGATCTCGGTCGCCTCGGCGCCATCCTTGAGCGTCAGCGCTTTGGTCTGAACGATGCTGCCGCCGATGTTCTTCACCATCGCCTGCTGCATCATCGCGAGTGCGCGCTTGCGCTGAGCCGCGTCGTCGATGACCGCGCTGGCCACGGCGAAATTCATCTCATCCGCCTCGGCGGCGGTCATGTGCATCTCGACGTTCAGTTCACCCAGGGTGACAGGTCGCGTATGGCTTGCCGGTTTGGCCGGGAGCAGCACGGTGTAGCGGGCTTCGGCATCGCGTACTTCTCGCCAGTTGAGGCTGGGGCTGCAGGCGACGAGTGTCAGAGCCGTGAGCAACGCCAGCGATGCACGCCACAGCGAAGGGGTAATCATTGAGTGAGTGATGAAGCGCATGGCCATGATGTTAACAGCAGACCCGGATGGGCTATCGGGGCTGCCACGGGGAATCCAAGGGAAGTTCACCGGAAGTTCATTGAGGCGCTGCGATCGCCCGGCGATATTGAATCGCCTCGCTGACATGCGATGTCGTCACCCGCTCGCTGCGGTCCAGATCCGCAATCGTGCGTGCCAGTCGCAGCACCCGGTGATAGGCGCGCGCCGACCATTGCAGCCGTTCCAGCGCGGAGCGCAGCAGCGACTGAGTGCCGGAATCCGGTGTGCACAGCGCATCGAGAACGCCTGCAGACAATGCGGCATTGGTTTTGTGCTGGCGCTGGTGCTGCAGGTCGCGCGCCTGTTGTACCCGCAGGGCGATGGCTGACGACGATTCTCCCGACGCCGGACGAAGCATGTCTTCTGCCGACAGCGGCGCCACGGGGACGAGCATGTCGATCCGGTCGAGCAAGGGCCCGGAGATTTTTCCCTGATAGCGCAGGATGCTGTCCGGACTGCAGCGGCAGGCACGCACCGGATGTCCCTGATAACCGCACGGGCAGGGATTCATCGCCGCGACCAGCTGAAAATGGCAGGGGAACACAGTTTGCCTTGCAGCGCGCGAGATGGTGATCTGCCCGCATTCCAGCGGCTCGCGCAGCGCTTCAAGCACTTTCCGGTCGAACTCGGGCAGCTCGTCAAGAAAGAGCACGCCATGGCTGGCCAGCGAGATTTCTCCGGGGCGCGGCACACCGCCGCCGCCCACCAGCGCCGCAGCGGAGGCCGTGTGGTGCGGCGCGCGAAACGGCCGCCGGCCCCACTGGGACACCGAGAAGCTGCCCGCCAGCGACTGCACGGCGGCGGCCTCCATCGCTTCATCATCAGTCATCGGCGGCAGCACACCGGGCAGGCGATTGGCCAGCATCGATTTGCCAGCGCCCGGCGGGCCGACCATCAGCACGCTGTGTCCCCCGGCGGCGGCGATCTCCATCGCCCGGCGTGCCTGATGCTGGCCGCGCACCTCGGAAAAATCCGGATACTGGCCACCGGCGGCAGTCTTCGGGGCGACGGTTCGGACCAGTCGAGCCTCCGGGCTGGCGGCAGCGAAATGCGCGCAGACCTGCACCAGCGACGACGCCGGATAGATCTCCGCATCGCGCACCAGCGCTGCCTCGGCCGCATTGGACTCGGGAAGAATGAATGCACGGCGTTGCTCGCTGCAGCGCTGCATTGCATGGCTCATCGCCAGCGCGGCGCGTATCGGGCGCAGCTCACCGGTCAGCGACAGTTCGCCGGCGAACTCATAGCGGTCCAGTTCAGTCGATGGCAGCTGCCGGGAGGCGGCGAGTATGCCCAGCGCGATCGGCAAATCGAAACGTCCGGATTCTTTGGGCAGGTCGGCGGGCGCGAGATTGACGGTGATGCGCCCGGGCGGGAAGTCAAAGCCACTGTTGTGCAGCGCTGCCCTGACCCTGTCGCGTGATTCCCTGACTTCCGCCTCAGCGAGCCCCACGATGGTGAAGGCGGGCAGGCCATTGGCCAGGTGGACCTCGACGCTGACTCCGGGCGCGTCCAGGCCACACAGCGCCCGGCTGCGCAAAACCGCGAGCCCCACCGGGCTCAGGACTTCAGACGGGATTCGAGCTCGGCCACGCGAGCTTCCAGCGCTTCCAGCTTGGCCCGCGTGCGGGCCAGCACTTCAGACTGGATCTCGAATTCTTCCCGGGTCAGCAGGTCGAGCTTCGAAAAGCCCTGATGGAGCATGGCCTTGAGGTTTTTCTCGACGTCTCGCGCGGGCGAGCGCTGCAACACCTCATGAATGCTTTGTTGCAAATCGGAAAGGAGACTGGGTTTAGGGTTCATGACATTTGCTAGGATGAAACATGCACTAAATTGAGGCAACCGCGCTTTGATGGTGCAGCGCTCGCTTTCTGCCTGCCTTGACGCGAGGCTCGATGCTAGCGGAATTGGCCGAAATGACAAGACTTTTCGCGTTTTTCGGCTGGCACACGTCCTGCTTTATTGCCTGGGGCACACATGGCAATCGTGGGCAGGTCTTTTATTAAACATTAAGAAGGAAAGCCATGAAAAAAACTATTCTCGCCGGCGCAGTGCTGGCCGCACTGGGAGCGAGTGTCAACGTTGCGTATGCAGAGGACGCTGCGGCTCAACCTGAGCACAACGTTACCTACAATCTCGGCGCAACTTCGGACTACGTGTTCCGGGGTATCTCGCAGTCACGAAACAAGCCGGCAGTGAGCGGAGGAGTGGACTATTCCCACACTCCTTCGGGGCTGTACCTCGGCGCATGGGCATCCACCATCAGCTGGATCGCAGACAGTCATCCCGATGGTGCCACGACCCGCGCTCGAAGCAGTACGCCGTTTGAGCTGGATCTCTACGGAGGCGTCAAAGGCGATATTGGAAATGGATTTAGTTACGATGCGGGCGGGATTTACTACTTCTACCCCAATCACAATCTTGGCTCGAAACCTGACGCCAACACGTTCGAGGTATACGGAAAGCTCGCCTACGGACCGGCTTATCTCAAAGTCAACTATGCCCTTACGGATGCTTTTTATTTCGCAGACAAAGCAGGTACCTACTACCTAGACTTTGGTGGTGACTTCCCGCTCATGGAGGGGCTCACGGCCAACCTGCACTATGGCATGTTCAGATTCAAGAACGGTGGCAACGCGCCAACCGCATCAGCTGCAGATTACGAGGACTGGAAAGTCGGCTTGACCAAGGATTTCGGTGGCGGGCTCTCCGGATCAATCGCTGCTACCGGAACCAACGCCAACAAAGCCGTTTGGAATTTCAACAATACCGGTTACCTCGGCGACACCAAAGGCATCGTCACCCTAACCAAAGCTTTTTAACCCCCCAACGAGGCTGAAATGAAACTCATCACTGCCATCATCAAGCCGTTCAAGCTCGATGAGGTGCGCGAAGCGCTCTCGGCGATCGGTGTGCAAGGCATCACCGTCACCGAGGTCAAAGGCTTCGGGCGCCAAAAGGGTCACACCGAGCTCTATCGCGGCGCCGAGTATGTCGTCGACTTCCTGCCCAAGACCAAGATCGAGGCAGCGGTTGATGACGCGATCGTGGAACGCGTCATCGAGGCTATCGAGAGCGCGGCTCGCACCGGCAAGATCGGTGACGGCAAGATCTTCGTCTACGACCTGCAGCAAGTCGTGCGTATTCGTACGGGCGAAACCGGCAAAGAAGCACTCTAAAGGGGATTCAACATGAAAAAATGGTTCACAAGCCTTTTGAGCGCCGGCCTGTTGCTGATGGCAGTGGGCATGACGCCGGCAGCATTCGCTGAAGAAAACGCCCCTGCCGCAGATGCTCCGGCAGTGGCTGCACCGGCAGCAGCACCCGCTGCGGAGGCCGCCGCTGACGCGGCAGCTACTGTGGCGACCGTGGTCGACAAGGGCGATGTGGCGTGGATGATGGTAGCCACGCTGCTCGTCATTCTGATGACGATCCCGGGGCTGGCATTGTTCTATGGTGGCCTGGTGCGCGCCAAGAACATGCTGTCCGTGCTCATGCAAGTGATGATGGTGTTTTCTCTCATTGCAGTCCTCTGGGTCATTTATGGCTATTCGCTGGCTTTCGGCGGCGAGGGGGCGCTGATTGGCAATTTCTCCAAGCTGTTCCTGTCGGGCGTGAACACCGGCACGCTGGCAGATACCTTTACCGAGACGGTGAAACTGCCTGAGTACGTGTTCATCGCTTTCCAGGCCACCTTCGCCTGCATCACCTGCGCGCTGATCGTCGGCTCTTTCGCGGAGAGGATGAAATTCGCTGCAGTGATGATCTTCACCGTTCTCTGGTTCACCTTTGCTTACCTTCCGGTGGCGCACATGGTCTGGGGCGCGGGCGGCTACCTGCTCGGCAAGGGCGCGCTCGATTTTGCCGGTGGCACGGTGGTACACATCAACGCCGGCGTCGCCGGACTGGTGGGTGCTTATTTGCTGGGCAAGCGGATCGGCTATGGCCGTGAATCGATGACCCCTCACAGCCTTACGCTGACGATGGTGGGCGCGGCGCTGCTGTGGGTGGGCTGGTTTGGTTTCAATGCCGGTTCGAACCTTGAGGCGACGTCGGGTGCAGCACTGGCCTTTGTCAACACGTTGGTTGCACCGGCGGCGGCTGTCCTGGCATGGTGTGCCGGTGAGGCGATCATGAAGGGCAAGGCTTCCATGCTGGGCGCTGCGTCCGGCGCGGTGGCCGGTCTGGTGGGCATCACCCCTGCGTGCGGCACGGTGGGGCCGATGGGCGCGATCGTGATTGGACTCGCCTGCGGCTTCATCTGTCTGTGGGGCGTCAGCGGCCTCAAGCGCATGCTGGGTGCGGATGACTCGCTCGACGTGTTCGGTGTGCACGGCGTCGGTGGTATCGTCGGTGCGATCCTGACGGGCGTGTTCACGGCGCCCGGACTGGGCGGCACGGGCGGCGCTGATCCCGAGGCCTTCAGCGTCATCAGCCAGGTCATCGTGCAGGCAGAGGGTGTGATCATCACGATCATCCTCTCCGGTATCGTCGCCTTCATTGCGTACAAGATCACCGACATGCTGGTGGGTCTGCGCGTCTCGGAGGAAGAAGAGCGCGAGGGCCTGGATATTTCCAGCCATGGCGAGACGGCTTACCACCACTGATCTGAAACGTCTCCTCTGCAGCACAGGCCCAAAGCATCGGGCCAGAAACGCCTCCCGATCCGGGAGGCGTTTTTATTTCTGCCACTGCTTGCAGAGGCGCCAGTCGTCCTCATCTGCGAAGCTCCCCGAATTGGGGCGGGAACCTTGCTTGTCCGTTAAAATCGCTGCTTTGGCAGGGGCTGGCAAGTCCCGCCGCCGCCTGATTCCCTGGAAGGTTTTCGCATGGTGCCCCACCTCGTTACGGCCCTGAATGGTCCGTTGCTCGAACTTGAGAAAAAAATCCTGACCGCCACCCCGGCGATCGAGCGCTGGTTCCGGCTCGAGTGGCAGGAACACACGCCGCCGTTTTACTGCTCGGTCGACCTGCGCAATTCAGGCTTCAAGCTGGCCCCCGTCGACACCAATCTTTTTCCGGGTGGTTTCAATAATCTGGCCCCTGAGATGCTGCCGCTGGCCGTGCAGGCGGCGATGGCCGCCATCGACAAGTACTGCCCCGATGCGAAGAATCTGCTGCTGGTGCCCGAGAAGCACACGCGCAACACGTTTTATTTGCAGAACGTCGCCCGGCTGATGCAGATCTTCCGTCAGACCGGCCTCAATGTGCGTCTGGGCAGCCTGTCGGATGAGGTCAAGGAGCCGGTGGTCATCGAACTCCCGGACGGCAACAGCATCACGCTGGAGCCGCTGGAGCGCTCAGCGAATGGCCGTCGCCTCGGACTGAAAAATTTCGATCCCTGCACCATTCTGCTGAACAATGATCTGTCGGCAGGCATTCCCGGCATCCTCGAAGACTTGCATGAGCAAACCCTGCTGCCGCCGCTGCATGCGGGCTGGGCGGTGCGACGCAAGACCAATCACTTTGCCGCGTATGACGAAGTGGCGAAAAAATTCGGCAAGCTGGTCGATGTTGATCCGTGGATGCTCAACCCCTACTTCGCCAAATGCACCGGCATCAATTTCCATGAACGTACCGGCGAGGAGTGCCTGGCCACCAGCGTCGACACTCTGCTGACCAAGATACGCAAGAAATACAAGGAATACGGCATCAAGGAAACGCCCTTCGTGATCGTCAAGGCCGATGCCGGCACCTATGGCATGGGCATCATGACGGTGCGCGATGCGAGCGAAGTGCGCGACCTGAACCGCAAGCAACGCAACAAGATGTCGGTGGTGAAGGAAGGCCTGGAAGTCTCCGATGTGATTATTCAGGAAGGCGTGCACACCTTCGAGCACATCAATGATGCCGTGGCCGAACCCGTCGTTTACATGGTCGACCGCTATGTGGTCGGCGGTTTCTACCGGGTGCATGCCGAGCGTGGTGTCGATGAGAACCTCAATTCTCCCGGCGCGCATTTCGTGCCGCTGGCGTTCGCCCAGCAGCATGCGCTGCCCGATCTGGCGGCCAAGCCCGGCACGGCAGCACCAAACCGCTTCTACATGTACGGCGTGGTCGCGCGGCTGGCGCTGCTCGCAGCCTCACTAGAGCTTGAAAAAACCGACCCGAATCCCGAGGTCTATTGATCTGTCGACGGATCCCGGCGGGATGGCTGCCGGAGCGCAGCGCCCGGCACTGTCACACCAAGGTTACTGAGTCATGAAAATCGCTTTTGCCGCCGATCCGCTCGCCAGCTTCAAGATCGTCAAGGACTCGACGTACGCGATGATGGTCGAGGCCGCCGCTCGCGGACATGCGCTGTATGCGTTTGGTCATCATGATCTGATCTTCGATGGCCGCAAGGTGATGGCCAGGGTCTCGCGCATCACTCTGACCGGCCATGCCGACGACTGGTTCCGGCAGGACGAACCGGTGCTGATGTCGCTGAACGAGGTCGATGCCGTCATCGAGCGCACCGATCCGCCGTTCAACATGCAGTATGTGTATGCGACCTATCTGCTGGAGCGTGCGGAGGCCGACGGTGCGCGCATCTTCAACCGGCCCGGCGCGATCCGCAGCCACAACGAAAAGCTGGCGATCACCGGCTTTACGCAATTCATTGCGCCCACGCTGGTGACCAGTAATGAAGCGCCCATTCGCGAGTTTCACCGCGAGCATCGCGACATCATTCTCAAGCCGCTCGATGGCATGGGTGGCGAGGGCATCTTCCGGGTCGGCGCGGAGGGCCTGAATCTGGGCGCCATCATCGAGACGCTCACTCAGCATGAAACGCGCACCATCATGGTCCAGCGCTACATTCCCGAGATCGTCAATGGCGATCGCCGGGTCTTGCTGATCGGGGGACAGGTGGTGCCGTATTGCCTGGCGCGCGTGCCGCAGGCAGGTGAGGTGCGCGGCAATCTCGCAGCCGGCGGACGCGGCATTGCGATGCCGGTATCAGAACGCGAACGGGAGATTGCAGAGACACTCGCCCCTGTTTTGTATGAACGCGGGCTCTTACTGGTAGGATTGGACGTGATCGGCAATTACCTGACCGAGATTAACGTGACCAGCCCGACCTGTTTTCAGGAGATCATGCAGCAGACCGGTTTCAACGTGGCGGGCATGTTCATCGACGCGCTGGAACGCGCATGCTGAAGGCTGACAGGCAGCTGACGCCTGTCGTTTGAATTTCATTGTGAAGCCATGATTGGCATACTACTCATCACACACGCGCCGTTGGGGAAGGCTTTCATCGAGGCGGCGACCCATGTGTTCAGGAATCCTCCCGAGCAGGTCGAATCGCTCGATGTGATCGCTGATCAGGATCCCGATGAGGTCCGGCAGCTGGCGCGGGAAGCGATTGCGCGCATCGATGATGGCGCTGGCGTGCTGGTACTGACCGACATCATGGGCGCTACCCCCTCCAACTGCACGCTGCAGCTCTGTGTTCCCGGCAAGGTCGAGGTAGTGGCCGGCGTCAGCCTTCCGATGCTGCTGCGCGCGATCAGCTATCGTCATAACACGCTCGAGCAGGCGGCCGAGATGGCGCTGGCCGGTGGCCACAAAGGGGTGTGCAGGGTGGAGCATCAGGCCGGATAGGCCCGGCACACCTGCAAAAAACAGACTGAGAAACCAAGAACACTGACATGATCAGCAGGGAAATAGAAATCATCAACAAGCTCGGCCTGCATGCGCGCGCCTCGGCAAAACTCACCCAGCTCGCCGGAAAATTCCAGAGCGAAGTCTGGATGAGCCGCAACCAGAAGCGCGTGAATGCAAAATCCATCATGGGCGTGATGATGCTGGCGGCGGGCATGGGCACGACCGTCACGCTGGAGACCGATGGCCCCGATGAGCAGGCAGCGATGGATGCGCTGGCCGAGCTGATCAGCGCGCGCTTCGGCGAGAGCGAATAAGCGGCCGCGCAGCAGGACAACCTCACGATGGCTTCATTCACGCTCCATGGCATACCGGTATCGCGAGGCATCGCGATCGGGCGCGCTCATCTGCTGCGGCCAGCCGCACGCGACGTCAAGCATTATCTGGTGCCGGAGGAGCGCGTCGAGGCTGAGGTGCAGCGCCTGATCGATGCGATCAGTGCAGTGAACCGCGAGCTGCAGACGGTACGCCGCGATCTGCCTCCCGATGCGCCGAGCGAGCTGGCGGCATTCATCGATGTGCATGCGCTGATCCTGTCCGATCCCATCATCGCCGAAGAGCCGCTGAAGATCATTCGCAGCCGTCACTACAATGCCGAGTGGGCATTGCTGACCCAGATCGACGAGCTGTCCGCGCAGTTCGACGAGATCGAGGATGAATACCTGCGCGAGCGCAAGAACGACATCGGGCAGGTGGGCGAACGCGTGCTCAAGATGCTGACCGGTTCGGCCACGGGGCTGCCGTCGAGTTCGCAAGCCGATGAGTCACTGCCGCAGATGATCGTCGTCGCGCACGACATCTCGCCGGCGGACATGCTGCAGTTTCGCGATCGCGCTTTCGTCGGCTTCGTTACTGATCTGGGCGGCCAGAACTCGCATACGGCCATCGTCGCGCGCAGTCTGGATATTCCTGCCGCCGTTGGCATGTCGAATGCATCCGCGTTGATCGCTGAAGACGACTGGGTGATCATCGATGGCGATGCCGGCATCGTCATCGTCGACCCCGCGCCCGTCGTGCTGGAACAGTATCGCGAGGCACAGGCGCAGCTGATCCGCGAGCGCAAAAAGCTCGGCAAGCTGAAGAAGACGCCGGCCGTCACGCGCGATGGCACGCGCATTCACTTGCTCGCTAATATCGAGCTGCCCGAAGATTGCTCCGCCGCGCTGGATGCGGGTGCGACAGGCGTTGGCTTGTTCCGCTCCGAATTCCTGTTCATGGGCCACACCGGACAGGCGAGCCGGCTGCCCTCCGAGGACGAGCAATTCGAGTCTTACCGCAAGGCCGTGGTCGCCATGAAAGGCCGCCCGGTGACGATACGCACGCTGGACGTCGGTGCCGACAAGCCGCTGGACAAAGACGAAGAGACGGCGCTGAACCCTGCGCTCGGACTGCGCGCCATACGCTACTGCCTGGCCGAGCCGCAGATGTTCCTCACGCAGCTGCGCGCGATACTGCGGGCGTCGGCCTACGGCCCGATCAATCTGCTGATACCGATGCTCGCGCATGCCTTCGAGATCGACCAGACACTGGTCATGATCGAGCAGGCAAAGGCGCAGCTGCGCGCTGCCAGGAAAAAGTTCGATCCGAACATACCGGTCGGCGCAATGATCGAGATTCCTGCCGCCGCGCTCACGCTGCCCCTGTTCATCAAGCGACTGAATTTTCTGTCGATCGGCACGAATGACCTGATCCAGTACACGCTGGCGATCGACCGGGTTGATCACGAGGTCGCGCACCTTTACAACCCGCTGCACCCGGCGGTGCTGCAGCTGCTGCACCTGACCATTTCGAGCGGTGCGAAAGCCGGCATACCCGTGGCCGTGTGTGGCGAGATCGCCGGCGATCCCAAACTCACCCGGCTGCTGCTAGGCATGGGTCTGCGTGAATTCTCGATGCATCCGGCGCAGCTGCTGGCAGTGAAGCAGGAGATACTCAATGCCGACATTGATGTCATCGAGCCGGCCGTGAAGCGGATACTCAAGGCCTACGAGGCGAGCGCGATCACCGATGCTGTGGAGCGCCTGCGTCTGCTCTGATCCGAGCGGCCGTTTGACGCTGGGCACCGAGTTCGCTATCCTTCGCCTGACGCGCCGATTTGACCTTAGCTTGCGGGCGCACGGGGACTCCCCGGACAAATACGGCTAAAGCGAGCTCGAATCGACGTACGAATCCAGCCCGACAAGCCACAGATGCTTTCGGGCTTTTTTGTTTTTTGCGCCTTTTTAAAACGCTGTCGATGAAATCCATAGGAAACGTCAAACCGCAGTCGATGCACTTCGCCGAGCCTCTGCCTCTGCAGAGCGGCGCGGTGCTGTCCGACTACACGCTGGTGTACGAGACCTATGGCACGCTGAATGCCGACCGCTCCAATGCCGTGCTGGTCTGTCATGCGCTGAATGCTTCGCATCATGTCGCCGGTACCTACGAAGG
>JACCDP010209555.1_pt1 | contig 37416 bp, 31 predicted proteins | sample 7445841 | NCBI WGS metagenome assembly JACCDP01 (sample SAMN15323441, study PRJNA562643) | freshwater metagenome | isolation source: river surface water | place: USA:Blue River Watershed | collected 2017-08-17 | reverse complement strand
CCAATTCCAACAATTCGGCATCATCCATCAGGTCAACCTTGTTGAGGAAGACCACCATGGCTGGCACCTGCACCTGGCGGGCCAACAACACGTGCTCTTTGGTCTGGGGCATCGGACCATCGGGTGCTGATACCACCAGGATGGCGCCGTCCATCTGGGCTGCGCCGGTGATCATGTTCTTGATGTAGTCGGCGTGCCCCGGGCAGTCCACGTGGGCATAGTGCCGCTTCTCGGTCTGGTATTCCACGTGCCGGATGGCAATCGTGATACCGCGGGCGCGCTCTTCGGGGGCGTTATCGATCTGGTCGTACGCCGTGAATTGGGCAGCACCGCGCAATGCCAACACCTTGGTGATGGCGGCCGTCAACGTGGTCTTACCGTGGTCGACGTGACCAATGGTGCCGACGTTGATGTGTGGTTTGTTACGCTCAAACTTCTGCTTTGCCATGATGCGTTCTATTCTCCATGAACACGAATGCAGCGTAAGGCGATTAGCCCCCGCCGCACATCCCAATAAGATGGTGGAGCCCACGATGGGGATTGAACCCATGACCTCGTCTTTACCAAAGACGTGCTCTACCACTGAGCCACGTGGGCACACCCATTACTAGTGGCATTAACGCGTGGCCATACGCGCCTGCGCAATAGTGTGGTGGGCCGGGCTGGATTCGAACCAGCGAAGACGTAAGTCAGCAGATTTACAGTCTGCCCCGGTTGGCCACTTCGGTACCGACCCACACTGTTGCCCATCAGACAACGCTGTGTATTATAGCGTGTGAAAGGGGGGATGTCAAACGGAATTTGGACACATGGGCAAATCATAATCTCATCCGTCGTGGTCACCACCCCCCTCTGTGCATGGCACCCGTAGCGCATGCACGTGCTCATTGTGTGACTCGTAACACCTCATCGACTCCGCGCAGCCGCCATGCTGGATGCGGGTAACTGCTCCGCAACACGAGGCGGGCTGGGCGAATCAACGATGAATGCGCTATTGTGATGCCCTGCAACTTGCTCGCATCGCCCCCCCGGGCGCGTACGACACGCTGCGCAAACGCAAGCCGAGTCACGGCAGTACGCCCCACCAAATGGAGCGGCCCGCGATGGCGTTGTCCAATCAAAACCAACAAGGCATTGGCCAATTCATTGACCAGCACGGGGCAGCGCCATTCATCACGAAAAAACTGCATCGTGCGCGTGCCATGTGCCACATCGAGTGCCTGTTGCTCATGGCGTCCTGGTGGTGCATGCAGTGGACTGTAGAGCAACGATGTGCGTACGATACTCGCTTCGGGATGGGTTTGTGCAACCCCTGCTTCTGCAATGGCTTTGGCTGCTCCATAGGGGGTAATCGGGTCAGGCATATCGATTTCGTCATACTCATGCGCCGTGCCTGCAAAGACCATGTCACTCGACATATGAATGTGGCGTGCCTGACACGTCGCAGCCGCTGCAGCAGCTTCGATTGCACCGAGCACGGTAATTGCGTGCAAGTCTTGACCATCTTGTACATAGGCGGTATGAATCACTGCATCCGGCTGAAAGGCAGCAATAGCTGCACTGAGTTGCCCGCGCTGGCGCAAATCCACCACATCAGTGTTATCAATGCCACGTGCACTGTGTACACAGCCTCGTACCTGCCAGCCTGCGTGGCGTGCTTGCTGGGCGATAAATCCACCTAAATAGCCCGAAATGCCGGTGATGTAGAGCTTCATGTGTCTGCTGTTTCTTGGTTGGAGCACCGGTGCTCCAAGCGGTTATCTGCCCACATCCAAATCTGGGTGTTGTTGTAGTGTTGCCAGCGCCTGATGTGCCGCCTGCATGCGCGCTTCGGGTTGGCTCCGTCCCTGCCCTGTCCCCAACACATGGGTACCAATCAAGGCTTCGACCACAAAAGTACGGTCGTGTTCTGGCCCACTCGTGGCAATGGTGCGATACGTTGGTGTGATATTAAACCGTCGCTGACTCAGCTCTTGGAATTGACTACGGGCATCACTCGGCGTGCCCTGTTGCCGCAATAATTCGAGTTGATGCACAAAATGTGGCGCCAAAAATGCATGTGCCACAGCGAGTCCCTGATCGAGAAAAATTACGGCAACCACTGATTCAAAGACGTCGGCCAACAACGTGGTACGCTCACGAGCACCGGCACGCTCTTCACCTTTGCCAATAATCACAAATGCGCCCAACTGATAGTGGCGCGCCATTTGTGCGAGATTTTCAGTACGGATAAGCGCACTGCGCAAGCGCGTCATCGTGCCTTCGTCCGCATCCGGGAAGTGCTGAAACACCAGCTGTGTCGCAATCATGGCAACCACTGCATCGCCCAAAAACTCTAAGCGTTGCGTATCTGCATTGTGTGGTGCATCACGCCCATGCTCGTAGCGGTATGATTGATGCATGAGCGCACCACGCAACAACTCGAGATTGCCAATCGGCACCCCCAAGGCGTGTACGAGTGCACTCAATGGCGTTGACATGCCTTAGGCACCCCAGCGACGCAATGCGAGTGAGACGTTGTGTCCCCCGAATCCAAACGAATTGCTGATCGCCACATCAATGCGCCCTGCACGCGCCGCATTGGCGACGTAGTCGAGGTCACATTCGGGGTCGGGTGTCTGCAAATTAATCGTCGGTGGCAACATGCCATGTTGCATGGCCAGCACACAAATCACGGCTTCAATGGCACCGGCTGCGCCAATCAGATGCCCTAGTTGCGACTTGGATGAGCTGACGGCGAGTTTGTAGGCATGATCACCAAAGACGCTTTTGATGGCCATTGTTTCGGCAATGTCACCAGCATTGGTGCTCGTACCGTGTGCGTTGATATAGTTGACGTCGCTAGGGAGAATCCCCGCTTGCTTGAGTGCGAGTTTCATGGCACGTCCTGCGCCTTCACCACCTGGTGCAGGCGACGTGATGTGGTGTGCATCAGCCGACAGGCCGTAGCCGATGAGCTCCGCATATATGGTGGCACCACGGCTGACTGCGATTTCGTAGTCTTCGAGGATGAGTACGGCGCCACCTTCGGCCATCACAAACCCGTCGCGTGTCGCATCAAATGGGCGTGAGGCGGTCTCTGGTGAGTCGTTGCGAGTCGAGAGTGCCTTGTTGGCGTTAAACCCAGCAATGCCAATGGGCGTAATCACTGCTTCGCTCCCACCGGCCACCATGATACTTGCCACACCGCGGCGGATCATTTCTGCAGCTTCACCAATGGCATGTGCCGCGGTCGCACAGGCCGAAGTCGGGCAATAGTTGGGTCCTTTGAAGCCATGCATCATCGACACCTGCCCAGCCGCCATGTTGGTAATCATGGCCGGCACCATGAACGGGCTGACACGTCCTGGACCTTTTTCAACCATGGTGTGGAGGTTTTCAGCGAGTGTGGCCAAACCGCCCATGCCACTGCCGATGATGACACCGATTTCTTCAGCCGGTACCGTGGTATTGCTAATACCAGCCATGCCAATGGCTTCGCTAGCGGCAGCCACCGCAAAATGAATGAAACGGTCGTTGCGCCGGACATCCTTGCGGTCCATGTAATTATTGGCATCAAAGCCTTTGACTTCGCCGGCAAAACGCGTTTCCAGATTGCTCACATCACAGAGCGTCACCGGACCGATGCCACTTTTGGCAGTGCGGATACCCTCCCAGAGACTGGTTGTGTCCAACCCGAGTGGACTGACCGCACCCATGCCCGTGATGACCACGCGCCGTTGTTTCATTGCAATGCTTCTCCTCACACAGCCACGTTACACATATTGCTACGGCGTATGATACCATAAGACAATAAGAAAGCGCAGAAAGTCGCACATGTACGTCATTGGCACTGCTGGGCATGTCGACCACGGAAAAACCTCCTTGGTCCAGCAACTAACCGGTATTAACACTGATCGCCTCGCCGAAGAACAGCGTCGTGGGATGACCATCGAGTTGGGCTTCGCGTGGATGCAGTTGCCCTCAGGGCGTGATATCAGCCTCGTCGATGTCCCCGGTCACGAGCGTTTCATCAAACACATGCTTGCCGGCGTGGGAGGCTTTGATGCGGCCATGCTCGTCATCGCCGCCGATGAGTCGGTGATGCCACAAACCCGCGAACACGTGGCCATCATCGATTTGCTCGATATCCGTCACGGCATCATCGTTGTCACCAAAGCCGACCTCGTGGAGCCGGCCTGGCTGCCACTCGTCTGTGACGATATTCGTGCGCAACTGCAGGGCACCACCCTGGCCCATGCTCCCATGGTGGTGGTGTCTGCCCGGACCGGGTACGGCATGCCCGCGCTCGTCCAGGCACTTGATACGCTCATCGACGCTTTGCCCACCCCCCAGCGCCGCGATGAGCCAGCCCGTCTGTGGGTCGACCGCGTCTTTAGTGTCGATGGGTTCGGTGCCGTGGTGACAGGGACGCTGCTTGCAGCACCCTTTCAAGTCGGTATGGAGGTCGAAATTGCCCCACGTGGTATCCATGCGCGTATTCGCGGCTTGCAGATGCATCGTCGCAAAATCGATGTCGCCCAGCCAGGGACACGCATCGCCGTCAATCTTGCTGGCATATCACACCACGACATTGCTCGAGGCGATTTGGTCACATTGCCACAGCGCATCGTACCGACTAATCGCATAGACGTGCGGTTGCATGTGACGCCGATTGCCCCCCGTCCTGTCAGCCAAGGCATGCATCTCGACGTATTTGTGGGTGCCGCCGAAACAGCGGCACGGGTGACCATTCTCGCTGCTGATGCGATTGCCCCCGGGCAGCACGGCTGGGTGCAGCTGCATCTGGCAACACCGTTGCCCCTGTGGCGCGGCGACCGCCTGATTGTGCGCCAACCATCACCGAGTATGACGGTCGCCGGAGGTCGGGTGGTGGACACCGCCCCGCCCCGTCATCGGCGGAATCGCCCCGACGTCATCCGTGCCCTCGACGCATTGGCACGCGCCACCCCGAGTGACCTGTGTTGGGCGGCGGTGCGGGGCCACATTGTGCGTGTGACCGCAGTAGTCGCCCACACCCACCTGCCAGCACCAACCGTGCTACAGACGTTGCATGCACATCCACACATTGTCACACTCAGTAATGAATGGGTGGCTGATGAGGGTGTGGTAACTGACCTGCAGCAACGGCTGCTCAAAGCACTCGACAGCTACACTGCACGTTACCCACTGCGCATTGGCATGCCCCGCGAAGAACTGCGCCGCCGCCTCGATGTCCCAACCCCAGCCTTTGATGTACTCGTGCCGCATTGGCACCAGCTGATTGAGCCATGTGGTGATGCTCTTGTCCGGCGCTGTGGCTACCAAGTCCAATTGCCTGATGCGACGCAACGTGTGGTACAGACAACACTCGCACAACTCGCTGCACACCCATATGCTCCACCGGCCATCGCTATTGACCGCGAGTTGCTTGTGTTTTTGCAGATGAGTGGCGCGGTGGTCGAAATCGCTGATGGCATGGTGTTGCACCGCACTGCTTGGCAGGCGATTGTGGCGTGGGTATTCACTACGATAGACACCACGGGGAGTGTGAGTGTGGCACAGGTGCGTGATCAGTTTGATACCTCGCGCAAATATGCCCTCGCTATCCTTGAGTATATGGATGCCAAACAAATGACCCGCCGCCACGCCGATGTGCGTGTGCGTGCATGAGCACAAGATGAGGTGATCGCGATGCCCAAAAAATCTTCCCGCCCGTGGCTGTGGGCCGTATGGCTCGGCATCGGTGTCGTTGTGGTGCGGGCGGGGGCGGCTTTTTTTGCGCACCGTGAACGCCAAACACCAACCCAGATGATTGACTGGCAGATGGCACAACGCACGGCGAGTCACCTATTGCCAGCCACAGCCCACACCAATCAACAGACGTATCAAACGCTCGTCGATGCGGTGGCACCGGCAGTTGCCGCCTTGACCCAACTGCACGTGCCGCCCAGTGCGCTCCGGGTGCGTGTGGTCGATCAACAAGGGTGGGCGCATGCCAACATCCACGCATTTGCCCGCATGCTCCAACCGCTTGAGCCTGTGTACCAGAGTATGGTGCAACACGATACGAGCGATTGGGGCTTATCAGCACGCCATCTCAATGGGAAAGTTGCCGGTATTCAGAGTGGTGCCCTGTTGAGTTGGCTGGCAGGGCGTGTGCTCGGACAGTATGATGTGGCATTTATGCACGATGATGGTCCAGGCGAGTTACTCCTCGTTGAGCCCAATATGATGCGTCTCGCTGCCGAACAACAGGTGGATATACAAGCCTTACGTGAATGGATTGTCATCCACGAAGTATCACACGTCTTTCAGTTCGAAGGGGTGCCGTGGTTGCGCCCCCATTTACGCAGTCTACTGGACCGCGTATTGGCGACAATGGCCGAACACCTGCGCCAACCAGCTGGCGGTATCCCGCACGTACTCCAACGTGTGCTCCGCACCGATGGTGCTGCTGGTCATTGGCTGGAATGGATTTTGACTGACACGCAACGCCAAGTCTTCGATGAAATGCAGGCTGTCATGTCACTCATCGAAGGGCACTCAAATTATGTGATGAATCATCTTGGTGCCCAGCGTATCCCCGCTTTTGCCACACTCCACCAACGCCTCAGCCAACGCCAAGCAACCCGCCCCGCTCTCGATCAACTCGTGTTGCAACTGACTGGTATGCAGGTCAAAATGGAACAATACCAACAGGGCGAGGTATTTATTAATGCCATTGTGGCAGCTGGTGGTCCGGCACTGCTCAACCTGCTCTGGCAATCTGCATCACATATTCCTACCCGTGCCGAGTTGCGTCAGCCCGCACATTGGGTACAGCGAGTTACTGGTCAGGAGCTCCATTGAGAATGACAATGCGGCGTACCGCATCGAGCACTTGCAGGGCGGTGAGATTACGTTGATTGTAGCCGTAGCGTAACCCCTCTTGACTGAAATCTGCACTTTGTGTCGTGCGGTACGTGTTGGGGTGAATACGATCAACCGACAACCCGTTGTCGATGAGTTCTGGTGATTGCAGCGCCAACCAGTAGTTCCATAGGGGCAATCGTTTGGCTGCCGCCATCCTGATGATGATGGCGTTGTAGCGTACCACGCGTGCGTTGTAGACCGGGTTATCGAGGCGTGGTGGAATAGTACTCAAGACGGGAATCACGCCTTGCGCGATCGTGTACTCCACCACGTCTGCGTAACTATTCTCAAAATCGCTAATATTGCCATAGGTCACATCGTTACTCCCAAACATAATCAGTGCAATACTCGGTCGTTTGAGCCTAAGTTCACATGCGATTGGCGTGTTGAACGGCTCGCGGCATGACCCCTGGTAGCGCATCATCAAAAAATCGCTAAATAGGGCGTAATATGCACTCCATCCTGGTTGTGCACTCGGACTCAACGCATTAAATGAATTCGACACGTTACACCAACCCGTGCCATAGGTGTCCATGAATGTATGCTGCCGAAAGTATGTCACGGTGTCGTATAGGCTGTGATAATTGGCCAAGTTTTCACCATTACAGCCGATATCCTGTAAAAAATGTGTCGACGCAGTAATGCTATCCCCGATTTTTGCGAATACACGGGGGTTGTTACGCCGTGCAATGCCGCGTTGCAATATTTCACGCAGATATGCCTTGTCTGCACTCGTAATCTGCGGAATAATCGGCACACGCTCAACGGGCGTAGACGTAGGCGTCACGGTGTAGGTCGCACTCGCGGTGCGTGTACGTGATGCAGTTCTTGTCAGTGTTGTGGTACGTGTCTTGGTCATTGTTGCGGTAGCGGTAGCGGTACGTGATGCCGTCTGCGTACGAGAAGCGGTGTATGTGCTCCGTGTATTGCTCGGTGTACTTGTCTGTGACGCTGTGCGCGTACTGCTGGACGTAGGCGTATGGCTGGCCGTGTGACTAGCAGTTGCGGTACGGGATGCTGTCTGCGTACGAGAAGCGGTATGGGTGCTGCGTGTGGTGCTTGGTGTATGCGTAGGCGAAATCGTGCGCGTTAGACTGGTCGTCATGGTAACACTTGCTGTACGTGTCCATGACCGCGTACGTGTAGAGGTACGGGTCCGTGAGGAGGTCGGTGTATTGTGTGCCGGCGTATGTGTTGGTGTACTACTTGGCATATCGTCTGGCGGGGTAATTGTGGCGCTATCAATGAGTGCTGCATACGCACCAGGGAACCCACCACTGCCACGTCGCATATTCAAGAAATCACGGGTGGTCGCATCATTTGGTCGTGCGAGTGGTGCTAATGGGATGAGTGGGCGATTATCAGGCAGGGAAGGAATACTGACAGCGACGGGTACTTCCTGTTCTAGACGCCAATTATCGTTTACCAGATCAACAAATGTAACGACTGTCGTATTGACCCGATTATCAGCGTGGAGCTGTGTCGTGTTGCAGGTCGGATTGGTACCCATACACCCACTATTTATCTCGATGCCGAGTGGCAGTGTTGTGTCGCCATTCCAAAAAACATTTCCGACGATCTGCAAGTTCTCGTCAGCACGACTCGGGGCAGGTATGCCACTATATATGCTAGGAGTGACTGCCGGTGCCACTGCAAGGTGAGCTTGGTTTTGTGTGGTCTGTGGGTTGACAATCAGATTGTTGTAAATAAAAATGTTCCGATTGGGAATGGCTTCACCACTGCTCTCCGTATTTCTGGTCCCCCACCCACGGCGAGCCAGTTGCGCACTACAACTGGGGACTCCCTGACTGATGATACCCGCACAGGTACGTTGGGCATGCCCCACTGCGAGTGCCGTGTGCGTACCGCCTATATCGTAGAGCGTATTGAATGCGACTACCGTGTTGTATGCGCCATAGATACCGATGCCGGCATCGGTCGTTGCAGTGATGATATTGTTTGCCACGGTCACGTCATAGGCTTCGTAGTGAATCCATGGGCTGCGCATGCTTTCGAGCGTACTACGTGGTCCGGTGACGACACCGTATGTGCCACAGGCTGTCAGTGTATTGGTTTCGATGCGAATGCTAGCACTCCCTGATTGGAGTTGGATACAGGCCTCGGCTGATTGCGTCACTCGGGTCTGTTGGATATGACTATCATAGACCGCACGCAATGTAATCCCTGTTGTGTCACTCGCATGAATCACACTGTCTTCGATGTAGATATGGTGTGATTGTGCCACGACAATGCCGCCACCATCAAAGCGACTCGTAGTGACGAGCAGATGGTGACAGTCGATGCAACTCAGTGCTGGCGTGCTTGTGACTACAACGGTGATATCACGGATGTAGACATATGCGACGTATGCCAAATTGATGGGTTGTGTAACTGTCACCGTATTGGGCGTGGCCGCAACGATTTCGATGGGATACTGTGCTGTGCCGGTACGTTGAGTAAACAGTGCTGGAACGTGTGTTGCATCGTAGCTACCGGGTTGCAGGAGAATCCGATAGCCGGTTTGCGTGAGTGGCTGTGTGGCAGGGATCCGTTCCCATGCTGTGCCAAGATGTTGGACGGCAGTGGCGGGCGTCAGCCCATCTGCACTATCATTACCATGCAGCGGATCAACCCAAATATCGGTGTATTGTGGCGCCCCTGTATCATAGTAGCGTTGATCGTGTTGTGCATCCACCAGCTGCACATGCATTACCACCAAGACGATAATGCATAACAGTACTGCTACATGGTACAGCCGAAACGAATGACGAAGCATGCGATACTAGCACCTACAAGCGGATTTACTGTATTGTATATGGTTAATACAGGAGGAGTATACCCGATAAGATGACAATTTCATTGAAATTTATAAACTGTTTGGATGCAACATGTTGTTAACAACGTCGATTCCTGCTGATGTCCACCAGCAAATCATGCGTGTCACGAATCAGCTCGTGGACATACTTGGTATTGATGCTGCAGTCGTGGTCCATGGTTCGATTGCGCTGGCTGATTTTCATCTAGGGCAAAGTGATCTAGATATGCTGGCCTTTGTGGCAACGGTGAATGTGGCGCAACTGTGCCAGGTCGCCCAGCTCATGCTCGCCGAATCGACACACCCAGCACCCATCGAATTCTCGTTGGTGCCGTATGCGGCGCTGACGCCGTGGCGCCACCCGGCCCCCTACCTGTACCATTACAGTGAAACATGGCGGGCACGCACGCAGTCGGCACTGCTCGACCCGCACCACGACTGGTTGGCGGTGCGCACTGACCCCGATTTGAGTGCGCATATGGTGGTGGCGCACCGCTATGGCATGGTGACGGCGGGTCAGGTAGAGTTACCGTTGCCGAGCCGTGCCGATGCGCTGGCGGCAGTGTGGTACGACATCGCTGATGCAGAGCACCAGGTGGTGGATGAGCCGGTGTACGTCATCCTCAATTTGTGTCGCACATGGTGCTGGTTGCGTGATGGCGTGGTGCGCTCCAAAAGTGCCGGTGGCCGCGCACTCCTGCCGCAGCTGACGGGCGAGGCGCATGCCGTGGTGGCGGCGGTATTGGCCATGCGTGACGGTGGTGCTGAAGTGCTGCCGCCACCGGATGCGTTGCAACGGGTGGCGGCGCAGTTGCTGGGGTGGATTAGGGCGTCCGCGTCGCGGTAAGTGTGCGTGTGCCCGTGCGTGTACGTGTGGCGGTACGGGTGGGGGGCGAGTTCTCTATACGATAGTGCAAATCGACAGGCATGGCGTGCTGCCGTCAATTAGTCGCCCGCCACCCCGCCATCCAACAGCACCACGCGTCGTAGCACATCGAGCACCTGTACCGCCGTCAAATTGCGCTGGTTGTAGCCGTAGCGGAGCGCCGTAGTGTCAAAGTTTGCACCTTGGTCGCCCATGTAGATATTTGGATGCACGCCATCACCGTCCAAGCCGCCGTTGACCATGTCACTCGATTGAAAGGTCAGCCAATAATTCCACAATGGCACCTGTTGTGCCTGTGCCACTGCAATGATTGCATTGTTGTAGGCCAACACTCGGCTACTATAGCCGACCCGCGGTGGGATCGTGCTGAGCACAGGGATAACCCCCGCGGCCACGCTTTGCTGCACCATGGTCGTGAGCTGGGTGGTGAATGTAGCCGTGTTGTTGTAGCGCTCCAAATCATTGGTGCCATACATGATCAGCACAATACTCGGTTTTTTGCGCTTGAGCTCACACAAAAATGCAGTGTTGTTGGGGGCCGTACATCCACTTGGCAGTGGGTTGAGCACGGCAAGCGCATAATCAGCACTCCATCCACTGTCAGCACTCACACTATAGGCGTTGAACGAATTACTCACGTCGCACCAGCCACTGCCATAGGTGCTCGGCGCACCCAGCGCAGTGCTCCGAAAGTAGGTGATAGTGGTGGCCAAGCCACTATACGCCGCTACATTTTCACCACCACAACCGATATCCACCAAAAACGACCACGATGCCGTAATGCTATCCCCTGCCTTGGCAAAGACGGTCGCGCGGTTTCCTAGCATCTGTCCATTGAGAAAAATCTGACGTAAACGACTCTTGGCTGCTGCGTCGATTACCGGAATGACGGGCATGGCCGCAACCGTGCCCGCCGTCACACTAATCGTCACGGTGGGTGTGGCGGTGCGCGTGCTACTCGCAGAGACGGTGCGGGTTGCCGTGCGTGAACTGGTGGGTGTGCGCGTGTAGGATGGGGTCAACGTCGTGCTGGCTGTGGCCGTACGCGTTGCCGTGCGCGTTGTCGTGCGCGTATTGGACGCGGTAAACGTTCTACTCGCCGTCCACGTGTTGGTGGCTGTACGCGTATTGGTGGGTGTACGCGTATTGGTCGCTGTGCGTGTATTTGTACGGGTGTTGGATGGTGTAAATGTGCGACTCGCCGTAAAGGTAGTACTTGGAGTCCATGTATTGGTCGGTGTGCGTGACATGGTCGGTGTGCGTGTACTTGTACGCGTCGTAGTATTGGTGCGCGTGTTGGATGGCGTATGTGTCCTACTCGCTGTGCGTGTGTTGGTGGCGGTGCTGGTGACACTATTGGTGCGTGTGGGTGTACTACTGCGAGTCGCCGTGCGTGTGCGTGACATCGTCAGCGATGCACGTGGGGTGCTGGTGCTCGTGCTGGTGACACTGCGCGGGGTCACCGTAGCGCCCGCACTCGCACTGGCATAAGCGCCGGGGATCCCACCTTGGCGCGGGCTGTTCGCAAAATCGCGGGACACGCTGTTGTCCACATTGCCAGAATCAGCTCCAGGAATTGCAGGTAGGTCGCCACTGGGGAAGTCGGGGATGCTCACGCCCACCAGACTCGTCAGATTCCCGCCGATGAGTGGGCGAAAGTTGCCGTTCCCGGCATCGGTGAGCTGTGGCTCGAGCGTGTTGATGCGGTTATCGGCCCACAGTTGTGCCTCGTTGCAGGTCGGGTTGCTATCGAGGCAGCCTTGCTCATTACCCAGCCCCAGTGATAAATCTGCCGACCCGTTCCAAATAATGTTGCCTTTGATCTGCAGGTTGGTATCGGTGCGACTCGGATTCGCAATATTACTGCCTGCGGCTGGCGTGCGTGGTCCCGCAATACTGAAGTGCTGCCACTGACTTTGTACGCCGGGCGGATTGTACAATAGATTGTTGTAGATGAACACGTTGCGGTTGGGGATGGGCTCGCCGTCAGTGTGAAGCTGTGTGGTGCCCCAGCCGCCCCGTGCCAGATTGGCGCTACAACTCGTAGCCGCATTGCTGTCGCCGTCGCATGAGCGTAGCCCAAAGACCACTTCGATGCCGTGGCTCTGCGTACCCACATGGTAGAGCGTGTTGTAGGCCAGCAGAATGTTGTAGCCGCCGTTGACCCCCATGCCGGCACCGGTGGTGTGGTGGATGATGTTGTTGACGAACTTGATGTCATATGCCTCGTACTGGATCCACGGCGACGTCATATACTCGAACCCCGTCCCCTGTCCTGCGGTATACCCACCCGTACCACAGTCATAGATGGTGTTGCCTTCGATGCGCAGGTATGCCGAGCCCCCCTTGGTGTAGAGACACCAGTCGTTGGCATTGTGGATAGTGTTGTTGAGTACGTGCCCGTATTGCACTGCCACAAAATCGACCGCATTGTCGTCGGCCCCGTGGATGTCGTTGTTTTCGAGATAAATATACTGAGATTGGTTGATTTTGAGCGTTTCGTGGGCTTGTTTGGCGCCCCCGTCGAGGATAGTGTTGCGCAGCAAAAAGTGCGTACAGCGTTCGCAGTGTACCACATCGCTGTTGGGCGCAATGGTCACATCAGTGATATACAAATAATCGACGTTGGCGATGTTGAGGTCGTGGGTCAACGTGACCGAATCACGCCCGTTTTGCGACGTGATGATAATGGGAAACTGTGCCGTGCCGTGGCGATTTTCCCAGTAATTGGGTAATACGGACGCATCATACGTCCCCGGCATCAAGATAATCTGGTAGCCGGTGGTCGTGAGTGTGGTGCCACTCGGGATACTTTGCCAGGCTGCAGTCACGGTGCGTTTGGCCATGCTCGGACTCGCCCCACTATTGGTATCGCTACCACCGGTAGGATTGACATAAATAGACTGTAGTATGGGGGTGCCGATATCGTAGCGATACGGCATGGTCGTGGCACGGAGTGGTTGGCTTGCCAGCATTACGCCGCACCACAAAAACAAGATGCATACCCACCAGACGACATGTTTCATAGTCACCTAGACGCTACGCCCACGATATATGTTCAAAAAAAGAAAGGAATATGCATCCCCATTATAGCGAATGAGTCAACGCCGTTGTTTGCAATAACCGATTTTTTCCTGTATACTAGACCTCGGTGTAAAGGCGGGTAGCTCAATTAGGCAGAGCAGCGGCCTCCAAATCCGCAGGTTGCAGGTTCGATTCCTGTCCCGCCTGCCAATGTGCGTGGTCGGTTGCAAAACCGGCCACGTATGTACACCACCTGGAGAGATGGCGGAGTGGTCGATCGCGCTCGTCTTGAAAACGAGAGGCCTAACGGCCCGAGGGTTCGAATCCCTCTCTCTCCTCCACTTGTCATCTGTCAGTCGCACATGGGGAGGTCGCATAGTTGGCCTAGTGCGGCGGTTTGCTAAACCGCTAAGGAAGCAATTCCTTCGAGAGTTCGAATCTCTCCCTCCCCGCCAATTTCCCCCGACAGGTCATTCCTGTCGGGGGATTGCTTTTATCGTGACTGCACATGTATGCGGAGCAATCACCTATGGCTATCCCACACATTACCATGACATTAGCGATGAGTCTTGACGGTTATATTGCGCGGCGCGATGGCTCGTTTGATTGGATTGTCGGTGATGGTGCCCATCGCGCTGACACGCCACATCGCTGGGATTTTGCAGCATTTTTGGCGGGTGTTGACATTGTGGTGATGGGACGCAACTCATACGTCCAAGGATTCCATCATGAGTATGCGGAAAAACAGGTGCTCGTTTTGACCACAACACCACAACCTGCGCATGATCATGTCGTATTCGTCACACCAGCGCAGGTGTTGGCGTACCTGCATGCGCAGGCGCTCCAGGGGCGTCCCAACGTGTATTTGTTTGGTGGTAGTCGGGTGATTGCACATTTTGTCGATGCCGATGCCATCGATGACTACTATGTGGGGATTGTGCCCGTGATTTTGGGCGCTGGCATCCCCCTGTTTGGGCAACATGTGACGACAGCTCAGCTGACGCTGCACCAGACATTTGTCGATGATGGTATCGTGGTATTACACTATCGCCGCCGTGAGAGATGTGATGATTACACTGCATAGCACCTATCTCTCCCACATCGAACGACAACTCCAACTGATTGCTAGACCGCTCGATTGGGCAATATGGCGGGCATGGCGTGATGATGGTACATGGTTGGATGTGATACCGCATTTGGCCGCCTATCAAAATGCAGATGGTGGCTTTGGGCATGGCATTGAGCCCGATGTGTGGCATCCTAGCTCGTCACCACTCGCTACCAGCGTGGCCCTGCAGTATGCGCACAACGTGGGAATCCCCATCCACCACCCACTGGTGCAACGTGCGTGCGCCTATCTCGCGACTTCATATGATGCTGTGGCGTGCAAATGGCACCCTATGGCGCCCGGCGTGAACAACTATCCACATGCGCCATGGTGGCATGCGGATGCATCCACAGGGCACAATGCCCTCGATGACGATTGGCCCAATCCGACAGCCGAGATTATCGGCTACCTGAATGCCTACCACGGCGCTGATGTTGATATGCCCACCTTGCATGACACGTTGATACATCATATTACTCAGGCTGACACGATGGAGTCACATGCGTTGGCGTGTTATGTGCGTGCGTACGACTGGGTACCGCCACAGGTGCAGGTGGTGCTATATCCGCACGTAGTGCGCCTTTTGCGCCAGACAATCCATCCAATGCCGGCCGAGTGGCAACGCACCTACGTGCCAACTCCATTAGACTACGTCCATACGCCGGCGAGCTCGTTTTTTACGGAAATCGAAGCACTCATCACAATTCAACTCGATCAATGGTGTATGTATGCACAGCAACATGCGCTGTGGATGCCGACATGGCATTGGGGGCAATACGCAGACGAGTGGGCGACGGCACAACGCTGGTGGGCTGGTAAAATGACAGTGGAGCGGATGATGATTTTGCGGCGCTTTGGGCGAATTCCGTAACCGACATGCCATCAGAAAGGATGTGTCGCATGAACTACCGTGAACCAAAGGAGTTTCACCAGGCCACGACTGCCGGTCTGCTGACGGATGCACAAAAGGCTTTCTACGACCGCGAAGGCTACCTGATCCTCGATCAGCTCCTCAGCGATGCTGAGCTCGAGCCCGCCCGTACCGCCATGCGCCACAAAGTCGACGACATCGCTGCCGAATTGCGCCGTGACGGCAAAGTGACTCACGACTATGCCGATGCGCCTTTCGAAACACGCCTCGCCCTGCTTTTTTCTCACCTCAGCGATACCGATTTTTTGCACTATGGCCGCAGCTGGCGTGACCGCATCCCTGGCTATTTTGTGCTGATGACCAACCCCAAAATTCTCAATGCGGTGGAAGCCTTGATTGGCCCCGAAATTTTTGCCAACCCCGTCTACAACGTGCGTCCCAAAGTCCCCAAAGTGGCAGCGGGAGCCGTGCCCTGGCACCAAGACAAAAGCTACTGGCCCGATGCGAATTCCAACCCGGTCATCACCGTGTGGATTCCACTGGTCGATGCTACTGCCGAAAACGGCTGCCTGCAGGTGTGGCCGCGTACCCACAAAACACAGGTCTACGACTTTCACCAAGAGCAATACTCGGGTACCGGCTACTATGAAATTTCAGGCAAAATGCTGACCAAAGCCAAGCGTTCTGCCGTATCACTGCCCGTCAAAGCCGGTACTGCAATTCTCTTCAACGATCGCTGTATCCACATGAGTACCCCCAACAACGCTGATCATGTGCGCTGGAGCGTCGATTTGCGCTACCAGCCCACCGACCAAGACCCCATGCCCCAGCACGGGGTGGGCTTTTTGGCGCGCTCACAGCGATACCCCCAGCGTGTGGCCACGCTGCAGGATTGGTTGGCCGAGCGCCCCGAGCACGGGGTGTGAGTGCTATCCCTGGAACTGCAACGCGCTCCGTCCGATGCTCTGAATGACGCCGTAGCGACATAACTCGTCGGCACCGACTTTGAGTGTACTCAGCTGCAGCTCGCCAGCCAGCACCGTCAGCGTGTAGGTGTCACGCCGGTAGCTGAGTGTGCCCCAGGCGTAGCCCGTCGCCCAGAATAGACTGCTCTCGGCGGCCATTGCACCAAACGACAATTCGCCGGTGCGGGCGTCGTACTGCTGCCCCGTCCACGCCATAATCAGGCCAAAACTCGCCATGGCACGGGCGTAGTGGTGGCCACATTCGGCTTCGTCAAACGGGCTGCGTTTGGCGCCGTCGTAGCGGGCGCGGATGTCGCTCACCACCTGCACCGCCTCGTCACGCAGTCCGCTATAGATCATGCCAGCGGCGGCGGTATATTCAAAGCCCGTCATGACTTCGGTGAAGTATGGGAATGGCCGTTGTGGGCGGTTGCCATGCGGATACGACGCCATCAGCAGTGCCGACTCGTCACCCAGCACGAAACTGCGCATGTGGTTGAAGTGATGGTGGAAGCCGACTTGGCGGTTGTATTTGTAAATACTCGCCAACGTGGTGCGCTGTTGTTCGGCACTGGTTAGGTCGCCGATACCACTGATATGTGCCAAATACTGCCCAACCAGCTGGTCGACCAGACAGCCATCGCCCAGCTGCAATTCGGGATCGGTGAAGTTGGAGGCTCCCATCACCATGTGGCGGATGCCAGGCGCAATGTTGGCGGCACTCATGGGCGGGCGGATTTCGTGGCGGTAGTACTCGCCGTTGAACAAGTTGGCTTCCACCCAGGCGCTGCCGTTTTTGTAGAGGCGCACACACTCATCGGCAAAGTCGTGGTCGTGCATGGCCCGTGCCATGCGCGCACTGGCACGCAACGCGGCCAGGTACCAGATGGTCATCTGTGGATTGGGACCGTAGTACTCCACGTCCATGGTGTTGTGCTGGCACCCTTCCATCACGCCGTCGCGGTCGCCGTCCCAGCCGTTGGGCACCCAAGCAAACATCAGCGCCGCTTTGGCGTGCGGGTAGAGCTGTGTGAGCCACTGCGTATCGCCACTCAAGCGCCAATCACGGTAGAGCTTGACGATACAGCCCATCTGACCATCGGCAGCAGCCGTGGGCCAGGCTTGGGCGATGCTGAGCGGCAAGCCGATGCGGAAGCTCATCTGGCCGTCGGGACGTGTGGCATACAAAAACTCATTCTCACGCATGGTTTTGGCCAGCGCACCAAACAAAAACGCCGTGGCTTGCTCGTAGTTCCAGACGTGCGTGCAGGTACCAAAGCACGAACCACGCGCATCATCTGTCCCCTCCCAGCCAAACAAGCGTCCATCGGGGGTGCGAAAGGTGGTTTGGCTGCGCAACGTGCTCAGATTAAACAGCGCCGCCTCAATGATGGGCTGTGGCAGGCTACTTTCGGCCAGTGCGGTCACGAATTCAAGCGTCTGTGCGCGCAAATCCTGCAGGCGCGGTGCGGTTTGCACCACCACATCCCAGGCGTCGCGGTAGCGCGTGGTGTATTCGTTGCCGATGATGGTGTCGGTATATTCGCCGAAGTGCATGGCGCCGTATTCTTCGGAGCGCCACGCCACCCGGTTGGGAAAATGCCATGTCAGCATGAATGTCACCCGCACATCCGCGTGTGGCGCCACCTGCGTGTGTTGCGCCAACGAGCCGATGGGTTTGAGGGCGGTGCTGCTGCGGGCGTCGAGGCGCCCATCGGCACGCAGGTCATCCCAAAAGTCCAGCAACGAGTCGCCCCAGGTGTAGTCGGCCCAGCCGGTGCGATGCGTGACGTCGTTGGCGCCAATCAGTGCCAGCACCATGCTCCCGTCGGCCTCGCTGCCACGCACGCTTGTGCTCGGTGTATAACGGAGCGCATGTATGTTCGTAGCCGTCACATAGTCGATAGTGTTGCGTCGTTTTGCTTTTTCTTCGTCAGATATTTGAAAGAAATCGTTGACGATACTCGCTGAATACCCCCCCGGCATGTAAATGGTGCCGAGGTGATTTTGGATGGATGCCACCACATCAACGGTCAGGGGCGTATCGCTGTGGTTGTGGATGTGGTAGGTCAGTGCCGCCATGGGGATGCCACTGTCGCTGGCGTTGGGTGGGATGAGCGGATTAAAGCCCTCGATGGTCACGCTGACCGGCACAGCGGGGTCGCTGAGATGCACCATGCCAAAGGGATAGGCCGCCTCAAAGGTGCAGTTGCGGAAGCGCGGCAAGCCGTGGTGGGCGGCTGGTGAGCCATAGGCGCCCTGGTATTCGTCGGCTTCGAGTGGCCCTTCGAGGGCGATGAGTGTCGGTGTGCCGCCTGGGGCACAGACGCGCAGGGCCACAAAGGCGGTATCGGGGCGGAACTTTTTGGCGGGGCGGTTGCCAATCTCCCAGTCGCGCAGATCGCCACGCCCGCCCAGCGACACGGTGCCTGTACCGATACCGCCCAGCGGCAAGGCGATGGTACGCAGATGCTGTTGGTCGTAGTGCCGGATCACCGGGATGCGTGTCGTTGACGTCATTGTCGTATTCCTTTTTCAGTAAAACCTAGCGCACGGCGTTGCGCGTGTCGATCAACAACGGGGCATGGCGTTTGATATCGGCCCAGTTGTAGGCGCTATGGTCGGTCGCCACAATCACACAATCGGCCTGCGCCATGCCCTGCGTCAGGTCGCTGACGCCGTGCAGGCGTTCGTCCTCGATGCGAATGCTGCTGACGTGCGGGTCGTGAAATGTCACGTTGGCGCCTTTTTCACGCAGCAGATGAATGATGTCGAGCGCTGGTGATTCACGCACGTCAGAGACATCTTTTTTGTAGGCCACACCGAGTACCAAAATCGTGCTGCCGCGCACCGCTTTACTGCGGTCGTTGAGGGCGTCGGCGACTTTTTGTACCCAGTAGCGTGGCATGGATGTGTTGACTTCGCTGGCCAGCTCGATAAACCGCGCCGTGTAGTCGAGTGTTTTCAGCTTCCACGACAAATACAGCGGATCGATGGGGATACAGTGTCCACCCAGCCCGGGGCCGGGGGTGAATTTCATAAAGCCAAACGGCTTGGTGGCGGCCGCTTCAATCACTTCCCAGGCATTGAGCCCCAAGCGGTCACACATCAGCAGCACTTCGTTGACCAGCCCGATGTTGACGGCGCGGAAGGTGTTTTCCAGTAATTTGGCCATTTCGGCGGCTTCGGGGCTACTCACCGGTACCACGCGTTGGATGGCCGATTCGTACAGCGCTTTGCCAGCCGCCATACAGGCGGGAGTGATGCCACCCATAACTTTGGGGGTGTTTTTGGTCGTCCAGTCGGTGCGACCGGGATCGACGCGCTCGGGCGAAAAGGCCAGGAAAATATCGCCCCCCACGCTAAAGCCGCGCTCTTGGATGCGGGGCAGGAATATCTCACGCGTGGTACCCGGGTAGGTGGTGCTTTCGAGGACAATCAGCTGCCCAGGGCGCAGATGTGCCGCAATGTCGGCCGCAGCACTCAACACCGCCGACATGTCGGGGTCGCGCGTTTTGCTCAGCGGCGTAGGCACACACACGCTGATGGCATCCATGTCGCTCAGGCGTGCCATATCGGTGGTGGCGTCGAGCAAGCCGGCACTGACCAGCCGTGCTACTGTAGCACTAGGGATGTCGTCGATATAGCTTTGGCCACTGTTGATGATGGCGGCGCGCTCGGCACTCAAATCAAAGCCGGTGACACGGAAGCCAGCCTCTGCAAAGACCACCGCCAGTGGCAACCCCACATACCCGACACCGATGATGCCGATGCGCGCCGTGCGCTGGCTGATGCGTTCGAGCAATTGGGTATGTGACGTCGACATACACGTGTCCCCTGTTAAAACACTCTTGTACGGCATTATAGCATTTGCGTCTTTATAACGGTACCACGCGATTTTTACATATGGTCGTGTGCGACGGATGGACACACAACCGTAGGGGCGTCATTTCATGGCGCCCCTACGCACCGGCGCGTTGCGCCGATGCCATGACGCCAATGAGCGGCCGCCGTCATATCGTGACCGCCACACACGCTTTCCGTCACGGCAAAACGCGACCAGACTGCGCTGCCGTCATGCCATGCGCACGAAGTGGTCGTGGCATCTTTTCGTCAAGGTTCGCTTATTTCTGTATCTGTGGAAAAGATGGCACCGGCGCGAAGCGCCGATGCCATGACGGGGGCAGGCGTTACAACGGTACCACGCGATTTTTACATATGGTCGTGTGCGACGGATGGACACACAACCGTAGGGGCGTCATTTCATGGCGCCCCTACGCACCGGTGCAACGCACCGGTGTCATGACGGGTGCGGGCACGCATCACTTGCTCCATAGCCGAGGATGGTGTGAGTGTTGCTCATTTTGGCCAAATTGATTTATCATAAGCATGATGCATCATGCATGAGCAAACGATGTATCAAAGTGTTTATCGTAAGGAGTCGACATGACTGCGTATAGTGTGATGTTGTTTTTGCATTCGTGGATGCGCTGGGCCGTCGTGATTACCGCAGTATTGGTCATCGTGCAAGCATTTCGTGGCTGGTCAGGTGGTGTGGCATGGGATGCCACCAAGGCGCGTTTTGCGTCGTGGTTTGTCAATACGACGAGCATCCAGTTGGTCCTCGGTTTGGTGTTGTACGGCTTTTTGAGCCCAGTCACCCTGCAGGCATTTAGTGACATGGGTGGTGCCATGAAAGATAGCGTCACTCGTTTCTGGGCCGTCGAGCATATGTCGGTGATGCTGGTAGCAGTCGCACTGGCACATATCGGTGCAGGACGCGTCAAGAAAGCTGCCGACGATCAAGCCAAGCACCGTGCTGCTGCTATTTTCTTTACGCTCGCCATCGTATTGATTTTGTTGTCAATTCCGTGGGCTGGAATAACGGCACGTCCGTTGTTTCGTTTCGACTTCTAATGACACTCGATTTGCGTGAACGTATTTTGCACGAGGCGGCGACGCGGTTCGTCGCCTCAGGCTATCATGCCGTCTCCATGCGTGAAGTGGCTGAGGCCGTCAATGCCTCCAAAGCAGCAATTTACTACCATTTTACTGACAAAGAAGCATTGCTTTTGGCTATCATGGAGCAATCACTCACTGAATTGATTCGCATAGTCAATATCGGGATGCACGCCCATACTGCTACCGAAGCCCGGTTAGTTGCAGTCGTTGCTGGACTCCTAGGGCTCAACGCCGTCCAGCGTGCAGCCATGCGTCTCGCCATGTTTGAATTGCAGCATCTGGGTGAAGTACAGCGTAAGTCTTTTGCACAGCGCTACGACCGTGAATTCATCGAGCGTCTGCGCACTATTTTACGTGACGGACAACACGCTGGTGATGTCCGTACCACCGTTGATATCCAAATGGGCACATGGGCATTATTGGGTTTGTTGTACCCTTTTGCATTGATGCCATCACGCGGCTACGATGTCCCTACCTTGAGCCGTACGCTGGTGGAGCTGTTTTTACGCGGTGTGCGCGGATGACGCATCCCCACTCAGCTGCGCGACCAGTTGACTGGGGCTGAGATCAGCCAAGGTGCGCAGGCGCAGTGATACGGGTGGCATCCAGGCATCGACGAGTGCGGGAATTGGGACAGCCACACAGCGCATACTCGCCCGGGCTGCTGCTGTTGCGCCATGTGCTGAATCCTCAAAGACCACACATGTTTCAGGGGCTGTGCCCACGGCATTGGCCGCAGTCAGGAATATTTCGGGTGATGGTTTGACCTGTGCCACGTCATCGCGGGTCACAATCGCCGCAAAGCGCTGGATGAGCTGGTGGTGGGTCAGCCAGCGGGTTACCCAGGCGCGATCGGCGCTCGAGCCGACCGCCAACGTGATGTGGTGTGCATCTGCGTAGTCAAACAGTGCCAACACGCCTGGGCGGAGCGATTGCAGCATGACTCGCTCATGGTAACGCTCGTGATTGATGGTGCGCCAATGACCGCGGTCGATAGGCTGGCCAAGTTTGGCTTCGAGTGCCTCATATGGGTCGAAGCCACCGACTGTGCCTAACCCGTTGCGCCACTCTTCGATGGCCAGGGTATGCCCGTGTGCTTGCCACATTTCACTCACCACCACAAAATCTTGCGACTCGGTATCGAGAATTGTCCCGTCGAAATCAAAAATAAACGTGCTAATGCGCATAATCATCCTTGTGTGCAGATTGGTAAAATTATCGTAGCACAACTGCGACCATGACGAGAGAGGAACATCTATGTGGATTGCCCCACGACTACAGCACCGCGTTATTGCGATTACTGGGGGCGCGCATCGGCTGGGTGCTGCCGTGGTACGGCTCGCTGCTCAGCATGGTATGCGAGTGGCGTTTAGTTATCACCGCGCGGTATCAGATGCGTATGATTTGTGTGCCGAATTACGTGCATCAGGCCAGCATGTGTGGGCGTGGCAGGGTGATTTGACCCAGCCAGGTTCCCCTGAAGCATTTGTTGATGCGGTGGTAGCAGAGTATGGTGCACTCGATGTGCTGGTCAACAATGCGGGGGTATGGCAGGCTACCCCAGTGGGTCAAGTAGCGGCGCATGACTGGGATGTCATGCTTGATCTCAATGTGAAAGCCGCATTTCATACCATCCAACATGCGGTGCCAGCGTTGCAGGCAGCGACGGGCGCAGTCGTCAACATCTGTGACGCAGGAGTGTATCGTCCATGGCGCCACTATACGCCCTATTTGGCCAGTAAAGGTGCACTCGTCACGATGACGACTGCGCTTGCACGTGAGCTCGCACCTGATATCCGCGTCAATGGTGTCGCCCCTGGTCTCGTATTGCCTGCCACAGATTGGCAGGAGCCACAAATTCAGCGTGTGGTGCATGCGGTGCCGTTGCGGCGTGTGGGGACTGCCGCAGATGTGGCTGAGGCAGTGCTGTTTCTGGCGAGTGCACCGTATATCACGGGCGTTATATTGCCAGTGGATGGCGGATTGACACGCTAAAAAACACCACACGGGCCAAGCCCGTGTGGTGTTGGTCATACATGCGCGCATTAGGGAGTACGTGTGCGTGACGGCGTGCGTGTGTTTGTTGGCGTCTTGGTGTTCGACGGTGTGACGGTTTCAGATGGTGTCACTGTTTCTGATGGGGTCTGGGTAATCATGGGTGGCGGTGTGCTAGTGCGTGAAGTCATCACGTTGCCAACCGACATTCCCGCAACGATAATGGCGCCTGAGCTCAACCCGACAATCGAATTCTGGTTGTCGGAGTCCACGAAGATAACGTTACGCCGTGCCGAGAAGGGGAAGTTGGTGTAGATCGAGTTGCCCCAGACAACCAACGTACCATCAGCTTTCACTGCAAATGAGCACTCGCGGCCAGCCGCAATTTGTACGATATTGGTTGCCGCAGCAGGGATGCGTAGCTGCCCCTTGGCATTTGAGCCCCAGCCGACCACCCGCCCATTGTCGAGCAATGCCAACGAATGGTTTTCACCAGCACTGATGGCTACCACATCACGCAATCCAGCGGGGACCTTGGCTTGGCCGAGGCGATTATCACCCCAAGCGACCACGGTACCGTCGGCACGCAGTGCAAGTGCGTGGCGGTCACCACCGTCAAGTGCAATGACATTTGCAGAGGTTGTGTCATACAAGAACGGTGGTACGTTGGTTTGCCCCCATTCGTTGCGCCCCCAGGCTTCTACGGTGTTGTCTTGGGTGATGACCATCGCGAAACGTCCACCAGCAGCAACCGCTTTGACGTTTGTCATGGCTTCGTTTGGTGGCTCACCTTCACCATACAGGCTCTCCCCCCACGTGTATAGATCGCCGTTACCGGCCACGGCGTATGCCGTGTTAATACCTGCAGCTACGTCCTTGAAGAGCAGTGTACGAGCTGCCAACGGGATAGTTGATTGTTGGAAATTGTTCGATCCCCAAGTGACCAATGTGCCGTTATTGAGCAACCCAATGACAAACAAATTCCCAATTGCCGCATTGCGCAACTGATTCGGGCGTGGTGTCAGCGACGGGGTAAAGGTATCGGTGGGTGTGGGCGTGTCGGTGGATGTCGGGGTATTGGTCGGTGTCGATGTATCCGTGGGTGTCGATGTAAATGTCGACGTGGATGTTTCGGTCGGTGTCGATGTATCCGTAGGCGTCGGCGTATTGGTCCGTGTCGGCGTGCTGGTGCGTGTGTTTGTCGGGGTATTGGTTGCAGTGGCCGTACGGGTTGCCGTCTGAGTCGGTGTGGACGTATTGGTGAATGTAGGGGTAATGGTAAAGGTTGGTGAGATGCCAGTGAATGTGACTGACGACTTGCCAACCGCATTCTCAATCCCCGTACCAGTTAAACCACTTGCACTGCTCGACGTAATCGTATACGTTGCATTTGCAGTTGCACCCACATCGAAGTCGATGACACAGTTTTCAAGCGCATTAACAGCAGCACCACTGACAGTAAGCGTACTCCCAGATACGGACACCGTGGCACCACAGGTGTTGTTGATACCACCAAATACCAACCCAGCCGGCAACGTAAAGGTATACCCGAGTCCAGATGCGTTGCTGAGCATGGAGTTATTGAGTGTGAGGTAGAGATGCCCGATACCACTGACGCTTTCATCGAGCCATGTGGCTTCGAGATTGACTGCCTGCTTCCCCACATAGGTCAGATTTTCGACCGTATATGTGCCGGCAGCACTGCCAAGCGTATGCTGAATCATAAATCCAGCATCATGTGTGTTGGTGGGATCATTGAGGTCGTTTTGCGCATATTCGCCGATATCACCACCAGCCACGACGCTGGGATACGGGTGTGTGTAATACTGTGCTACTGCACCTTGGAATGTTGACATGCTGGTCGAGCGCAACACTTCGCGCATGCCAAAAATAGCCTGACTATCGGTTTCAACACTCGTGACATCACGCATCGGCGACAGCGTGAGCATGCCATGTGCTTCTTTGTCGTAGTCGCCAGTCGGTGGCGTCTGCCCAGGTGCGGTATCCCCACCCTTGTAGAGTTTGACAGTCCCCGTATTACCTACTGGGATAATGACTTTGTAGGATTCTTTGTAGTAGCGATTGGGGAACGTATATTTGATTGACCGCACCACGGTATAGACACGAGTGCTAATGGTCTTGGTATAGGTCAATACTGCCGACCCATCACCCGTCGTCGACCCACCGCTGGTGCTCGCAGTGCCGGTCAGGTTGCCGATAACGAGATCATCAAAGGTGTCAGCACCACTCAACTCGCGCGATGCACGTGAGCCGTTCATTGATGTGTAGAGCGTGCCACCGACATTGAGATGGAACCCCATCTCACCACCGAGATATGCATAGACATCATTACGATGTTTAATCTGCTCACCGAAGCGCGCCACATTAAACGTCATACGGATGCCATCTGACCCGTCTGTCGCAACACCCCCGCCTCCATTAATTGTGACTACACTCGATGCACTCGGCGCAGCAGCATAACTGGTTTGCTGTGGCTGAATGGGAAAGAGTGTCAATACAATCACAACAAGTGTGGTAATTGACCAATATTTGGTGTGGGATAAACGTGTCATAATCATGTATACCATGTGCATCATCAAAAATATCAACTCCATGGTAGCGTGTTACAGTACGGTGTGTCAAGTTGACATACAACAAACCGCATAACATTTTCATTACAATACGTAGATGATTTTATTGTACTATCTGTAATGAAAGTACTCATAATTACTATGCGCAATCTCTCCAATACGATGATTGTCTCGTATTACAAAACAGATGTGTATTACTTTGGGCGCACCTGTCCACTCGGGGCACGTTCGTTTGTCGCATCTGATTCAGTTTGGGCAGACTGCCGATCCAACACGACTTTGATGGCGGCATCAGTCATATGCGTGCTCCAATACGCCATGATAATCGCAAAGAATAACAACAACAGAATCAACAACAGTGCAGAAACCACAAAGAGCAGACTTGCAATCACCAACATCAGGAGTGAGGCAAATGCGTTGGTAAACATCAGTCCAGCTGCATTGCGAAAAATCATTCCCAGCGATGAGTCTGGTTGGCGTGCCAAGACTGGCAACAAAAACGCAAGGTAGATAACCCACAACAACGTTAAATCAAAGAAGAGGACAATCAGTGGCACCGCAATATTGCTGGGGATTTGTGCTGTATTACCGTAAAACCACATATTGAACACACATGTCAGTAACACCCCTGCCCACACGGCGTGCACTGCCACTCGTTTGCCAAAGTTGATGCGCATGCCGGTAATGAGGTCGCGCCAGCTTACCGCCAGACCATCAACGACACGGCGTGCCAAATAGCTGAGCGCACCATTGGCCACCACAAAGAGGATAAATACTGCGATGCCAAGCAACAGTGCTCCCGCAAAAAAACCTGCAACCATGTTTTGATAGACCAACAGGGCGAGCGGTGCCACCATGATGCACCAGAGGGCATTCGCAAAGATACTGAGAAACATTTCTTCAAAAAAATCTTTGCAGCTTAGCCAAAACGTGCGTAATGCAATCATAAATATGTTACTCCTTTGTTGATGCTGATGAGGGCTGCGTTCGGTCCTGCAACACGTGTGCCAGCCGCCGGATACTCTGGTATTCGTGCCACGGCCATGGTGCCGAGGTAATCCACGCACGGATATGGTGGATGGATGCAGTGCGACGTGACTGGATGTACTGACGTTGTTGCCACAATATGCGCCAATCCGCCCAAATACTGAGACGGCCAGCAATACCAGCCCAGTGACCATGCAGCGCCAACCAGATGCAAGCAACCACATCATACAACAGGATGCGATGCCAGTAGCGTAGCCAGAGTGCCGTGGGCAGGCAACGAATCATGGTGCGCCAGCGATTGCGCCCCAGCAACCGTTGCTTGAACGGTGAGCCTTGGCCACTGGTGGCCGAGTAGACATGGCGGATGCGTGCCCGTGGTTCGAGTACCGTGTGCCAGTTGCGCAGGCGGGCGCGCCATGCCAGGTCGACGTCTTCGAGATAGTTGAAAAAGTCATCAGCAAAGAAGCCAATATCATCGAGCATGTGGCGGCGCAACAACACCGCTCCGCCACTTGCACCAGCGATTAACACCGGTTCGCGTGGCAGAGAATCGACTGGCACGGTGAAATCGCGATCGACGGCCACCCCATCACTGCGCAACTCGATCCCCGTGGATGCGACCAGATGGGGGGCATGGTCAAAGACGAGGGTGGCTGCAATTGCCCCTACATCGTGTGCTACTGTGGCTGCGTGTTGGCGTAACCAGGTCAACGCATCGGGTGCCACAAAGGCGTCGTTGTTGATGAGCAGAATCCACGGGTGGCGGCACATGGGCAATGCCGCATTGTTGCCACCGGCAAAGCCGATATTGTGTGGGAGTGCAATCACGTCGACCCATGGGGCATGTGTGGCTAGCCAGGTCACGCTCTCATCATGAGACCCATTGTCAACCACAATCACCTGGTCAGTGGGGATGAGTGTAGGATGGAGGGCGGCCAGACACTGTGTCAGGAGCTGTTTGCCGTTCCAGTTTACGATGACGATCGAGAATGCCAGGGAGGTCATGGAGCGCCGCTGAGCATGCGCCACCACCGTACCCAGTTTGGTTCGGTGATTTGAATGGTTACCGTATCGCTCACCGCACTTGGTTGTGTGAGCGTGGTTGTGTCACTGATGATGCGGTCTGGGTACGTCGGCATGATCACGGTGTCACCGGGGCGGGCGTACCCCAACTGCTCACGCGCCACGAGTTCGGCGTAATCAGTGGATTCGTAGTACAAGACCGATTGGCGTAAATCACGGTTTTCTGCGTTTAGACGTGCCACATCTGCACGCACTTCTTCGCGGAGTTGCTCCAGTTGTGCTTGGCGCACTACCTGATTCACGAAGTTAAAGAGAAACAGTCCGCCGACGATCACGACCACTATTGCCGCAGGAGAAAGACGTCGCCGGCCAAACACACTCAACCAGCGCCATGCACTGGGGCGGCGAGTGCGTCTGACCGTTGATCGTACAGCAGAAGGACGTGGACTCATGGGCGAATCCCGTATGTGGAATAAGAACTATTTGTCGCCACGATTGCTACGGGGAGCTTCGAGCAACAAGGGCTCGTCAGCATTGGCCGACATCGTGCTCTGCCCGCGGAACAAACCACCTGGTTCGATGTGCAGTGCAGACGTCATAATGTCGCCCCATACCTTGCCAGTTGGTGAGATTTCGAGTTGGTCTACGACGGTAATCTCGCCACGTACGGCACCTGACACGTGACAGTTTTGCGACTTGATGGTGGCAATGACCCGCCCCGTCTCGCCGATAATCAGATTGCCAAGCACCTCGACATCGCCTTCGACGGTACCGTCAATACGCATGTTTCCGTCAGATTTAATGGTGCCGACAAAACTCGTGTTGCTCCCAATCACGGTCTCGGGTTTGGTATTGCTGACCGTGGTAACCGCTGTTTGGGGTTTTTTGCTACCGAACATGTAGTTCCTCCATGTAGTGTTTGGCAAGTACGCAGTGCATAAGGTGATATGTACGGAAAGGAACGCAGATGCCGAAACAATTGAGTCACACTGTTACCATGTGATTCGAGATACAAACGATATTATAGATGATAGACAGGTGGTGAGGCAAGTGTCAAAGTTTTCAGTGAGATGACAAGAATCTGATGCGCACAACTATTTAGGTGGTGTACCCACGGGTATCTCATAGCCGTGTTGTGCCAAAAAACGCCGGTCGTCAGCATCGAGTGCCACAGATGCCAGCAAGTCGGGACGGCGTTGCAACGTGCGCAACAAGCGTTGCTGCCGGCGCCATTGTGCAATCGCTCCATGATTGCCACTCGCCAGTACTGCGGGTACTGCTTGGTCTTGCCATACCGCAGGGCGTGTGTAGTGTGGGTATTCGAGGAGCCCATCACTATGCGATTCTTCTGCAACAGAATCGTGATTGATCACACCATCCACATAGCGCGATACGGCGTCAACTACCACCATGGCAGCGAGCTCACCACCCGTCAGTACATAGTCGCCAATCGAGATTTCTTGCTGCACATAGGTGGTGCGTACACGCTCGTCGATTCCTTCGTAGTGCCCACAGATCAACAGTAAGCGTGGCCGTTGACTGAGTGCGAGCACTAGGCGTTGATTGAGCACTTCGCCATCGGGGCTGAGATATACAACGTGTGCTGGTGTACTCGCTGCCGCCTGGGCGGCAGTAATAGCGCGGGCGAGTGGCTCGATTTTCATGACCATCCCTGCACCACCACCATACGGCGTATCGTCACAGGTACGATGCCGATCGCTGGCATGTGCCCGGATGTCGTGGACGGCGATATGGATTTTGTCGGCCTGTTGTGCCCGTTTGATGATACTCGCCTGAAATGGGCTGGTAAACATGTCGGGGAAAAGTGTCAAAATATCAAAGCGCATGCGCATCCTCGTGAGGGGTATCGTGCTCCCTCATCATTGTACTGTGAAGTCATGCATATCAGCGAATCGTAATCTGATATCAATATTGTTACTATACAAAAATAGCACGCATGTGCTATACTCCATACCAGCATGCAATGGAACAAAGGACGCAACAATGACCACACTCGTAATTGGCGATATGGCACCTGATTTCACCCTGTTGAGTGATGCAGGCACGCCTATCACCTTGTCTGCCTTACGGGGGCAGACAGTGGTGATTTATTTCTACCCCAAAGACGATACTCCAGGGTGTACCACGCAGTCGTGCGGGTTCCGTGATAATTATGCAGTCATCCAAGCCGCTGGTGCAGTAGTGCTGGGCATCAGTCCCGACACCGTGGCATCGCATGTCAAATTCAAACAAAAGTTTGCCTTACCCTTCCCGCTGCTTGCGGATACCGAACATACCGTGTGTGAGGCATACGGTGTGTGGGGTGAAAAGAGCATGTACGGCAAGAAATACATGGGTGTGACACGTAGTCATGTGGTGGTGGGTCCAGATGGACGCCTCGTTGATGTACAAATCAAAGTCAGCCCCGAAGAAAGTGTCAGCCGCGCCCTGAGTGCAGTGCAGTAATACGCATAAATACGAGTAAGGAGACAACAATGGCACCACGCATCATCACCGGTGAAAGTACCAAACGCATCCGCTGGATGGTTACCCTGCAGGGGGGCCTCGAGGCGCTTTTCCGTACCCGTCGCGATGTATTAATCGCTGGTGGTGTGCCATGGTACACCCACCCCGCCAAAAGCGACAGTGCTACCCCAGACGTGTTTGTGGCCTTTGGGGTGGCGCGTGGCGAGCGTACCGCGTATCGCCAGTGGGACGAAGGCAATGTGGTGCCACAGGTCGTCTTTGACGTAATTGTGCCAGGGATGAGCATGGTCACCATTTGTCGACGACTCAAGTTCTATGAGCGTGCCGGTGTCGAAGAATACTACATGTATGATCCTGATACCAACGAAACCATAGGATGGCTCCACAACGGCAGCCATTTCGAAGAAATCGATACCTTGGCAGGGTGGCATAGCCCTCGCCTCGGTGTGCACTTCAGTATCGAAGAGGGTGAGTTGGTCTTGAGTCGTCCCAATGGTGAACGCTTCATGAGCTACGTCGAGTTGGCTGAGCTCTATGAGCGCGACCACGAGCGTGCCCAACAAGAGCACGAACGTGCTGAACAAGAACGTGCCCGTGCTGATCATCATGCTGCCCGCGAAAAGATGCTCATTGCACGACTGCGCGCCTTGGGCTTTAATCCGGACGACGTCACCGCAGACAACTTCGCCGAAAGCATCGACACCAGCGAACGCGCCGCTGTCGAGTAAATCTACTGCCGATACGGGGTGCGACTCCGTGGGCGCGACTGCGGTGAGCGGCGCGTGAGTGCACTCTCGATGTCGGCTGTGGCAATCACGTTGCCGTCAGATGTCTGATGCACGGGAATCCCGTGTGTTGCCGCCCACTGCCAGAGTGTGGCTACCGGTAGTTGGAGTTGCCGTGCTGCAGCTTCAATCGTAATCAGGGAGTGCCGGTAGATGGTGTGGTGGATGACGGCGCTGAGTCCCGGCCATTGGGGTGTGCTCTTCATGGGCGTGCTCCTTGAGCCATTCAACAACCGTCTGCTGGCGGCAGCGCCAATGGGTTGCCCCACCAAAGCATGTGCCCGGTAGCGCATCGTTGGCGAGGTGGTGGGCGAGCCAAGCATACGGCAAATCACAGATGACGACGAGATCCATCACCGTACAAATGTCGGGGAGTGGGGTGCGCTGCTGTGCGAGCTGTGCAAGTGCATGGCGGTAGTAGTTGATGTGTGGGTGCATGCATCCCTCCGTCTTTGTGTAGTGAATCTAGCCATACTGTAGCGAGGGATGGATGCATGCGTCCATCCCCCGATTATCCTCAAAAACATCCCCCGTAAAGCGCACCAAACGTGTGATGGCGTGATGTGGGGTATTTTCGTCATTCATATGCCAAAAGACCCGTATGGACCAATGTGTCGTTTGTAGGGTATATGCGTTGATGCGTCATGTGCGACATCGAGCGCGTTTTTTACTATGGAGTATGCCGTATCTGCTGCAATCCGTGTCTTACGTTGAGCTCGGCGCGAATGGCACTCGGATGAAATGTTGCATCTGATTTCGCACCAGCGTTCGACTGCATCGTTGTACTCCTCCAATGCGATCCAGCGTGCGTGATGTGCAATGTTGCGTGGCTTTGCATGCTGCAGTGTATGCAGCTGTGGTTATTCTATCTTCGATACAAAAGGCTTTATAGATGTGATGGTAATGACGGAGCTTATAGTGACAGGTCATGCCAACAACAGGCTACTCAGATCCTTGCGACAGACGCACATCGAGTGTGGCGATATCAGCCACACTCGATGCCGTACAATCCAAACCCTCATGTGGAATGCTTCATTGTTTATTCATCGTCATCATGCGAGTCTGCATGCGCCGTCAAAATCATCAGCCCGTTGCTCGATGGCATCATCGACATGGCGCGGAAGCGGTGCTCTTGCACGGGTACTGGCATATTGGCGGCGCATGGCGTGCCAAATTTAGGCTGTGCGTAGGGCAAATGCGTGGTGCCTCGGGCGAGGATGTGCAGGTAGTTGGCTAGCGCGCCTTCCCACGGCTGTCCGTGGTTCCATGGCACTGCTGAGCGCGCATTGCAGTAGTGTGCCACAAACGAGCGGCGCAAGCGGTCTTTGCTTTTGTTGGTGTGTGAGCGGTGCAGCACGTGCCCACCAAAAAAGACCACATCGCCGGGGTCGGCTTCGACTTTGACTTCACGGCCGGCATATTTGGCAGCGACACGCGTCAACCCATTTTTGCTTTCGTCCGTGTTGCTGGCGCCAAAGATGGGCTGGATGTCGCTGATGACCTGGTCACCATTGGGTGATTGGCCATCACTATCGGGATAAATGGGCTCGTGTTGTGAGCCTTCGGTCATCCACAAGCAGCCGTTTTCTTCGTCGGCGCGGTCGATCGCCAGCCAGGCACCAATCAAGGTGTCAGGCTGAGACGGGATGTAGTAGGCATCTTGGTGGTAGCCTTGACCGGGTTGACCGGGCTGTTTGAAAAAGAGCATCGTCTGCAACGCAAGCACATCGGGACCGATGAGCGCCTCGAGCACGTCGAGAATTCGTGGGTGGAGCAAGTAGCGCTCGTGAATTTCAGACACGCGGTGGAGCATGTGTACGCGTAGCCAGTATTGCACGCGTTGCTCGGGGGTAAGTGTGTCTGGGGGAAGTGGTACGCCGGGGATGACTTCGCGCCCGTAGCGCAGATTATCGGTGTGGGTGGCGAGCTCGGCGACTTCAGCAGGCGAAACCAGCCCCTTGACGGCCAAGTAGCCGTGCTCACGGAAAAATACATACTCGTCGACGCTGACGTGGTAGCGGTCAGTACGGACAGATGCAACTGTGCTCATATCGACTCCTTTGTCTCTACAGGTACGTTTCTGCACCATCATACCATGACATGTGCATCATGAAGATAGCGAGAATATGCCGATTTCTTCACTTTCATTTAACATAATATTTCATTTGTAATCGTATTGTAATCTAATAAAAACATCGAATTCGGGGGAAAAATGGGATTTAGGGCATCAGAACCAAAAGTATTCGATTTGACATAGGCGAGTGCGTTATGGTATCATTCTTCCTTGCCGGCAAACCGGCGACAGTGTGAAGTAATTCGAGTACCCTCGCTCTAAGGCGCAGCTGGTGTTGCGACCAGACCCAGAGGGTAACGTGTTTTTTGTGTGCAGTGGGGACTGAGGAGAAAGCAGAGAGCATGCCGACGATCAATCAGTTAGTACGAAAGCCACGCAAGCCGGTAGAGCGCAAGGTCAAAGCACCAGCGCTCCGCTTCAACTACAACGTGTTGAAGGGCAAATTGACGCGTGGGAGCGGGTCACCGTTCAAGCGAGGGGTATGTACGCAGGTCCGTACGATGACCCCCAAGAAGCCGAACTCGGCACTGCGCAAGATTGCGCGTGTGCGTTTGTCAAACGGCATGGAAGTGACGGCGTACATTCCAGGTGAGGGGCACAACCTGCAGGAGCACTCTGTAGTGCTTATTCGCGGTGGTCGTGTCAAAGACTTGCCGGGTGTGCGTTACCACATTGTGCGTGGCACGTTGGACTCACAGGGTGTGGCCAACCGCAAGCAGGGTCGTTCGAAGTACGGCACCAAGAAGGCGAGTGCCGCGCCAGCCAAGAAGAAGTAGCACTCAGACGAGTGACTGTTGATAGGGTGAGAGGTCGATATGCCCCGACGTGGCAAGACAATCAAGCGTGAAGTGCTCCCCGATGCACGATTTGGTAGCATGGTAGTCACGCAGTTAATCAACAAGACGATGATGCGTGGCAAGAAGAGCGTCGCAGAAAAAATCGTCTACGGCTCATTGGAGATGGCTGCAGAGCGTATCAAGAAGACCCCCATGGAAGTATTGGATGGGGCGTTGCGCAATGCAGGTCCGGTCATTGAAGTCAAGCCGCGCCGTGTAGGTGGTGCCACCTACCAGGTACCGGTCGAGGTCAAGGCAGAGCGTCGTTTGTCGTTGGCAATTCGTTGGTTGTTGGGCTCAGCGCGGTCGCGCAGTGGCAAGCCAATGATTGAGCGTTTGGCCACAGAGTTGGTCGATGCCTACAACAACACGGGTTCGACCATCAAGCGCCGTGAAGACGTACAGCGCATGGCAGAAGCCAATCGCGCCTTCTCGCACTACGGTCGCTTCTAATTGAGTAGCAAATTGTCGCATGCGCGACACAAGGAGTAGGTAAGGGTTATGCCTCGCGAAACACCGTTGAATCGCTACCGTAACATCGGCATTATCGCGCACATTGATGCGGGTAAGACGACTACCACGGAGCGCATCCTCTACTACACCGGTCGTACATACAAGATCGGTGAAGTACACGAAGGCACCGCAACCATGGACTGGATGGAGCAGGAGCGTGAGCGTGGGATCACGATTACAGCTGCCGCCACCACCGCCGAGTGGGAAGTAGCGGGTGTCAAGTATCGTATCAATATCATTGACACGCCCGGTCACGTCGACTTCACCGCTGAGGTGGAGCGTTCGTTGCGTGTGCTCGACGGTGGCGTAGTCGTCTTTGACGCAGTGGCCGGTGTGGAGCCGCAGTCAGAAACGGTATGGCGCCAAGCCGACAAGTACCGCGTGCCGCGCATTTGTTTCGTCAACAAAATGGATCGCACTGGGGCTAATTTCGAGCGAACTGTTGACATGATTGTCGACCGCCTCGGTGCCAAGCCGGTGTGTATCCAGTTGCCCATCGGTGCTGAAGACCGCTTCCGCGGTATCATCGACCTCATCGAGTTCAAGGCGGTGTTGTACACCGACGACTTGGGCAAGAAAGAAGAATGGGTCGAGATTCCTGACGAGTTCAAGGCACATTCAGAAAAAATGCGCAACGAGATGATTGAGCGCATTTCTGAGACAGACGAAGAGCTAGTGACGATGTATCTCGAGGGGCAGACCCCGAGTGTCGAGCAGTTGCGCACGGCGTTGCGCGCTGCTACGATCGCTAATACGCTGGTGCCGGTGTTGTGTGGTGCAGCGTTGCGCAACAAGGGTGTGCAGCGCATGCTCGACTGTGTGACCTACTACTTGCCGTCACCGCTCGATATCCCGGCCATGAAGGGTGTCATGCCTGGTACGGACACCGATGCTGAGGATGTCGAATTCATTGTGCGTAAAGCAGATGATGGCGAGCCGTTTACGGCGCTGGTCTTCAAGATTTTGGCAGACCCATTTGTGGGGAAGCTGGCATATTTCCGCGTCTACTCGGGTAAGCTCGAAAAGGGCAACTACGTGTTGAACACGACCCGTGGTCGCCGTGAACGTGCTGGTCGTCTGATTCAGATGCATGCCAATCACCGCGAAGAAATCGACGAAGTATTGGCTGGCGATATTGCCGCCATGGTCGGTCCCAAAGAAAGTTTCACGGGGGACACGATTTGTGATCCCGAGAATCCAGTATTGCTCGAAACCATCCGCTTCCCCGAGCCGGTGATTCAGTTGGCCATCGAGCCCAAGACCAAAGCCGACCAAGACAAGATGGGCATTGCACTCAACAAACTGGCCGAAGAAGACCCCACGTTCCGCGTCTTTACCGACCAGGAAACAGGGCAGACCATTATCGCCGGTATGGGTGAGTTGCACCTCGAAGTCATCGTCGACCGCATGCGCCGCGAATACAAGGTGGAAGCCAGCCAAGGCAAGCCCCAAGTCGCCTATCGCGAGTCGATTACGTCACCTGCCGATATTGACAGCAAGTTTGTGCGTCAGTCGGGTGGTAAGGGTCAGTACGGTCACGTCAAATTGCAACTCGAGCCACTTGAGCGTGGCAAAGGGTTTGAGTTTGTGAATGCCATCGTGGGTGGTACCATTCCACGTGAGTATATCCCCGCTGTCGAAGCCGGTGTCAAAGAGGCCATGGCTGGTGGGGTGATGGCAGGGTATCAGGTGGTTGACCTCAAAGTCACGGTGTACGATGGTTCATATCACGATGTGGACTCATCAGAAATGGCCTTTAAGATTGCCGCATCAATGGGTCTCAAAGACGGCGTGAAAAAAGCCGGTCCGCAGATTCTTGAGCCGGTCATGAAGGTCGAAGTCGTCACGCCCGAAGACTTCCTCGGTACGGTGTTGGGTGACCTCAACAGCCGCCGTGGCCAAGTCGAAGGCATGGAAGCGCGTGGGAATGCGCAAGTGGTACGTGCATATGTGCCGCTTGGTTCAATGTTCGGGTATACGACAGAATTGCGCTCGTCAACACAGGGTCGAGCAACTTCGTCGATGGAGTTTGCCTATTATGCGCCGTTGCCAGATCATCTGGCCAAAGAAATCATCGAGAAGCGGCGCGGTTAGTTTGTGTGTCGGTTATGGAATTAGTTGTTTTGTAGGTAATGTGGAGGCATGAGGAGTCATGGCAAAGCAGAAGTTTGAGCGCAACAAGCCACATATCAACGTCGGCACCATTGGTCACGTCGACCACGGTAAGACCACGTTGACGGCCGCCATCACCAAGGTGTTGGCATTGCGCGGTGCTGCCCAATTCACGGCGTACGACCAGATCGACAACGCCCCCGAAGAGCGCGCCCGCGGTATCACGATTGCCATCCGGCACTTGGAATACCAGACCGAGAAGCGGCACTATGCCCACGTGGACTGCCCGGGGCACGCCGACTACATCAAGAACATGATCACCGGCGCAGCCCAGATGGACGGCGCCATCCTGGTGGTATCGGCACCCGATGGTCCGATGCCCCAGACCAAAGAGCACGTGTTGTTGGCCCGCCAGGTGCAGGTGCCAGCCATGGTGGTCTTCCTCAACAAGGTTGACCTGATGGATGATGCCGAATTGTTGGAATTGG